>ERZ1026856.1267-NODE-1267-length-13025-cov-6.035466_pt1 | contig 13025 bp, 17 predicted proteins | sample MGYA00380158_ERZ1026856 | MGnify/ENA primary metagenome ERZ1026856 (study PRJEB33269, sample SAMEA4719794) | human gut metagenome | biome: human-associated habitat; feature: organic feature; material: feces | place: Cameroon | collected 2013-10 ...
ATATTTGGGCTTTAGGGTGTAGACCAGAGCCTGTTTTGGTTTTACCCCTGATGCGTTCCCGATCTGTTGTAGAGATACAATGGATCGGGAGTTTTTGTAAGGGCTCATGAGATAGTGTTTGAACCTTAGTCTCTTGACTTTCATGATTCACCTCCTAGAATCTCCGATCCATAATTGATCTCTCCTTTCAATGACGGGCTTTTTGCGCAGACACAATCCCCCAAAAACAGCTCTCATGAACCCTTACAAAAACTGAAAGAACACAAAAGTGGTCAAAATGTGGCGAAAAGTGACGCCAAAGAATACAAAACACGGTATAAAGAGCCGGAAACTCATGTGAAAGGGATGACAACTGCATGAAAACCCGAAAAGCTTCTTCTGGTGAGGATGTCGGGTTGCGTCCGGCATTGTCTCCTGAAGCAAGAGAAAACCAAATGATATCCCTGGCCGTAGACCTTGTTGAAAAGCGGTTGCGCGAAGGAACTGCATCCAGCGCTGAAACAACATATTACCTGCGGCTGTCCGGCAGCAAGGCACGGCTGGAAAAAGAGAAGCTGGAAGAAGAAAACAAATTGCTGCGGGCAAAAACTGAAGCACTGCAGGCGGCAAAGAACACCGAGGAAATGTACGCCGAAGCAATCAAGGCAATGGGAATCTACAGTGGTAAGGATGAAGAGGATGACAGCAATGATTGGACTTGAGAATGTTTGTTTCTGGTTGATGGCGTCAATGCCGTGGATCATGCTTGCATGCTTGTTTACAGACCGAGAACGACCGACAAGCAAACGATACTGGTGGTATTTGCCTCCTAGTATTCTGTCGCTCCTGACGGCTATCGCAGTTGGGCTTCCACAAATTGTTGATAAGCGGATCGGCGGATTCGGCTGTTGGTGTACGCTGTTTTTTACATTTATATGCGCTTACCATGACGAAATGGAAGGCCATGAGAACCTGCATAGTAAGTTGATTTGTCTCTCTATGATCTGCACGGCATTCGCCATGGTCTGCTGGTGCGTGAGCTGCTTATGAAAACCTATACTGAGCTTTGCCAGTATGCGACGTTTGAAGACCGCTTCCACTATTTGCAGCTGCACGGTACGGTTGGATACGATACCTTTGGCTTTGACCGGTGGCTGAACCAGAGCTTTTACCAGTCGAGAGAGTGGCGGCAGTTCCGGGACAGGATCATTGTGCGGGACGCGGGGTGCGACCTTGCATGCAAAGACCATGAAATTACCGACTGGGTGATACGAAACGGAAAGCCTATTCGGCCGCGCATTATTATCCACCATCTGAACCCGCTGACAAAAGAGGATGTAATCGGGCACACGGACGCATTACTCGACCCGGAAAACGTGGTATGCGTGAGCGACCGTACCCACAAAGCCATCCACTACGGAGATGATGCAATCCTAAAGCCTGCATTTGCCGAAAGACGACCGGGCGACACCTGCCCTTGGAGGAAATAACATGTATCCTGTACGAAAGTTTAATGTGACGGAAGCAGCATACAGCACGAACCTGCGGCTGAAGATGCAGGAAGCAGAACACATGGTGCGGTGCATTGCGCCAAGCCGGGAGCGCAGTCTGGCGCTGACAAAGCTGGACGAGGCACTGTTCTGGGCAAATACTGCCATTGCAGCAGAAGGTGTGATGGACCATGAGGAATAAAAAGGAGAAAAACAAAATGAACAACGAAGCAATGATGAACCGCGCAAAGCAGCTGGTGGTTCAGTAAGACTTTGCAGAACTGAAAGGAGCGGCGGAATGAGCGATATTTACAGAGCGTTGAGCCTGAGACCAAAGCACAGGCGAAGGCACTTAAATACTCTGAGAAAAAGGTGACGAAGGCCCTTGCGCGGAATAGGGTGGATAACCTCGATTACGATAAGATCAAGGAGAAGGCTTCGGCACTGCGCGAGCTTGGCGGTAAGGGCAATAAAAGGGCACTCGTAGAGGCCAAAAAGTGGGAACGGTACGCCAAAGAGGTAGAGAAGAAGGCACCGGTCATATACCGTATGGTAAACAGTGAGGTCGTTGGCATTTACGGCGTTACACCAAAGGTTACGGCGGAGGCAATGGCGGAATACCGGAGAACCGGAAAAACCAGAGAGAACGCAAAGTTCTTTTGACCAAAGGAGATAAATCAAAATGGACAGTATCCTGACCTCGGTGAAGAAACTCCTTGGACTGACCGAGGAGTATACGGCGTTTGATGCAGACCTTATCATGCATATCAACAGCGTGCTGATGATCCTGCGGCAGATGGGCGTTGGGCCGCAGGAGGGCTTTGGCATCAGCGATGCAACGGCGACATGGAGCGAGTTCTGCCAGGGAAAAGAGGACATTGAAGCGGTGAAGAGCTATACGGCACTGAAGGTGAGGATGCTGTTTGACCCGCCGCAGAGCTCCAGCACGATGGAAGCGACCAAAAACCTGATCAGCGAACTGGAATGGCGGCTGTATGCCGAGTGTGACAGGGAGGAACCTAAATGCGGATGCTGAATTTTACCGTGGAGGGGCAGCGGCTGAAAAAAGAAGGAGATTTTTCCGGCATCAGGGCCGGGAGCGTAAATTACCTGAAATGCCAGTTCCGAAGCGGTGACGAAGACTGGAAAAGAAGCAAAAAGGCGGCCGTGTTCAACGACATTTATCCTGTGCCGCTTGACGAGACCCAGAGCTGTATGGTGCCGGAGGAAGTGAGCGAAGACCGCAGTTTCCGGGTGCAGCTGGTGGGCCAGAACGGGAAGACACGGATCGTTACAAATGCAGTTTTGATCGAGCAGGTGTGATATGGACAATCTGGATGAACTTTTTGACGGAATGCCCGAACCGGATGCTGGGCTGGATTTTGTGATCGATGAGAGCAAGCGGCTGATCGCGGTGCCTGAAGAGGGCGTTGTACTTGGCGTAGAAGGGGATAAGGATGTGAACCGCATCCGTCTGCGCATCAATCGCTACTATCGCGGCAGTGACCTTGCCGATTTTGCGATTCGGGTAAACTACGAAAACGCGGAGGGCGACAGAAACTATTTTACCGTAACGGAAAAGACCGTGACAGAGCAGACCATCACCTTTATCTGGGTGGTGGCCGCAGATGCCGTGGCGTACAAAGGCGCTGTACATTTTGCGGTGAGCTTTTACCGTGTGAACGACAACGGCGAAATTTTGCAGAAATACAACACGACCTTTGGCACGGTACAGAACCTTGTCGGGCTTGAGGTGGATGTGGCACAGGATGATCCGGTGGTGGTGGATTTTATGGCCCACCTGAAAAACGATATTACGGAGCATGCTGCAGCCTATGAAAACGCGATGAATGAGGCTGCAAGAAGTGCCGATGTGAGCGCAAAAAGCGCAAAAAGCAGCGCAGATAATGCCAAACAGAGCGAAGAAACCACAAAGGCACTGCTGGAGAAAGCAAGCGCCGAGTACAACGGCGGATGCCTTGGCAGCATTACGGTCAGCCTGCCGGTGGACGGCTGGAACAAGGCCGAAGGTGAAACGGCTTACAGCTGCACGGCTGCTGTGGAGAAAGCCACAAGTGCATGCCTGCCGATGGCCGGGGTGATATCGGCAGATGTGCCCGGTGCGATGGCAGCAGGAATGTACGGTGTATGCGAGGCTGGGAACGGCACGCTGAAATTCTGGGCGGCAAGCAAACCGACACAGGCACTGACACTTAGCGTGATGCTGCTTGTGCCGGATGTGCAGCTGGAGGGGTGACAAAATGACAGACCTTACTGTGACTCTGCTGCCGAACGGAACGGCAAAACCACCCGGGAAGGCGATGGCGCTGGCATTCGGTTACAAAGGCAACCGTGGGATCTACGGGCTGAATGTGGCCGCATCCGGCATCTGGAAAGGACTGACGATACGGGTGTGCTGGCACGGGCCGTGCAGCAAAGTCTGCGGCTCGACACTGGTAATAGACGGACATGTGGATGTTCCGGCAGCAGTGACCGCCAGCCCTGGAAAAGGCGTTTGCACCTTTGAGGGAACGGACGGAAATGGCGTGACGATCACGAGCGCCGACCTGCCGTACATCGTATATGAAAACAGCGGAACTAATACCGGCGAAATGCCGGAACCAGGAACACCGGCGTGGGAAGCTTTTGTGGCAGAAGCATTCAAAATGAGTCTGCCCATGGCAACGCCGGAAGAAGTAAAAACACTATTTGACGAAATTTTTGAGGAGGACAATGAACATGGCTAATTACGATCTGAACCACATCCCCGCACTGCGCGACCTGCAGGACCTGGCAAAGCGCCAGAACGCAAAACACAAAGCTCTGAATTCGCGTGTTAAGGCTCTGGAAAATATTGGCGCACAGGCCAATAAGATCGAGAGCATCAAGGTGAACGGCACTGCGCAGACGATTGACTCTGACAAGTCCGTAAACATCACCGTGCCCACCAAGACCAGCCAGCTGAACAACGACAGCTCCTTCCAGACCAGCGCACAGGTGGTGGAGGCCATCAACACCGCCATTTCCAAGTCCGGCCACGCATCCTTCCAGAAGGTGGATGCAGTGCCGAACGCTGATGCCGCACAGGAGAACATCCTGTATCTGGTGATGAATACTGCCACCAAGCATTATGACATCTACGCCAAGATCAAGGGCAGCAGCGGCAGCTACACCATGGAACTGCTGGATGACACCACCGTGGACCTGTCCGGCAAGGTGGATAAGGTGGCAGGCAAGGGGCTTTCTACCAACGACTTCACGGATGCTGCGAAGAAGAAGCTGGACAACATTGCGGAAGGTGCGAATAACTACACCCATCCGACCCACACGGCCTATTCGAGTGCACTGTACAAGGTGACAGTGGATGCTGAGGGGCACGTGATCGCAGCAGCTAAGGTCACCAAGGACGACATTACCGCGCTGGGCATCCCCGGCAGCGACACCAAATATGGCAACGCCACCACTACCAATGCGGGCCTGATGTCCGCTGCAGACAAGACCAAGCTGGATGGTCTGGTGCTGGCAACCGAGGTAGAAGTGGCCGCCATGCTGGACGAGGTATTTGCAGGAGAATAAGCGATGGGTGTTCTGAGCATTCTGGCGGGCCTGCAGGAGCTTGCCCTGCGCACGCTGCAGGAGCTTGCCAAGACAACGACTGCCTGCTCCAATGCCATGAATGCACTGGATGCGGCAAAAGCGGACCGGTTGGAGCTGCACGCGGTGACGATACCTGCAGCAGGATGGAAGAAAGATGACCATGGCTGTTACATCGACCTGAATATGCCAGGGCTGACAGCCGATGACAGCATTGCTGTGTTGATCGAGCCGGACAGTGCGGACGCCGCAAAAGCAGCCGTGCTGGACAGCACAACGCAGAGCAGCACCGACACCCTGCGGCTGCGGGCATGGAAAATGCCGACTGCAGATCTGCATGCACATTACTACACAATAAGGGAGGATATCCTTATGGCTTTAGGCACTGTGGCCATGGGCGTAGGAAACTACGTTCTGCCGCCTGCAACAGCCGACACACTGGGCGGCGTGATGATCGGAGACGGTCTTGCCGTGGATGAGACGGGTAAAGCGGCATTTGCGCCTGCAGCCATGACGACCCCGACAGCCAAAGCTTTGAGCACGAAGCTTGCCGGCGAGGGGCTGACCGTGGATGAAAACGGCAAAATCAACCTGAACGAGACTGGCTCTCTTACCGCTTACCCAGTTGGCAGCATCTACCAGAGTATCAATCCAGTCAGCCCTGCGAAGCTGTTCGGAGGTGACTGGATGCAAGTTGCGGCCGATCGAGTTCTGATGGGTGCATCGAATTCCCATTTTGGTGGAACAACTGCAGAAGCTGCGCTGCCGAATATTACTGGTAAAATTGCTAGTAGTTATTCCGATTATTATAGCGACCCATGGAGACCATCTGGAGCATTTAAACTCAACGCAAATAATAAGGTTAAATCCGATACCGCCGAAAGTGGCAGCCAAACAGTTGGTTCATTTTACGAAACCATTTTCGATGCCTCCCTTTCCAATGCAATCTATGGTGCAAGCGATACCGTGCGGCCACCGGCATATTATGTGTATAACTGGCTAAGGCTTGGCAACGTTGTTCATGTTATCACAGACCCGGAAAATGTCATTCACCTTGTAAAAGGAACTGACAAAGTAACTGGCATTGCTGATACGAATGGAGTCTTTGATGCCGAACTTCCGAGCCCGGGCGAATGGACCATTACAGTAAGTCGAAATGGCGAGTCAAAAACGAAGACATTCATCATCAATGAATATACGCAATGTAATGTCGGGATCACAACTGCAGATGTCTTTGGTGTTGTCTGGGATTATTCAAACAGTTCCACGGCTCTGACGAGACTGAACCGCCAGAGCGACCCAAGCGGATTTGTGACGGTTGATATTCTGACAGAGCCTGCTGCAGCAGTCGGAACTGGTTTCGGAAGCAGTCCCTTTGATGCTTACGCGCCGTGGTCCGGCATGGAGGAGTACAACATTGTAGGCAACGCGGTCGGCCCGAAATACGGTGAAACCGGATTCAGCCGCACCGACAATGACACCATGGTGTATATCCCGGAATTCTACTACAACGTAAAGGACGATTCCGCCAACAGCAAACGGTATTTTTATATTTCTGACCGGAAAATCGATGGATTTGAAAAGCATCCGGGTTCCGGCAGATATGTCGGGCGGTATAATACGATTGCCGGCAATTACTCCGAGTCTGGTGCAGCTCCGTACGTGAACATGACGATCAACACGGCTCGTACCGGTGCTACAGGTAAAGGCAACAAATGGTCTCTGTATGACTACGCAAGCTGGTGTGCAATCCAGCTTCTTTATCTTGTGGAATATGCCGATTGGAACAGCCAGACAAAAATCGGCCGCGGGTACGTTGACGGCAGTTCCGCGCTCGCTTCTGGCGCTACGGATGCAATGACATATCACACTGGTCGGGTTGCAGGAACCGATGGCAAGACAGCCGTTCAGTATCGCCATATCGAAAATGCGTGGGGCAATGTTGCCGAATTCGTTGATGGACTGAATGCAAAAGGTTCCTCTGTTTACATTTGTACTGACCCGTCTAGGTACGCGTCTAATACCGCTGATAGATACATCGAATTTACAGGAATGCCAAAGGCATCTGCTTATATCTCTGGTCTGAAATATTATGACGGCTACCCCTGGCTTATGCTGCCTCAAACGGGAAAAGGCAGCTCTTCTACATATATTCCTGACATGTATGGGTATTGGACAAGCGACTGGGCGTACATGAAGATTGGCGGACATTATTCCGCTGGATCGGACGCTGGTTTGTTTAATTTCGACCGTGGTGGACCTACTTCGGAGGCATCGTCTAATATGGGCGCTCGTCTGCAATTTAACCCTTGAAAGGAGGCCTACAAATGAAGATCATTGACGAGACCGGCGCGGTCGTGGAAAACCCCGACCTGACGCTGGGGTATTTGGTGGACGACACCGAACCAGTGGAGCACCCGGCTGTGGAAGGCGTGGAGGAAGTGAGCCACTATGAGACTGTGGCTGAGTACCCCAACGGCGGCAGGGATGTGCAGAAGGTCATCGACGTGCCGGGCGTGCCTGCGCAGGCCGCATGGACCGAACAGGTGCCCATCCAGAAGTACATCCGCTACACCGCCGAAGAGCTGGCCGCGCAGGAAGAAGCACGCAAGAAACAGGAAGCAAAGGACCAGCTGCCGGAGACGGTGGCGGCACTGCGGGCTGCTCTGGCAGACGCGGACGCACTGAACGTTGACCAGGACTATCGCCTGACTCTTTTAGAGCTGGGCGTGACCGATGATGAAACCACCGTATGAACAGAAAGGAAGGATTCCTATGGCACTTTATAACACCTGCAAGCGCATGATCGAACGCGGCCAGACCGCCGGTATGGCAAAGAAGCTGGATATCTTCTACGCCGCCAACAAGCTGACCGATGAACAGTACGCAGAGCTGACCGAGATGCTGACCGAAAAGACCAGCGCAGCAAAGGCTGACGAATAAAAACAGGAGCTGAAAATTCAAAATGGCACTCTCGAACACAGCGACGCCGATCTACTACGGCCGGTTCCGGGAGGCCGTGATGCGCGGGGAGATCCCCGTTTGCAGAGAGATCAGTATGGAGATGAACCGGATCGACGACCTGATCGCGAACCCGGGCATTTACTATGACGATAAGGCCGTGGAAGGCTTTGTGAAGTTCTGCGAACGGGAACTGACCCTAACGGATGGCAGCGACATGAAGCTGCTGGACAGTTTTAAGCTTTGGGCAGAAGCGATTTTTGGCTGGTACTACTTTGAGGAACGTACAGTGTACAAGCCCGCCCCCGACGGACACAGCGGCAGGTATGTGACAAAACGCATCAAGCACCGGCTTGTGCGAAAACAATACCTGATTGTGGCACGCGGCGCGGCAAAGAGCATGTACGACAGCTGTTTGCAGCAATACTTCCTCACCGTAGACGGACACACGACCCAGCAGATCACGACGGCACCCACCATGAAACAGGCAGAAGAGGTCCTCAGCCCGGTACGCACAGCGATTGCGCGGGCAAGGGGACCTCTTTACCGTTTTATGACCGAGGGCAGTTTGCAGAATACGACCGGCTCGACAAGCGCCAGAGTGAAGCTGGCCAGTACGAAAAAAGGAATTGAGAACTTTCTGACCAACAGCCTTTTGGAAATACGCCCCATGAGCATTGACAAGCTGCAGGGACGGAGAGACAAGGTTGCAACAGTGGACGAATGGCTGAGCTGCCCCATCCGGGAAGATCCCATTGGTGCCATTGAGCAGGGCAGTTCCAAAGTGGAGGATTACCTTATTGTTGCTACCAGCTCGGAGGGCACGGTGCGCAATGGATGCGGCGATGACATCAAAATGGAATTGATGAGCATCCTGAAGGGGGACTACGTGAACCCGCATGTCTCCATCTGGTACTACAAACTTGATTCTATTGACGAGGTGAATGACCCGGCAATGTGGGTGAAGGCAAACCCAAACCTTGGGCAGACCGTGAGCTATGAGGCTTACCAGCTGGACGTGGAACGAGCGGAGAAGGCCCCTGCCAGCCGCAACGACATTTTAGCAAAGCGGTTTGGCATCCCGATGGAGGGCTATACCTACTTCTTCCCCTACGAAGAGACGCTGCCACACCGGCACCGGGACTTTTGGGAACTGCCGTGCGCACTGGGTGCAGACCTTAGTCAAGGTGACGATTTCTGTGCGTTTACCTTTTTGTTCCCGCTGGAGCACGGATATTTTGGAGTGAAGACGCGGGACTACATTACAAGCTACACCCTCTCGAAGCTGCCGCAGTCTATGCGCCAGAAATATGACGAGTTCATGCGGGAGGGGACGTTGGCCGTGATGGAAGGCACCGTGCTGGACATGATGGAGGTTTACGACGACCTTGACGCCTTTATTGAGCAGAGCCGGTACGACGTGCGGTGCTTTGGCTACGACCCTTACAACGCAAAGGACTTTGTGGAGCGGTGGGCCAGAGAGAACGGCGAGTACGGCATTGAAAAGGTAATACAGGGCGCAAAGACCGAGAGCGTGCCGCTGGGTGAGCTGAAGAAGCTGAGCGAACAGAGAAAGCTGTTGTTTGACGAAGCGCTGATGCAATTTGCCATGGGCAACTGCATTACACTGGAAGACACAAACGGCAACCGCAAGCTTCTGAAACAGAGGTATGACCAGAAGATCGATGCGGTTGCCGCTATGATGGATGCGTATGTAGCTTATAAGGTCAATCGGGATGCGTTTGAGTGATTATTTCTTTTTGGGCTTGAATTTGGCACTGTATGCGTTTGCAGCTTTATCCGCCAAAAGCCAGCCGAATTTTTGAAGGAACTCAAGAATTTGTGCATCAGTGGCCCATTCGGCAAGAACATGGAGAGCACCGCCAGTACGCTCATTTTCTTTCCCGTTAAAGAATCTCTTACTGGGACCCTCTTTATAGCGTGTTGCTTTTCCATCTCTTATTTCAGTCCACACGATCGAACCACCGTTGGTTCCGAAGAAGTCACCAACAATGCCATTGAACTCTCCGTTTTTAAAACGATCAATAAGATTTTGTTCTTCACTTGTCATGGCAGTACCCCCCTTTTACATTAAGTTGCTTTACGCCCTTCGGCTTTGCCGATTGTAATGTAGTGCTCATAGTACTTTACATTGTCGTCGCCAAATACAGCCACAAGGTCAGGGTTGTTTGCTTTGTACGCAGCAAGATTAAAGGACTTACTACCTTGGCGACCTTCTTTCATTCCGGACGTTACAAAATGCTCAAAGAGTTTATACTCATTATTCTTACCGAACAACTCGACTAAATCAGGATTGTAGTTTTGATAATCCGATACGTTAAACACCGCACTATAGTTGCTCAAATCTGTTTCAAAGTAATTGTTATGGAAGCTTGTATTATGCTGCGCATCAGCTATAGCACCATCAATAGATTCGGAAGTACCGTCCATATACGTTACAACGACCTTTTGTAGTTTCGCATACGAAAACACTTTGGAATACCATGCTTTTTTAAAAGATGTTTTTTGATAAAAAGTACGGTCACGGACTTCATCAGGCGTTAAGTATGTTATGCTGTGCTTGGCTTGCAACTCTCCAGCAATACTTTTGTAATATCCTTCAGCATAGAAAAAATAATTTCCATAGCGATCAATAAACACGTCTCTACAACTTGAGAGAATGTATCGACCTGTTTCTTTGGGGGAACCATAAGCTGGATTCGTTTTTATGGAGGTGTCTGGTTCTATTGGGCCAATCAATTGCAGATGAACAGTAGAATCATGGGTGATTTCATTTGGTGTTGGATCATCGACTCGATTATAAAGTGTAAAGTACCAATCAAGATACTTTACTGTTTTGGTGGCATTGATCTTAAAATATAAATCCGGGCTATACCAACCGTCAGAACCCATACCTGAAATGAAAGACATTAGTTCAACTGCCGGTCTTTCGTTTGCGGCATAAACAGGAACTGCGAGTGTAAGACACATTGCAAGCACTGCTAGTAAAACGCCAAATCTTCTCTTCATAGCAATTCTCCCCCGTTAGTCTGTATACAGAACTCTCTCTCGAAGGATGTTCTGCAGTTGATACAGTAGTTTTCCATGATGTGCTCCTTTCGCATTTGGGATTATCAACGTGTGCATTCGTGATCTCGGCGAATTGTCTGGTGTTCACCGAGAGAAATACCTTTTTCATCTGCTTCGGCTCGTTTAGCAGCAGATGGGTAGCGGCTTTCGGACATGTTTACGATGCATCCCTTACGGGGAAATGTAATCGGCTCGCGAGGACTTGGCTCAGAGGTTTCATTCGGCGATTCTACAGGAATAGCAGTTTCCTGAGCAGATTCCGAAAGAGCTGCTGAATTGGAGGATGACTGAACTGGAGCTGATGCGCTATTTTCACAAGGCGTATCTTTACCAAGTTCGTACATATCACGAAACATTTTTGCTATGGTAATGATTGCTGCAACCGCAGTCGCCGTTCCAACAGGATGATCTGAAACAAAATTCTTGATTTTGGCGATGGGGCCTTTGTGCTTTTTTACGGTCACCTTTGGATGCTCCTCGATAGATGAGCTTTCGTTCTCCGAAGCCGATGGTTCGGCAGAATCAGCAGGCTTTACATCAGCTTCTGTAGGCAAAGCTTCCTCTTCAATCTTTTTGTTATCTTCCATAAAATCTTTCCTTCCTCGCATCTGAATGCCGTTGAAGCTAGTATAACACGGGGTGGGATATGAACGCAACAGGTTGTGAAAGAAATTCGTTCATCGCCGAAAAAGAAAGGAGGGACTTTTCAAAATGGATTACTGGAAATACCTTGCACACAGCCAGCAGGGTGCGCAAAAGGCTGACCACAAGTATTACGCCAGAGTGCTGACCGGAACAAGCGGCGGGCAGACACGATACCGGTATTTTTACTCAAAGGACGAATATGCAGCATACCTGAAAGGCAAAAGCGGCAGAAAGACCTACGCGGAGACCGGAAACGTGAATACGGTCCGCAGTGGAACTGTGAAACAGGAACCGACACCGGCAAAGCCTGCGACCGGCTGGCAGGATAAAAAGCGGGCAGAGGCAGATAAGGCGGCGCGCATCCGTACCGGCAAGAAACGCCTGACCGGAAAACATGGTACGCGGATGATGGACAATGGCCGGACAATCTACTACGCCGAACAGCAGTACATTGATATTGACGGAAAAACAAAACTGCGGGACAAGCTGATCGACCGGGACGAATACGACAAAGACAAGACTTGGCAGAATGAAACGCAGTGCGCAGAGAGCGGCGCTGGATATGATACGCCCCGCAAGAAAAGCGGCAGCAAAAGGCGCGGCCTATGTGGAAAAGCTGCTGGGCCGGAATAAAAAGAGGAGGAAATAAAGTGGATTACTGGGAATACCTTGCACACAGCCAGAAAGGTGCCGAGCGGGAAAACCACCGGTATTATGCCCGCGAGCTGGTGGGCAACAAAAACGGCAGGGCCATTTACCGCTACTTTTACACAGCACAGGAGTACGCCGCATATAAAAACGGCCGCCGTGGTGAAAAGAAGAGCATTGGTGCACAGAAAGCCGAAATGGCCCGCCGCCGCGCACGCCGGGAGAACATTGCTGCCCAGAAGAAGGACATGGATACGGCACGCAGCAGGGCCGAACACCAGCAGAGCATTGCAGGCCAGAAGCACGACATGGACTACGCCCGCATGAGCAACTTGATCCGTGCAGGCAAAATTGCACGGGAAGCGGAAGCTTACCGCCGCAAGCGGCACCGCGACAGCATTGCCAGCCAGAAGAAAGCCATGGATACGGCCCGGGAACGCGAAGCACACAAGAACAGTGTAGCCGGCCAGAAAAAGAGCCTTGACCGTGCACGGCATAAGGCAAGCGTTGCTGCACAGAAAAAGCAGATGGATACTGCCAGAGCGCGTGCGGCCCACCAGAGCAGCGTTGCCACGCAGAAGAAGGACATGGACACCGCCCGCAAGCGCAGTGAGCACC
>ERZ1026856.1274-NODE-1274-length-12960-cov-5.281596_pt1 | contig 12960 bp, 21 predicted proteins | sample MGYA00380158_ERZ1026856 | MGnify/ENA primary metagenome ERZ1026856 (study PRJEB33269, sample SAMEA4719794) | human gut metagenome | biome: human-associated habitat; feature: organic feature; material: feces | place: Cameroon | collected 2013-10 ...
GAAAGTATCTTTCGGATGTAATTCGACTATTTAGAAATAGAGTAACATCAATTGAAAAGAGGGATGATATATATGAGGAAAAGCAATTCATTATTATTGTAGTTGGTCATAAAGAAAATGTTAACTTGCCATACTTTAGAAAAGCAACAAAGTATAAAGGCATGAAAGCTGACAAGAAGTATACGTTGGAGGATCTTGGACTATGAGAAACATTGAAAAATATAAGGATATTGTATTAGAGAATTTGAACAATTGCCATCTTGAGACAAGTTTAAGAGGATTATATGGAGAAAAAGTAGTTTACTGTCCTCACACGAACTGCGGTGAATGCAAAGAGCGTTTTCTTAAATGGCTTTTATCAGAATATAAAGAGCAAATTCTAGATGATGTAGAGAAAAAGTATCTGTCAGAAGTCATTAGACCTTTTAAGAAAGAAGTAGCTACTATTTCAAAGTTTCACACTTGGGATAATGCTCAACAGTACATCTGCATAGAATTGAAAGATAAGCGTGGAAGCAATTTACCGTGTTTCCCAAAAGACACTATGTATAAGGGCATGGAAGATGGAAAATATTACTCACTTAAGGAGTTAGGGTTATGAAAAACATTGAAAAGTATAAAGACGATATTGAAAGTAATATAAATGTATGTGGACTCCACAAAAAAATTTATAAGATTATAAATGAGAAATATCCATGTGATTGTTGTTGTAATTGTGATAAATGTTATGACGATTGCATCAGATGGCTTGCAGAAGAATATAAAGAGCCAACAGTATTAGACGATGTTGAAAGAGAATATCTCTCAGCAGTTATCAAACCTTTTAGAAAGAAAGTAAAGAATATTGTAAAGATCAATCTATTCGGTTCACCAGAAGAACAATTTATTAGAATTGTAATTGGTTATTTAGACTTTATAAATCTTCCAAATTTCAACAAAAATACAGGTATGTACAAAGGTATGGAAGGGGATAAGTTATACAGTTTAGAGGAATTAGGACTATGAAAAACATCGAAAAATATAAAGACACTATTCTAAATTCATCACTAACAAGCATAACTTGTTGTGCTAATAGTTTAAGCTATGTAGAAGATTGTACTAAAAAAAAATTGTGCAGAATGCAAAAAAAATGTTATGAAGTGGCTTCTAGAAGAATATAGTGAGCCAATCCTAGATGAAGCAGAAAAGGAATACTTATCAGAAGTAATTAAGCCTTTCAGAGATAAAGTTAAGTTCATAAAATTGCCTTCCTATGATTGTCTTAATCTTATCTACACTTGCATAAGAATGTACGATAAGTTTGGCGGTGAAATAGTCAGGCTTCCTAACTTTAAAATAGGCACGATGTACAAAGGCATGGGAATCGGCAGAGAGTACACGCTTGAAGAACTTGGATTGTGAGGAACGAATAAATGAAAGTCAAGGAATTGATTGAAGTATTACAGAAATACGATGATGAATCGGAAGTTAAAATATGCGATTCAAGACCTCCTGTTTATGACCCGATAGAAATATATGGTTGTGTGTATGACGAAGATGGGGTACTTATAATCGAAGGAGAATAGCAATGAATAATTATATGCAAAAATATGTTGACTATATTTTTGAAAAGATAAATGAGAAGTAAGTATATGAGAAATGAAGAAAAGCTAAGAACTAAATTGAATCTTGCATTGAAGCAAATTAAAATGCTTGAAAAGATTAATAATGACATGTTTAAAAAAAATCACGAAGCTAATCTAATGGTTATGCAGTTAGAAGAAGAAAATGCTTATTTAAGACAATTAAGCTGTGGATGCGATTAGGGATAAACAATGTCAATTGTATTTGGAACATTAGTATGTGTCTTATATGCCTTTAATTGGATAATTGCATTTGCAATAAAAATCATAGCAACTGCATCAGTCATAGGAATGTTGTTTCTGATCGGTGCAGTAATTACGTATTTGATTGGGAGAAACAGGTGATATCAAACAAGTGGGATAGTTACACAAAGGAAAAGAAGAAAGCATTACTAGGAGCAGAGGACGGATGGATGGTTAAGAATATCTTGCTGTATGGAAACTCATTAGTGCCTGCAAAAGACGTTAAAAAGTATGGAGAACAGCATATAACCAGAAGACTTACATCCATCATTGGCTCTGAAGTAACGCTAGAAAAAAGAGAAAACAAAGAAATAGGCACGCTATATATCGCAGAAGAATCACTAAGGGATTTGGAATGTAGGAGATAGTTTGAAGAGATACACAAGATACAAGTATTGGTGGTATCCACATATTATCGCAATGATTCGTGAGTTTCCAAACGGTTTAGGAAATACAGAAAAAGCAGAAGAAGCAAATGAAGCTATCTCTGCTGTAATAAGTAGAACACTAGATGAAGATGATGGAATTGAGCGAGTAAGAGCGATAAATGAGATATATTTCCAAGACAAGAAAAATGCAGACGGAGTAGCAAGCGAGCTGTATGTATCACGAAGAAAAGTAGAGAAGTGGACGCATGATTTTGTGTATGAAGTAGCCGAAGAATTAGGATATTATGAGCAATCTTGAAACGGATTGCTTTTTTAATTACAAAAAACAAAATAAATGCTTTACATGGTACAAACCATGTGATATAATTATATACAGAAAGGAGGAAGATATGACAAATGCCGATGTAAAAGTAGTTGTTGCTTCTTTAGAACTGATTCTAAAAGTTCTAAAAGAAAAAGACCCTAAAGCGATTGAAAAATTTGAACAATATATTGAATCGCTTAAGAGTCAGCTCTAGCTCAAGGGGGAGCAATCCCCTTTGATACAACGGCATTATATCATTAAATCTATGAAATTAAACGAAAAATATGTAAACAAGAATGTCAGCGAAGACGATGAACGTTATTTTGACTTTCAACGTTACAACAATGATTTCAAGAAAAAGTATTACAAGCGAGTTACAGCTCTAATTCCAAAAAGCAATACAGAAATGGTTAAATTCTTAGAAGAAAAAGAGTCTGTATCTGGGTATCTTTATGATTTGATTAAAGCTGATATGGAAAAGAACAAGGAATAGGCAATCTCTCACGAGGTTGTCTTTTTTTGCGGAACGGTGAGTATCTTTTAAACCAAAATGGTATCGAAAAGGAGCTATTCAATATAAATAACATGAAAAAAGGTGGTGATAACAATGGCTAGACCTTTAAAAGAATTAGATAAAAAACAATTTGAAGCTCTTTGTTCTATTTGGTGCACACAAGAGGAAATTTGTTTGATATTAGAGGTAACAGACAAAACACTTAATAAATGGTGTAAAAGAACTTATAACATGGATTTTTCCGAAACTTATAAAAAGTTCAGCTCTTTTGGAAAAATGTCATTACGAAGAAAGCAGAAAGAAGTTGCGTTAAAAGGAAATGTACCAATGCTTATTTGGCTTGGTAAACAGAAATTGGGGCAGAGAGATAATCCAGAAGAATCATTAGATCAAGAAGATACTGAATCATATTTCAAGGACGCAGGATTAGATGATTTCTAAGAGATTGCATCCAAAATGGACTGCAAAGCACAAGGAATATATGCACAAAGGCATCAAAGCAACTATATCAGTTGCAGAAGGTGCTGTAAGAGCAGGTAAGACAGTAGACAATGTAGCAATGTTTGCAAAGATGCTTGAATTGGGCGTTGAGGACAAAATTCATCTTGCAAGTGGAAGTACATCAGCAAATGCAAAGCTGAACATTGGAGATTGTAATGGCTTTGGATTAGAGTACATTTTCAGAGGAAAATGCAGCTGGAGTAAATACAAAGGTAACGACTGTCTGAAAATCAGAACAAGTGGAAGAGAGTATATCGTCTTATTTGTTGGTGGAAGCAAGGCTGACAGCTTTAAAAAGATTCGTGGTAACTCATATGGCATGTGGATTGCTACTGAAATCAATCTGCATCATGAATCAATGATTCAAGAAGCATTCAACAGGCAGCTTGCATCTAAAACAAGACGTGTGTTTTGGGATTTAAACCCATCATCTCCTGCAAACTTTATTTACAAAGATTACATTGACAAGTTCGAAGAAACGTATGGTGAAAGATATAACTATGAGCACTTCACGATACGAGACAATGCAACAATCACTGAAGAGCGTATTCATGACATAGAATCACAGTACGACAAGAATTCCGTATGGTACAGAAGAGACATCCTTGGTGAAAGGTGCAATGCAGAAGGACTTGTATATCCAATGTTTAACAAAGATATCCACGTTGTAAGAAAAGGTGATGTACAAACAGAGGGCGATTATTATGTTTCTTCAGACTACGGAATTCAGAATGCAACAGTATTCCTTCTATGGCAAAGAGAAGTTGGTTCTAAGCGTTGGATTTGTTTAAATGAGTATTACTACAGTGGGCGTGATAACCATTATCAGAAGACGGTTTCTGAGCACGTGAAAGGACTTATTCAAATGCTTAACGGTATAGAACCAAGAGCTATTATTGTTGACCCATCAGCATCAGCGTTAATTACTGAGATACGAAGAAAAGGATACCACGTAAGAAGGGCTGACAATGATGTTAAGGAAGGTATAGACGATGTATCAACGATGCTTGCAAATCAGTTACTTGCCTTTTGTGATTGCTGCGTAAACACAATAGGTGAATTTGGAATTTATTCATGGGATGAGAAAGCAAGCGAGCGTGGTGAAGATGCACCACTAAAAGAAAACGATCATGCAATGGATGCAATTAGATATTTTGTAAGAACAAAGTATCTAGTCAGAAGAACAAACAAGGGAGAATGAATTGTACACATTTCAAGATTTTCAAAGAGACACAGAAGCAGGAAACTTATCTAAAGTGATTGGATATGCTATTTCGATGCATAAGGCTTCAGATGCATATAGAGTTGCTTTGGATGCTGATGAGTATGACAAGCAGAGAAATACAACTATCAGCAAGTTTTCAAAAATCTATACAGACAATATTGGCGAAAAGAAGATTGATACAAGCAGTGCTAACAATAGATTGTGCAGTAACTTCTTTAGAAGTCTAAATACGCAAAGAAACAGCTATTCCCTGGGAAATGGGATTCAATTTGAAGATGCAGAAATCAAATCAAAATTAGGTGAAGAATTTGATACAGAGCTACAAGAAGCAGGCTATTTTGCACTGATACACGGAATGTCATTCATGTTTTGGAATGTAGACCATGTACACGTGTTTAAACTTACAGAGTTTGTACCTTTGTGGGATGAAAATACAGGTTCATTAAGAGCAGGGATTCGATTCTGGCAGATTGATGATAATAAGCCTGTGAATGCAGTGCTATATGAGGAAGATGGATACACAAAGTTTGCCAGCAAAGATGGATTTGGTACAGGAAACTATGAAGTAACAAAGCCAAAATCAGCATATAGAATCAATTACAAGAAAGCAGAAGCAGACACTGAGCCAGAAATCATCAATGAAGAAAACTATTCTAATTTGCCTATTTTCCCATTACTTGGGAATAGATACAAAGAATCAACAAACGTATTCTTAAAGGCTCATATTGACGCATATGACTTGATTAAGAATGGATTCATTGATACAGTTCAAGATTGCAGTGAAATTTATTGGCTGATTAACAATGCAGGTGGAATGGATGACAAGGATATCAGTAACTTGATGAAGAATATCCGTGATAGACATGTTGCAACTGTTACAGAAGTGGATGAAGCAACAATCACACCGTATACACAAGAAATCCCATTTCAAGCAAGACAGGCAACTCTTCAGCAAATCAAGAATGATATGTATGAAGACTTTCATATATTAGATGTCCATACAGTAGAGGCAGGAAGCACAAATGACCATATTGATGCAGGCTATCAGCCTATGGACTTAGAAGCAGATGAATACGAGAAACAGATCATTGATACTGTTCAGAATTTAACAGAGCTTGCATTGGGTAAGAAATACACACCATTGTTTACAAGAAATAAAATCAGCAACAAAAAAGAGCAAACAGATATGGTTATTGAATGTTCATCGTATCTTGACAATGAAACAATTCTTAAGCATTTGCCTTTCTTATCTTCTGATGAAATCAGCACCATTTTGAAAAACAAAGAAGCTGAAGACTATGAGCAGTTTAATGATGGTGAAAATAAAGAGAATAGCAACGGTTCTAGCAACGATTTAGATTCAGATGATGAAGATATCATAACGGAGTAAATGATGGCTAAATTAGCTTTAAATGAAGCAGATAAGTGGACTGATAACACGCTAGATGAAATTGTTGAGCATTTAGATTCCGTTTATAGAAAAGCGTATAAAGAAATGTCAGAGGAACGGAGAAAAAGTTTCTCTGCTTTTCTTAAATCTGACAAGAAGAAGCTGAAAGAGTTGAATGATGGCCAGATTACTAAAGAAGAATACAAGATGTGGCGTATTGGATGGCTTAATTCAGATTTGAGAATGAGGACGTTAATTGATGATTATGCACAGAAGATTACAGATACAAATGTAATTGCATCTGATTATATCAATGACAAAACTCCAGAAATATTTGCGTACAATCACAATTACACTGCATATGAGTTTGAAAAGGGAACAGGCATTGCATTTACTATTGTTGACAAGAATACAGTGAAGGAACTTGCAGCAGGCGAGAATCATATCGAATTCAGAACACTGTCTGTTGACAAGAAAAAGGACTATGCATGGAATCGAAAGAAAATTCAGCAAGCATTGACTAGTGGAATTGTACAGGGTAAAAGCATTCCAAAGATTGCTAAAGACTTCTATGCAGTCATGGGAAGCAATAAGAAATCAGCTGTAAGAAATGCAAGAACAGCAGTTACAAGTGCACAGAATGGTGGAAGGCAGAGAGGATTTGAACAGGCACACGACAACGGAATCAAATTCAAAAAAGAGTGGCTATCAGCTCATGATGGAAGAGTAAGAGACAGCCATGCACATTTAGATGGTGTAAAGGTTGAGTATAACAAAAAGTTTCCTAATGGATTGATGTATCCTGCAGACCCAAGTGGAAGACCAGAAGAAGTTTACAACTGTAGATGTACGTTAATTGCAGACGTGCTTGGAATGCGAGGACAAAGAACAAAAAATACTGTTGAATCATATCAAAATTGGCTTAATAGAAAAATCGTTAATATGCTTGCAGCTTATGATTCATTAGATATAATGAGTTTCAAAAGAAAAGTGCAAGATAGCGATATAAAAGCTCTTAGAAATGTCGTTGGATTTGAGAAAATTGGAAAAAGTTTAAGAAATCAAGATGGTTATATGATTTCTAAAGCAACAGACCAATTGATTGCATTAGAAAACAGATTTCAGATTATTCACAATCTTGAATCAAGTGCTATAACATCTGTGAATAATTCTGATGTCAAAAATGCATTTGGTTATGTTGATTTGATTAAAGGAAATCCTAGAGCAATGAAGTTGCATTTGTGCGATAATGGATTTAACAATAAGAGCAAAGCTATATCGGCAATAAAAGCAGATGTGTTGAAAGGAAACTTTATGCCATGCAAAGAATCTAACTATGATGTATATACAGTCACACATGAGTATGGGCATATGATACAGAATAGTATTGTTGCAAATGAATTTAATCCTACAAGCACAGATGATTATAATAAAGTTTATGCATTGCATAGAGAAGAATTAATGAGCATTGCAAAAAGCATTGATAGCAACATTGTTTTCAATAGTGTTATATCAAAGTATGGAGCAAAAGATGATGGTGAATTCTTCGCTGAGTGTTTTGCAAATTCTCAATTAGGAGAGCCGAATGTACTAGGCGAGGCAATGAAAATTTGGCTTCGAAGGAGAAATTTATGATTGAATTAAATTGGATAGATGATAAATGGTATGTATTCAATGAAGAAACTTGCAAATATGAGTTACGAAAAGATGCTCCAAAAGAAATAAAGGAACTTGAAGCAGAAAACAATGAGATGATGAAAAAAATAAAAGATGCTTTTTTTGGAGATTTTGGAAAAGGGGGAAAAAAGTGACGTTCAACTATGGCTAAATACTGTGAAATAGAATTTAAAAATGACAGACGCAAGGATATCATCAATCAGAAGAACAATGCTGTTGAAAGGGCAATGGAAGCCATTGGGATGCAAGCTGAAGGCTATGCAAAAATAGCATGTCCTGTTGATACAGGAAACCTAAGAAATTTTGCAGATACACAGTCAGCAATTAAAGATGGCAACTATGCATTGTCATCTCAGTTAGCAGATTGTTGCTGTAAGAATCGCTACGATGCATTGCAACAGGCAAGTCAAACTCAGCGAATGATTGACCAGACTAATTTCAATATTCAGTCTGAAGCATGTGCTATCAAGAATACTGATAACATGAATGCTAGAGATATTATCAATAACCAAAATGATAATGCACGAGCAATTATTGATAAACTGAGTCAGCAGGAATTAAATGCAAAGCAGGCAAAGATTGATGATTTAGAAAGAAAGGTATCTGCATTGACACTTGCACAGAGCCAGACATTGCAGAATCAGTACCTTGTTGGTCAGCTGAGACCTGCACCAATTCCAGCATTTAATGTTCCACAGCCATATTTTGCAGGTGGCACAGTATTTGCATAAATGATGCGTAAGGCATAAATTCAGAGGTTGTCTTATGGCAATCTCTTTTTATAAGGAGAAAGAATGTATAAAGGAAGAATATTAAATACAGCAGTAACAGCGAATACAAATATTCCATTTAATATTGCAATGCAAAGTAATTCTAAAGCAATATGGAATTCAAATGATAATACAGTAGAGCTAAGACAAGCAGGGTATTATGAGATTGATGCACAAATTGTAACTACAGGAGTAGCAGTAGGAAATGTTACAGCTTCTTTACTTGCAAATGGAACAGCATTGACAGAAGCACAGGCGATAGAAACGGTAGGTGCAACAACAGATAGTCAGACATTGACAATTCATGATGTCGTGAAAATCGAACCACAAAACACAAACAGCTATGCGAAATTAGCGTTGCAGTTAAGTGTAGCAGGTACAATTACAAGTGGATTGATAACGGTTAAGGCGGTGAGATAATGAACTGCATCGAAAAAATAAGAGCAATGCTAATGAAAGAATTAGAAGAGCTTGCAGACAGAGGAAAGATGACTGCTAGTGATTTAGATAATATCTATAAGATTCTAAATGCAATCAAATGTATGGATAAAATAGATAAAAAAATATGATTGACTTAAATGCAGTCAATGAAGAAATAAAAAGATTAGAAGAAGATGACTTAACATACAGGATTGCAGAGAAATTAGCTGTACTATATATAATAAGAAAAGAAGGCGATACAGGCACCACAACAAGGTCAGTTGATGATAATCCTACAGAATTTGAAATGATTGCAAACAGCATATCTAAAAGCAAACTGATAGAAGCATTAAATGAACATGTTGAAGCAGTAAGGATAATGTATCCTAAAGAGTATGAGCTGATAATGGAAAAAATAAGAAAGGCGAAGAATTAATCCTCGTCTTTCTTTGTTAATGAATATGATTCTTTTTTCTCCATTGTTGCTTTTTTCCCTAAATTTAGACCAATACGGAATAGTTCAACATCTGGAAGTGTTTCATCAGTTGAAACAAGTTCATTATGTGCAGACGCCATTTCGTAGTATTTATTGATGGATTCAGCAATCATGTATCTATATTTCATAGGCAAGTGGTCAATCATTGTGAACATCTCTAATTGAGCCAATGAACTGCTTCCATGATCACCAAAAGTAAGAAAAGCCCATTCACGAATAACACGCTCTGAAGCTACGTGAGTAAAATAGTGAATCAAAGATTTACGCAAATCATTGATGTTGCTTTCTGAAACAAGTCCATTGTATTTATCTGGATACATTATGCTTATAATATCACGTAAAGCATCTTCGCCAAGTTCGTTGTAAATATTAATGAACTCTGGCAGAGTCGGAGAAGATTCACCGTTTTCATATCTATCCCACGTGTGGTCAGAAACTTCAGCAAGTGTAGCCATCTTGAATTTAGATAATCCGTGACGGATGCGTAATTTGACTAAAAGAGTTGAAAGCTGTTTTTGTAATTCGCTAATTGCCATAATATCGACCTCTCTAAAATTATGTTAAGAATTATAGAACTGTCCAAGAAAATATCCAAGAAAAATTTTTAACGAGTAGTAAAGAATAGTCTATATTCAGATGTTGAATTTGTACGAAAAAAGCGTAAATATACGAATAATAATGAATAGTAAAATTAGTAATGTCACCTTGTGGGATCTTTTAAAATTCTTGAAATTTTAGTTTGTTATTACTGACTAACTTTGTTAGATGGTATATCATAGTAAACGGATGGAGTAAGAATGTATGATGACATTAAAAGATTTAAAAATTGGACAGAGTGGAACAATCCAAAGTGTTGGCGGTGAAGGTGCATTGAGACAACATTTCCTGGATATGGGAATGGTTCCTGGTGTAGTCGTATCGGTCGTAAAGTTCGCTCCAATGGGAGATCCTATGGAAATCAAGATCCATGGGTATGAATTATCTCTTCGTTTATCTGAAGCTGAAAAAATTGAAATATCTGATATAGAAGCAGTTGATAAAAGCAAGCAGAAAAGCAAAAAAATGAAAAGAACAGCACATCCAGGACTTGGTGAGAATGGAAAGTATCACATCAAGAAAGATGAACATCCATTAGCAGATGATGTGTGCTTAACATATGCGTTGGTTGGAAATCAAAACTGTGGGAAAACAACCTTATTTAATCAATTGACAGGATCCAATCAACATGTTGGTAACTTTCCTGGTGTTACTGTGGATCGAAAAGATGGGGCAATCAAAGGATATGAAAATACTAGAGTGACTGATTTACCTGGTATTTATTCGATGTCTCCTTACAGTAGCGAAGAAATTGTAAGTCGTAATTTTGTGTTGAATGAAAAACCAAAGGCAATCATCAATATTATTGATGCAACAAATATTGAAAGAAATCTGTATTTAACTATGCAGCTATTGGAAATGAATACACCAATGGTTGTTGCATTAAATATGATGGATGAAGTGACAAATAATCATGGATTTATTGATGTAAACCAGATGGAACAGTTACTAGGTGTTCCTGTTGTACCGATTTCTGCCGCAAAAAATGAAGGTGTTGATGAACTTGTTCGTCATGCAATCCATATTGCGAAATACCAGGAAAGACCGGAGCAGATAGACTATTGTGATGAGAATGAAAGAGGGGGTGCAGTGCACCGTTGTATTCATTCCATCTGTTATCTGATTGAAGATCATGCTAAAGCTGCAGATATTCCTTTGCGCTTTGCTGCCAGTAAAGTCATTGAAGGAGATGCATTGATCATTGAGCAGTTAAAACTGGAACAGAATGAAAAAGAAATGATTGAACATATCGTTGTACAGATGGAAAAAGAATCTGGTTTAGATCGTAGTGCAGCGATGGCGGATATGCGTTTTTCATTCATTGAAAAAGTATGTGAACTAACGGTTGTAAAACCAAAAGAAAGCAAAGAAAGAGTACGCAGTGAAAAGATTGATCGTATTTTAACAGGGAAATATACGGCATTGCCTTGCTTTATTGGTATTATGCTTTGTGTATTTTATTTAACATTCAATGTGATTGGTGCTTTCCTGCAAGATTTATTGCAGGCAGGTATTGATGTACTATCAGCAAACGTGAGTGGATGGATGCAACAGATGCAGGTGAATGAAGCTCTGCAAAGTTTGATTGTCAATGGTATCTTTGCAGGTGTTGGTTCTGTATTATCATTTCTTCCAATTATTGTGACGTTGTTCTTTTTCCTTTCTTTAATGGAAGACAGTGGATATATTGCACGTGTTGCTTTCTTTATGGATAAGCTGTTAAGAAAGATTGGTTTATCTGGCAGAAGTATTGTACCTATGCTAATTGGTTTTGGTTGTACGGTACCTGCGGTCATGTCAACAAGAACACTTCCATCTGCACGTGATAGAAAGATGACAATCTTATTGACACCATTTATGTCATGCAGTGCGAAACTTCCAATCTATGCATTTTTTGCAAATGCATTCTTTCCACATTATGCAGGACTTGTGATGGCAGCGTTGTATTTTGTGGGAATACTGGTTGGTGTTCTTGTTGCGGTTATTTTCAAGAAGTATTTATTTCCGGGAGAAGCAGTTCCTTTTGTGATGGAACTTCCTAACTATCGTTTACCTAGTGCAAAAAATGTTATGCAGCTGTTATGGGAAAAAGCAAAAGACTTTATCCAAAAAGCTTTTACTGTCATCTTTATCGCAACAGTTGTTGTATGGTTCTTACAAAGTTTTAATCTGCATTTTGATCTTGTACAGGATTCTAGTCAAAGTATTCTAGCATTGATTTCTTCTAGAATTGCATTTCTCTTTGCACCGCTTGGATTGAATGACTGGCGTATTGTAACTTCTTTGATTTCTGGTGTGATGGCAAAGGAAAGTGTTGTTTCTACTTTACAGGTATTATATCCAGCTGGCTTTACAGCTTCATTATCTGTACTTTCTGTGATTTGTTTACTTGTATTCTGTTTGTTGTATACACCATGTATTGCGGCAATTGCTTCCATCAAGCGAGAACTTGGAAGCAAGTATGCGATTGGTGTTGTTGTGTGGCAATGTGTATTGGCATGGTTGGTTGCATTTGCTGTTCATATTCTTGGAACTTTGCTGATATAATTGTTTCATGGCAAAAGTGAAAAGAATTGGAAAAGGTTGTGCAGTCAAGTGCCTTCCAGATAAATATGTTGTTGTGGATATTGAAACAACAGGATTAGATCCACAAAGTAATGAAATTATAGAAATTTCAGCATTAAAGTATGAACAGAATGTATTGATTGATTCATATCATACACTTGTACATCCAAATGAAAGTATTTCTACTTTTATTACTGGTTTAACAGGCATTACAAATGAAATGATAAAAGATAAGCCTCCTATTGAA
>ERZ1026856.1276-NODE-1276-length-12949-cov-13.668295_pt1 | contig 12949 bp, 9 predicted proteins | sample MGYA00380158_ERZ1026856 | MGnify/ENA primary metagenome ERZ1026856 (study PRJEB33269, sample SAMEA4719794) | human gut metagenome | biome: human-associated habitat; feature: organic feature; material: feces | place: Cameroon | collected 2013-10 ...
CTTTATGGTTAGTTAGTCATAGTAAATTATGGTTAGTTATAAGGCTCTAAATACATTAAATGTATGCATGAAAGACTTATAGTAAGTGATTAAATCGGCAAAAACTGGAAAAATCAATATATTCTGACATATTCGTTTCTTTTTGCATAAATAACTTTAAAAATCATCCTTAATGTAAATGATTAGGGATGATTTTCGGCTTTTTTTTGTATTTTTGCTATTAAATATTGTATTATAACGACAATAGTAAACGAAACGGATATGGTGACACAAAGTGAAGCAGCCCTGGAACAGGGACTGATAAAGACACTTCAAGATATGAGTTATGAATATGTCAAGATTGAAGAAGAAACAAATCTTGACCAGAACTTCAAGACTCAACTCGAAAAGCATAATAAGAAAGAACTTGCCCGTCATGGACGTACAAGTTTTACGGATAGTGAATTTGAAAAGATAAAAATTCACTTAGAGGGCGGTACTCGTTTTGAGAAAGCCAAGAAACTGCGAGACCTGTTTCCATTAGAATTGGAAACAGGCGAACGTGTGTGGGTTGAATTTCTCAATCGCCAGCAGTGGTGTCAGAATGAGTTCCAGGTTTCCAACCAGATTACAGTGGAAGGTAGAAAGAAGTGTCGATATGATGTCACAATACTTATCAATGGTTTGCCTTTGGTTCAAATAGAGCTAAAGAAACGTGGCGTGGAGTTAAAGCAAGCTTACAATCAGATACAGCGCTACCACAAGACTTCGTTTCATGGCTTGTTTGACTACATACAGTTGTTTGTGATTTCAAATGGTGTGAACACTCGTTATTTTGCCAACAATCCTAACAGTGGCTACAAGTTCACTTTCAATTGGACAGATGCTGAGAATGTGCCGTTTAATGATCTCTCCAAGTTTGCATTGTTCTTCTTCGACAAATGTACCTTGGGTAAGATGATAAGTAAGTATATCGTTCTGCATGAGGGAGACAGATGCTTGATGGTATTACGTCCATATCAGTATTATGCCGTAGAGAAAATTCTGGATAGGGTGCAGAACTCTAACAAGAATGGTTATATATGGCATACTACTGGTGCCGGTAAGACATTAACTTCATTCAAAGCGGCTCAACTTGTTTCTGAGATTGATGGTATAGACAAGGTGATGTTTGTCGTTGACCGTCACGATCTTGATACGCAAACACAATCAGAGTATGAGGCTTTTGAACCTGGGGCAGTAGATGGTACAGATAACACCTATGAGCTAATAAAGCGATTGAGTGGAAAGTCAAAGATAATCATTACCACCATCCAAAAGTTAAACTGTGCAGTTACTCGTGATGCTTACAACAAGCATTTGCAAGATGTTAAGAACCAGAAGGTAGTGATGATATTCGATGAATGCCACCGCAGTCATTTTGGTGATTGCCATAAGAATATTGTTGGTTTCTTCAAGAACTTACAGATATTTGGCTTTACTGGTACTCCAATATTCTCAGAGAATGCCAAGGGCGAGCATACCACGGCAGAGGTCTTTGGTGAGTGTCTTCATCGTTATTTGATAAAGGATGCTATTGCTGATGTGAATGTACTCGGTTTCCTTGTGGAGTATTATCAAGGTCAAGGCGATGTTGACTTGATGGAAGAACAGCGAATGAAGGAGATTGCTCAATTCATCCTCAACAACTTCAACAAGTCAACATACGATGGTGATTTCAATGCTTTGTTTGCCGTCCAGTCTGTGCCTATGCTTTTGAAGTACTATGACATCTTCAAGTCATTACATCCTAAGATAAGGATAGGTGCTGTGTTCACATACGCAGCAAATGAAAGCCAGGACGATGATAATACAGGTATGAACAATGGATTTATTGACAATACCGTTACGAGTGACAAGCTGCAAACCATCATGGATGATTATAATAATATGTACGGAACTGCTTTTACAACAGACAATTTCAGTGCATATTATGATGACATCAATCTTCGCATGAAGAAGAAACGTGCTGACATGGAACCGTTGGACTTGCTGCTTGTCGTTGGTATGTTTCTTACTGGCTTTGATGCCAAGAAACTAAATACGTTGTATGTTGACAAGAACCTTGAATATCATGGTTTATTGCAGGCTTTCAGTCGTACGAATCGTGTTCTCAATGAGAAAAAGCGATTCGGGAAAGTTGTCTGCTTCCGTAATTTGAAGGACAATGTTGATAGAGCTATCAAGTTGTTCAGCAATACTGACGCTCCTGAGGCATTGGGATTCGTACTTCGTAAACCATTTGCTGATGTAAAGAAAGATTTGGATGAGTTATGCCAGAACTTTAAAGCGCGTTATCCGGACATGGCTTCCATTGACAAGTTGCAGAGTGAATATGACAAGCGCAATTTTATCCTCGCTTTCCGTGATATTATCAGAAAACATTCTGAGATTCAGGTGTATGAAGAGTGGAATGTCGATGATTCATCTTTGGTAATGACAGAGCAGGAATACAACGATTACCGCTCTAAATATCTTGATATGACGATGGGATTCATACAAGATGATGAGGATGACAAGAACGATGACAATGGCAAAGAAGATGAAGGAATGGCGCATGAAGACCCAACAGCAGATATCGACGATATTGATTTCTGTCTGGAGTTGTTGCATAGTGATGTTATTAATGTAGCATATATACTGGAATTGATAGAAGACCTCAATCCTGCAAGCGATGATTATCAGATGAAACGACAGAATATTATCGACACGATGATAAAAGACCCAGCTATGCGCAATAAGGCTAAACTTATCGACCACTTCATCCGTGACAATGTTGATAATGACCAAGCTGGATTTGTAAAGTCGAAAGCTGATGGCAAGATGGATTTGGAGAGTCGTCTGACAACCTATGTTACTCAGGCACGAGCCCATGCGGTTACTTCATTGGCTACGGAAGTGGGAGTAAGTCAAGATGCACTTATTAAATATGTGCAGGAGTATGATTATTTACATCGGGAAAAGCCAGAAATTTTGCAGAAGGCTATCAAGGAGAAAAAGGGACTGCGTTTCTTGCAGCGTATTCATCTTAAAGAGTCATTGATTTTAAAACTGCGTAAAATTATCGAAACATTCAGTTGGGAATAAAAAAGAAAATTAAAAGAAAAAATATGAGTGAAGAATTACAACAAAAACTGCGTACGCAACTTTGGACAGTAGCCAATACTTTGCGTGGCAATATGTCTGCCAGTGATTTCATGTATTTCACTTTGGGCTTTATCTTTTATAAGTACTTGTCTGAAAAGATAGAAATGTGTATTGATGCTGAACTTGAAGAGGATGGAAGTAACTTTAAGGAAGCCTGGGCAAGTAATGAGGAAGAACTGAAGGAGGAGTTGAAGAAGTTTTGCATGAATGAACTCGGTTATTTTATCGAGCCAGAATACCTGTATTCTTCTGTAATAGAGGCTATCAATCGCAAGGAGAACATCCTTCCACAGCTGGAGCGTTCATTGAAGAAAATAGAGGACAGTACCATTGGACACGATAGTGAAGAGGATTTTGGTGGTTTGTTCTCTGATATAGACCTCGCTTCTCCTAAATTGGGAAAGACCGCAGAGGATAAGAACAATTTGATTAGTGAAGTATTGATTGCTCTTGATGGTATCGACTTCGGCTTAAACGAGGCTTCTGATATTGATATTCTCGGCGATGCCTATGAGTATATGATAGGTCAGTTTGCCGCAGGAGCTGGCAAAAAGGCTGGAGAATTCTACACCCCACAGGAAGTTAGTCAGATTCTTGCAGATATAGTTACTACAGGCAAAACACGCTTGAAAAATGTATATGACCCAACTTGTGGTTCAGGTTCATTGCTTCTCCGTACTGCTCGCAATGGTAAAGCTGATTTGATTTATGGTCAAGAGAAGAACCCTACGACATTCAACCTTGCCCGAATGAACATGTTGCTTCATGGAGTTAAGTTTAGTGACTTTGACATAGAGAATGGAGATACTCTTGAAGATGATGCTTTCCCTGAGGAACAGTTTGATGCGGTAGTAGCTAATCCGCCATTCTCTGCAGCCTGGAGTGCAGCGGAAAAATTTAATAATGATGATAGATTTAGCAAGGCTGGTGTCTTGGCTCCAAAATCTAAGGCTGACTATGCATTCATACTTCACATGATCCATCATCTTAATGAAGGTGGAACGATGGCATGTGTTGCTCCTCATGGTGTTCTTTTCCGTGGTGCATCAGAAGGTAAGATTCGCCGTTTCCTCATTGAGAAGAAGAACTATATTGACGCCATCATCGGTTTGCCTGCCAACATTTTTTATGGTACAAGTATCCCAACTTGTATCATTGTGGTAAAGAAGTGCCGCAAGGATGATGATAATATACTTTTCATAGATGCCAGCAAGGAGTTTGAAAAGATAAAGACACAAAATAAGCTTCGCCAAGAGCACATTAAGAAGATAGTTGATACCTATCGTGAACGCAAGGAAATCGAGAAGTATAGTCATTTGGCAACTTTACAAGAGGTTGCCGACAATGACTATAACCTTAACATTCCTCGTTATGTAGATACGTTCGAGGAAGAAGAGCCTATCGACATTCATGCGGTCATGAAGGAAATCAAGGATTTGGAAGCTAAGCGTGCTGACCTCGACAAGCAGATTGATGTATATCTGAAAGAGTTGGGGCTGGTTGAGTAGAATATTAAAAGAATATTGATATGAAGGGCGATGCATTATTGTTAAGTAGAGTTATAGCAGGAGGTAGAGTGCAATTTATCATTCCTGTATATCAGCGTAATTATAGTTGGTTAACCGAGAACTGCAATCAGTTGTTCAACGACTTGGTGGATTTGGTTCATTCTGGCAGACCGACTCATTTCTTTGGTTCTATAGTTACATCTCCAGCAGATGGCTATGGCATCAATCGACTTGTCATTGATGGACAGCAACGCCTTACAACAGTTTCGTTGCTGTTATTGGCAGGCATTCATGCCGTAGAAGATGGAAAACTTGAAGGTGATAAAGGAAGTATAGAAGAGGCGAAAGAGGAATTCTTGATGGCAAAGTTTAGTGGTACAGAAAGAAAAATCAAACTTTTACCCATTGAAAATGATATGGAGGCTTACGATAGAATCTTTGAGCATGATGTAGATAATTATGTGAAAGATTCTAAGATGACCCGTAATTATCAATATTTCTATGAGCGTTTGACCAAAGAACCTCATCAGCTTTCGTTTGATGCATTATTGAATGCTATTGAACGTTTGCAAATTATATCAATAGAATTGGATGGTAATGACCAACCTCAACTTATTTTTGAAAGTCTTAATTCTACAGGCTTGGATTTGACAGGTGCTGATGAGATTAGAAACTATTTATTGATGTCTCTTACAGCAGAAGAACAGCAATATTACTTCAAAACATATTGGCAAAAGATAGAGATAGCTACGGAGAACGAACCAACAATGTTTCTTCGTGACTACTTAACTATCAAGCAACAACTCCAACGCCCTGTGAGATTGTCTAACTTATATAGTGCATGGAAGAAGTACATGTTAAGGCATGACCGTAAGGAAGAACTTGCAGAGATGCTTGTTTATGCTCAATATTATCAGCAAGTTACTGAGGGTAAACTCAACTCAAAGAAACTGTCTGACAAAATGCGTCATATTTGCAATATAGAGACTGATGTGGCTAATGTGTTCTTTATTCAGTTTTTGAAATATGCTGATGAAAAGCACCTTACAGAAGATGAAATCTTCAAGGCTATAGACTTAGTCGAGAATTATATGGCTCGACGTATTGTATGCAATATGCCAGGAAATGCCTTAACTCAGGTTTTCTGCGCTTTGCATAAAGATGTGCTAAAAAGTATGGAAGAGTATGAAAAAGCAGGAATGGAAAATAGCTTTACTTACTCTGATATTTTGACTTATCATATTATGCGCCGTGATGGAAACTATCAGTTGCCAAGAGATACACAGTTTGTCGAAGCTATAGAGAATCGTGATGCTTATCACATGCTCAAACCTTTCCAAATTTTCCTTTTTGAAAGACTTGAAAACTCTGTGCATGGTGAATATAATGATGTGGCATCCGACATGAAGAGTAAGGATGCAACGATTGAGCACATTATGCCACAAACTTTAAATGCAGAGTGGCGTGAAATGCTTGGTGATAATTTTGAGAAAATTCAAGAAAGATATTTGCATACGTTTGCCAATCTGACATTGACAGGTATAAATAGTGAACTAAGTAATAAGGCTTTTGAAATCAAACGTGATGGTCGAATGGTAGATAACATTGTATATCCTGGTTATAAGGATTCAAAATATCGTTTAACAAGAAGCGTTACTGACTGTCAAAAATGGACGGAAGAAGAATTACAAAAGCGTAGTAAAGAGATATGTGAAGCTTTCTTGCGCTTGTATCCTCTGCCAAAAACAGATTTCAAGCCATTGCCAAAACCTGTTGAAGAAGTATCTTTGGACGAAGAATCATTCTCTCCAACAAATAGAATACTTAGAGGATTCCGTGTGTTTGGACATGAGTATAACGAAACGATATGGAAAGATATGCTTATAAAAATTGTATTATTATTGTCTGAGCGTTATCCTGATATTATCGATTCCCTCTATGATGGAGGTGCATATCTTTGGACTGCTAAACAAGCTGATTTGAACTATTGCACGCAAATAGGTACTGATAAGTATCTTTGGACATCTATGGGTAATAAGGGTAAGATAGCCTGTCTCCGCTACTTGTTCGACAAGTGCGATGTTGCAGAGTCTGAACTCATTTTCATTTTGGAACCATCTAACGAATAAAATATATGGAAGAGAATAATGTACCAGATATGCGTCCTACATTCGATGAAATTCGGAAGGTGGATGATAACGGCAAAGAATATTGGAACTCTCGTGACCTTTGCAATGCCATGGGATATTCAGCATATTGGAAATTCCAAAATGTGATAGATAAAGCCATCAATGTTGCAGGTAGTAAAGGCATGACTATAGATGAGCATTTCAACCATGCGGTTGATATGTTCAAGGTGGGCAATGGTGCGTTTCGTAAGGTAGAAACGTTCCATCTTTCACGAATGGCTTGTATGATAATAGCAGAGAATGCAGATACAAGAAAGCCATTGGTGAAGCAAGCAAGAGAATATTTCTCGCAGTCTGTATCTACGACAGAGATTGTGCAGAACTCGTTGGAATCCAACATCTTACTATATAAGACTGCACAAGGTGAGACTCGCATTGAAGTGATATTCAACAGTGAGACCTTTTGGATGTCACAGAAAAGAATGGCTTCTTTGTTTGGAGTTGATAGGGCAACTATAGCCTATCATATTTCTCAGATTTATGAATCGGGAGAATTGCAAAGAGAGACAACTTGTAGAAAAATTCAACAAGTTCAACTTGAAGGTGAGCGTGATGTAGAGCGTGCTCCTTTGTTCTACAATCTTGATGTTATCATAGCTGTAGGGTATAGAGTTAACAGCTATCAAGCAACCCAATTCCGTATATGGGCAACTTCTGTATTGAAGGAATTTGTTATCAAGGGATATGTGTTAGATGATGAGCGTTTGAAACAAGGTAAGCATTTTGGCAAAGATTACTTTGATGATTTGCTGGAACGCATTCGTGAAATTCGCACATCAGAGCGTAGATATTATCAAAAGATAACTGACATTTACGCTGAGTGTAGTGCTGACTATGATGCAAAAGCTGAGAGTACCAAACTCTTTTATAAGATGGTACAGAATATGATGCACTTGGCTGTTACCAATCATACGGCAGCAGAGATTGTTTATGAACGTGCCGATGCAGAAATGCCACATATGGGCTTGACCACATGGAAAAAAGCACCTAATGGCAGAGTGCAGAAGTCTGATACGATTGTCGCCAAGAACTATCTTTCAGAAGATGAACTGTCTCAGCTCAATACAATAACAACAAGTTTTCTTGATCTTGCCGAATCTCGTGCACGGCGTCATATTATCACAACGATGGATGATTGGAAGCAACGCTTACAACAATTCCTTGCAACTATGGATTATGATCCAAAGAGTAGTGCAGGCAAGGTTTCCCAAGAGGAAGCAAGAGATAAGGCTTATTCTGAGTATGAGAAGTTTAAGGTTATTCAAGACCATTCATATATCTCAGATTTCGACCGATTCAATAATGGCAATGATGATGATACACCATTGCTTCCGTTTGACATCGACCCAAAAGAAGAGTAAATACCAGTAGAGGAAAGTATAACAAACAATTAAGGATTTAAAATAACTATGGTAACAAATAATGAACAAAATAAACTGAATGTACCCCATTTGAGATTTCCAGAATTTCATGGGGAATGGGAGAAGTGTAAGGTTTCTGACCTCTTGGACTTCTATTCTACAAACTCTTTGAGCTGGGATCAACTGGAATATGGAACAGATAATATGCTAAACTTACACTATGGGCTTATCCATGTTGGGCTACCAACTATGGTGGATTTGTCAAAGGATATTTTGCCTGCAATAAAGAAAGAAAATGAGCCAAAGAACTTCGAGCTTTGCAAAGAAGGTGATATTGCTTTTGCTGATGCTTCAGAAGATACAAATGAGGTCGCAAAAGCGATAGAGTTCTACACTTTAGAAGACAAAGCGGTTGTATGTGGTTTGCATACGATACATGGAAGAGATAAATCCAACAAAACTGTTGTTGGATACAAAGGCTATGCTTTTTCCTCAACAGCATTTCATCATCAGATTCGCCGTATTGCACAAGGTACTAAAATATACTCGATTAGTGCAAAGAACTTCGCTGAATGTTATATTGGTATTCCTTCAAAAGAAGAACAAACTAAAATTGCCAAATTATTGCGTCTAATAGACGAGCGCATCGCTACCCAAAGCAAGCTGATTGAAAAGTTAGAGTCCTTAATCAAGGGAATTATGGTAGAACTGCAAAAACAAGGGGTTAATAAAGGAACTTGGAAGAAGGTATTTCTTAGTGATGTTCTCACTGAAAGAAAAGAACGCAATACTAATTTGTTTCAAGTGTTTTCTGTCTCTGTTAGTCAAGGTGTTGTAAATCAAGTAGATTACCTTGGGCGTTCATTTGCAGCCAAAGACACATCCAAATATAATGTCGTGCATTATGGTGACTTAGTTTATACAAAAAGCCCAACCGGATCATTCCCTTATGGCATAGTAAAACAAAGTCTTAGTCTTGAGAATGTTGCAGTTTCACCATTGTATGGTGTTTATAAACCCCAAAGTCTTGCTGTTGGAGCATATCTTCATGAATATTTTATGAGTGAAATAAATACACATAACTATTTGCATCCACTGATTCAGAAAGGAGCAAAGAACACCATCAATATCACAAATCAACGTTTCTTGGAAAACTGTGTTCTACTGCCTACAAATATAAATGAGTTGCTACTGATTTCAAAGATGTTACGTTCTCTGAACGACAAGTTTAAATACCAGCAAGACACATTACAAAAATATCAGAAACAGAAGAAGTATCTGCTTCGCCAAATGTTCATATAAACATCTGGCGGAGCAAATACTGCTTCTGCAACCTTAGGTTTGTTAAAATATTCTTTTCTATTGATAGTTTGCTTTCTATCGCATACAACAACCGAGCATATTGGAGTTGTTCTGTATATGATGGGCAAAATACCTTAGCTTTACCATAGTCCTTAAAATATATGTGTGGTATAGCCATCCCTGTTTTATAAGGCTCAAAATTGAACACTTTCAGCATATAGTATAGGTATTGAAGTGAATAGCCGTCTTTAGTTTGCAGAGTGTTCAAGGTTCCAGTGGCAGCGCATTTGCCAGTAACATAAGAAACAGTACCGACGCCAGAACCATCTTTGATAATATAAACAGCTTCCCCCTCTGTATTATAACTATCAAGGTAGCCAACGATACCATTTGCACCATACACAGGATATGTTCCATGCTCGCAAGCATCACTTTCTTGCAGAGTAGAAGAACTACACTCCAAGCAATCTAACAAACGAACATTAGGCATGTTGTTGCGGATTACATTCTGTGCAATTCCCTTGATTAGGGATTTAGGAGTTTGTAGGTCTGCGATTATTGATTATGCGATAGATTCACTTGATGCAGATTTCGTCAAATTTGGTTCTTTGTATGAAACGGCTGGTGAGGGTGGAACACCTACAACTTCAAATGCCCAATTCTACGAAAACGGCAAAATTCCATTTATTAAGATTGACGATTTGAAGCAGAAGTATTTGACAGAAAACAATGACTTCATTACAGAACTTGGGCTGCAAAAATCATCGGCTTGGCTTGTGCCTACACGTTCTATCTTATTTTCAAATGGTGCAACCATTGGAGAAATTTCAATAACAACATATTCTGTTTGTACCAAACAAGGAATATTGGGAATTGTACCAAAGCAAAACATTGATGTAGAGTTCTTGTATTATTTCATGTCTTCATCTTACTTCAAAAAAGCAGTTAGTCGTATTGTTACAGAGGGAACTATGAAGACTGCCTATTTGAAAGATATAAACAATATACTTTGCCCGATTCCAATAAAAGAGGAGCAACAGGAGATTGCAAAAATGCCATCCGCTCTAAACTCTAAGCTTGATATAGAACAAAGTATATTGAAACTATTCGGTTCGCAGAAACAATACTTGCTTCGTCAAATGTTTATATAAACATTTGGCAAAGCAAGTATTGCTTTTGTTTTTGATAGCATTCTCCCAACAGGGTAGCTTTCCTTTCTTTCTCTATAATGGCATTTAGTATTTTGGCTATAGCCTTTTGCTCTTCAATTACAGGAAACCGATGCTTGGTGTTGAAGTAATCTGCCATAGAGACATTCAGCAGACCATGATTTCTTGCCCCTTCACCAGCAATATCAGACATGCCTCTATGCCATTTAGTTGATTCGAAGTAATAGGCAAGATAATCAGAATCAACTATGGTTTCATTTATTTTGAAGCATATATAAAGAGTTGATAGAACACCTTCGTCATAATTGTCTAATCGTTTGACGGTTCCCCAATCATATCCAGCAGAGTAACTTCTGTTATAAGCAAATTCTCCTTTATGAAGCAAATAATATCCTGTAAGATTTTCGCTTGCAACAGATTTATTAAAGAAAGACTCTTGATTAACTAAACCATATTGGGCAGCGATAGTTAGCACTAATGAACACTTGGAATCCTTGTTTTTTGTAGCTATGCGAGAACTAAAGTCACTCATCTTGTAAGTAGATAGTGCTTGCTCAAATCCCTCAATACGACACATGGGATATTCTTGGTTTGGAGAACAAAAGACCTTTTCAACAATCGCAGACTTTAGCTTTTTCAAGTCCTCAATCAGCTTGCTTTGGGTTGCTATGCGCTCATCAATTACATCTAACAATTTTGCTATTCTATTTTGCTCATATATTGATGGTAACGCTATCTTGGCATTTCTTACAGACTGTAAAGATAAATTCTTTATTGTAGTTCCTGTAAGTTCTGATTTAAAATACGTTTGACACTTATTGGTTTGTAGATAATGATATACATAATGCTTGTTTATATGGGGAGAAACATTTATAAAACATGCACTTTTTCCCAACATAATAGGTTCGTTATTGTATAAAGCAACATTACCAATTGTTCCATTTATTGAAAGAAGAATGGTTCTATCGTTTAAAATAGCAGCATTATTTTTGTAAGCCTCTTCTTTTGACACTCTTTTTGTTGCTTCAGATATATTGATTCCCCTTTCTGAAAGATTATTCCCATTTATAAAATAATATGAACCATTATCGTCATAAATTGGAGTTGCATGAATCCCATCACCAATTCCTTTAGACAGGCTTCCTAATGTCTTTATATTCCATTCCTCCTCAAACTCAGGAAATCTCAAATGGGGTACATTAGGATGCAATTTTCCCTAATCATCTTTCTCCTTATTTATATAAGGGTCTATTCCCTTAAAATAATAACATGGTTAATAATAAAAAGACAATTAAGGAGATTGCAGACATTTGGAAAGAAGACAAACGCCAGTATGTCAAGCAATCAACGATGGCAGTATATTTGTTATCGTTGGAGAACCATTTACTTCCAATTTTTGGAGGTAAGATGGATGTTACGGAAGAAGAGGTTCAGGCTTTTGCCTTGGACAAGTTGAATCATGGATTGAGCCAAAAAAGTATCAAGGACATGCTCATCGTTTTAAAAATGGTGGTTCGTTTCGGAGAGAAGCAAGGTTGGCTCAATCATGTAGAGTGGAAAGTTAAGTTTCCTGCCAATCAGCCAAAGGCTACATTGCCAATCTTGACAAAGGCGCATCAAAAGAAGCTGATGGACTATCTCAAAGACAATTTCACGTTTCCTAATTTGGGGATACTTGTGTGTCTTTCTACAGGACTTCGTATTGGAGAAGTTTGCGCCTTAAAATGGTCTGACATTAATATGGACACAGGATTACTTCATGTTAATCGCACCATCGAGCGCATTTATATTGTGGATTCTGATAAACCACATACGGAGATTGTGATTAATACTCCTAAGACAAAGAACTCTTTGCGTGAGATTCCTTTGAGTAAAGAACTTGTCAGAATTTTTAAGTCTTTGATGAAGGTGGTGAACAAGGACTACTATGTCCTCACGAACAACACAAAACCGACTGAGCCAAGAACGTATCGCAACTATTTTAACAAGCTATTGAAGCAGTTGGATATTCCGCGATTAAAATTCCATGGGCTACGCCACAGTTTTGCTACTCGCTGTATTGAGAGTCATTGCGATTACAAGACTGTGAGTGTTCTTTTGGGACATGCCGATATTAGTACTACGCTTAACCTTTATGTTCATCCGAATGAAGAGCAGAAGCGAAGTTGCATCGACAAGATGATGCGATATATGAAATAGCGTTACCGTTAGAACGTTCTAACGTTTGTTCAAATGAATGATATACATATAAACAT
>ERZ1026856.1278-NODE-1278-length-12933-cov-8.212222_pt1 | contig 12933 bp, 7 predicted proteins | sample MGYA00380158_ERZ1026856 | MGnify/ENA primary metagenome ERZ1026856 (study PRJEB33269, sample SAMEA4719794) | human gut metagenome | biome: human-associated habitat; feature: organic feature; material: feces | place: Cameroon | collected 2013-10 ...
TATCGCCGAACCCGGCGGTAGAAAGTACCGCATAGCAATACCAGAGAGCATCTCCATAGCGGTTGATGTCAGGTTCTACCAGTTGAATGATGGCTGCGGATACAAAGAGAAATACGATATAACCGGAAAGAATCTGGGTTGCTTTTGTACGTTTTAAGATCATCCATAATAGTTTTAGCTTTTTCATATATTAACGGCTCCGTTTCATAAATTTCAGATAAATTAATTATATCATGAAATGGAGTCAAAAGAATAGTTAGATAAAATTTATTCTGCGGTTTTCATTTTACTGCCTTTATTCAGAATTCCATTAAAGCGGCTCATGAATGTGATTGTTGTGATTGTGGCTGCAACAATATCACTGATCGGTTCTGCAAGAAAGACTGCAAAAACCTTATCCTGAATAAAGAGTGGAAGGATAAAGATCAGCGGAATCAGCAAGATCAGTTTCCTTAAGCAGGCGAGCAGCAGACTGACCTTTGCCTGTCCCAATGCCATGAAACTTTGCTGACATGAAACCTGGAATCCGAGGGAGAAAATACCCGCCATATAGATTCTCAGCGCCCATGCGGTATAAGTGATCAGATCCGTATTGTTGGAAAAGATTCCTGCAAACAGCTTAGGAAACAGCAGCATGATCAGCCAGAAACAGCTGGTGAAAATCGTACAAACCTTAAATTGTGTAAAGAAGGCTTTTTTTACTCGCTCTTTATTGCCGGCACCAAAGTTATAACTCATGATCGGCTGACCGCCCTGGCAGATTCCCTGCAGTGGCAGCGTGGCAAGCTGGCTGACACTTGTAATGATCGTCATGGCTCCGACAGCAAGGTCCCCACCATATCTTGACAGACTGGAAGTAAAGCTGATGGAGAGAATACTTTCTGTAGAAAGCATGACAAAAGTGGAAATACCAAGTGCAAGGCATGGTAAGATAACATCCTTTTGTAATCTGAAATTTTCTTTTCTAAGATGAAGGATCGTCTTCTTCCCGGATAAGAAGCGAAGAATCCAAATCGCACCGACAGCCTGACTTAAAACAGTGGCAAGTGCGGCACCTCTTACACCAAGATTGAATACGAAGATAAAAATCGGATCAAGAATGATATTGATCACAGCTCCGATCACAGTAGTCATCATACTGATCTTGGCAAATCCCTGTGTTGTAATAAATGGATTCATTCCCATCACGATTAAGACAAAGATACTTCCAAGGATATAGATTCTTGCGTATGCTACTCCGTACGGCAGTGTCTTCTCGCTGGCTCCAAAAAGTGTCAACAGCTGTGGTGCAAATGTAAAGAAAACTACAGTAAGTATGACAGCCATAAGGATGAGAAGCGCAAAACAGTTTCCAAGGATTTTTTCAGCTGTTTTATTATCTTTTTTTCCCATAGATATCGCAGCACGCGGAGCACCACCGGAACCTGCAAGCATAGCAAAAGCGTTGATCAGCATAAGGATCGGTGTAAATAATCCAACGCCGGTTAATGCCGCGGCTCCAACACCGGAAATGTGTCCGATATAGATTCGGTCTACAATGTTATATAGAAGATTGATGATCTGGGCGACAACCGCAGGAATTGCAAGCTGTGCCAGAAGGCGCGGAATCTTTTCAGTCTCCATCGCCTGAGAATTTGATTTGCTATTCATATCTGTTTTCTCCTAAATAGATTTAAAGTCAAAGAAGATTATACATCTCATGTAAAGGAAAAAGCAATAAGAAATCCAAAGTCACTATTGTATCAGGAATAGAAACTTTGAATTTCGATATTGTCAATATTTTACCATATATGCATGATGTGTTGCATTGCAAGGCTGACTACTGTAATTCCAACCCAGCAGGAAGCACCGAGAAGGATTGGCTTTCCACCAGATTTGACCAGCTTCACAACATTGCTGTTCAGACCGATCGCAGCCATAGCCATGATAATGAAGAATTTAGACAGTTCTTTTAGCGGAGCAAATACATCTGCACTTACCCCAAGGCTCATGCATACAGTTGTAATGACAGCCGCAATGATAAAGTACAGGATGAACATCGGAAATGCTCTTTTTAAGCTGAACTTACCGGATGTTTTTCCGTCTTTTGCGGCTGATTTCGCACGAACCAGTGAGAGTACAAGTGTAATCGGAATGATTGCAAGTGTACGTGTCAGTTTAACTGTGACGGCAGTATTGAGTGTCTCACTTCCAAGATTCCACATGCTGTCCCAAGTAGAGGCGGCAGCAGTTACGGATGAAGTATCATTGATCGCAGTTCCGGCAAAGACACCGAAAGCATTTCCGCTTGTTGTGTCGAAGCCGAGTGCATTTCCAAGCACCGGGAAAAGTACAGCAGCGATAACATTGAAGAAAAAGATAACAGAAATCGCCTGTGCGACTTCTGTGTCATCGGCATCAATGACAGGCGCTGTAGCAGCAATCGCAGAACCACCGCAGATGGAAGAACCGACACCAACAAGGATAGATGTGTTGGAAGGAACATTCAGTACCTTGCGGAGCAGCCATGCAATGATCAAAGATGTAGAAATTGTACTGACGATAATAGGAAGAGACTGCTTTCCTGTCTGTAAGATAACTCCGAGATTCATGCCGAATCCAAGCAGAATAACAGCAGTCTGTAAAATAATTTTAGATGTCCATTTAATTCCTGATTCGGCTGTTCCTTTTTCAGTCCAAAAGCAGGTGATCACCATTCCGGCGAGAATCGCAATGACAGGTCCGCCGATTACCGGGAATGCTTTTCCAATCAGCCAGGATGGAATCGCAATCAGAAAGCAGACCAAAATACCTTTGAAATTTTTTTGAATAAAATTCATGATAGTTTCCTCTCTTAAGTTTTTTGTTACTGTCGGCACTATGGGCGTCAGCAACTGTATTTTTATGAAACAATTATAGATTATAACACTGGCAAACAATAATAAAAAATTATATAATTTTATTAAAGTATAAAAATATCTTATTGATAATCCGTCGAATTAGTGTGGAAAAAAGGAAGGGGACAAGAGAATGTTAGATTTTAGAACAGAAACATTTCTTATGGTTTGTGAGACAATGAACTTTACAGAAGCAGCCAGAAGATTACATATTACACAGCCGGCAGTATCACAGCATATACATTTCCTTGAGAAAGAATATGATATCAGATTATTTTCCTATCATAATAAACAGCTTTATATGACAGAAGCCGGGGAAATACTTAAGAAACGGCTGATGACGATGAAAAATGATCAATTGGTGCTCAAGCAAGAGATAAAAGGAAAAGAACAGAAAGAAGAGTCACTGTCACTGGGGGTTACAATGACGATCGGGGAATACGCGATTGTTGATAAGCTGGCAGACTTCTTACTGCGGTATCCGGAGATGAACCTTCATATTCATTATGGAAATACGACACAGCTATTAACATTACTTGATCAGGGAATCATCAATATGGCTTTAGTAGAGGGAAATTACCCGAAGGAGAATTATGAGCATAGAAGATATAGTACGGAGGATTATATTGCAGTCTGCGCAGCTGATCATAAATTCGAGACAGAGACACCAGACTCAATGAAAGAACTTCTGCATGAACGATTACTTGTTCGAGAGTCTGGATCCGGGACAAGAAATATTCTGGAAGAATTAATGATGGCCAGAGGAATGAAAATCCAGGATTTTGAACATTATGTTGAAGTAGAAAATATGCATACAATTATCAGGTTCTTAAAAAAGGATTGTGGAATCTCATTTATGTACAAGGTGGCAGTGGAAGAAGAATTAGAAAAAGGAATATTGAAAGAAATCCAGCTTTCAGATTTTAAGATGCAGCACGATTTTGATTTTATTTGGGAAAAGGGGAGCATTTACTCTGGAAAATATTGTGAGGTGTGTGAGGAGTTGACGTAAAAATGTGGTCAAATAAAGATTTCACAAAAATTTTAGAAAAGAATTAGCACTCAACTATTTACAGTGCTAACAATACGTGCTATATTCCTAATAGAACACAGAGAAAAAGTGATTTCACAGAGTAACATAGATCTGTGAATGCAACAGGAATCCGTGTTTGACTTCACGTTAACTAGTGAACAAATTTATGGTTCAAAGGAGGGAAAGACCATGAATATCAATAAATTTACACAGAATTCATTACAGGCAGTTCAGAACTGTGAGAAGATTGCTGCGGATAACGGGAATCAGGAACTGGCGCAGGAGCATTTACTGTATGCTCTGCTGACACAGGATGACAGCCTGATTTTAAAATTATTTGAGAAGATGAACATTCAGGGCCAGCTCTTTATTAACAGTATCGAGCAGGCGATCGGCAAGAGACCGAAGGTACAGGGAGGTCAGGCTTATGTCGGTCAGGACTTGAATAATGTGCTGATCCATGCAGAGGATGAAGCAAAGCAGATGGGAGATGAGTATGTCTCTGTTGAGCATCTGTTTCTTGCAATGCTGAAGTATGCAAGCCGTGAGTTGAAGCAGATTTTCCGTGAATATGGCATCAGCAGAGAGGGTTTCCTCCATGCGCTGTCAACAGTAAGAGGAAATCAGAGAGTTACTTCTGACAATCCGGAAGCAACTTATGATACATTGAATAAATACGGTCAGGATCTTGTTGAGAAAGCAAGAGATCAGAAACTGGATCCGGTCATCGGACGTGATGAAGAGATCCGTAATGTGATTCGTATCCTGTCCCGTAAGACAAAGAATAACCCGGTGCTGATCGGTGAACCTGGTGTAGGTAAAACTGCAGTTGTAGAAGGACTTGCACAGCGAATCGTCAGCGGAGATGTGCCGGAAGGCCTGAAAGATAAGACGATCTTTTCACTGGATATGGGAGCACTGGTAGCAGGAGCGAAATATCGTGGTGAATTTGAGGAGCGACTGAAAGCCGTTCTGGAAGAAGTGAAGAACAGTGACGGAAAGATCATTCTTTTCATCGATGAACTTCATACGATTGTAGGAGCAGGTAAAACAGACGGTGCGATGGATGCAGGAAATATGCTTAAGCCTATGCTTGCCAGAGGTGAACTGCATTGTATCGGTGCAACAACACTGGATGAGTATCGTCAGTATATTGAGAAGGATGCAGCTTTGGAGCGTCGTTTCCAGCCAGTTCTGGTAGATGAGCCAACCGTTGAGGATGCAATCTCTATCCTGAGAGGACTGAAAGAGAGATACGAAGTCTTCCACGGAGTTAAGATTACAGACAGTGCACTTGTTGCGGCAGTTACACTTTCGAACAGATATATTTCTGATCGTTTCCTGCCGGATAAAGCAATCGACCTTGTTGATGAGGCATGTGCATTGATCAAGACAGAACTTGATTCTATGCCGACAGAGCTTGATGAACTTCGCCGTCGTGTGATGCAGATGGAGATTGAAGAGTCTGCACTTAAGAAAGAGGAAGACCGCTTAAGTAAAGAGCGTCTGGAACATTTACAGGAAGAACTGGCAGAACTGAAAGCGCAGTATGCAAGTAAGAAGGTTCAGTGGGAGAATGAGAAAAATTCTGTAGAGCATGTACAGAAGATCCGTGAGCAGATCGAACAGGTGAACAAGGAGATTCAGAAAGCCCAGAGAGAATATGATCTGAACAAGGCAGCTGAACTTCAGTATGGTCGTCTTCCACAGTTGCAGAAACAGCTGGAAGAGGAAGAAGCGAAGGTAAAAGCAAAAGATCTTTCACTTGTGCATGAATCGGTTACAGACGATGAGATTGCAAAGATCGTTTCCAGATGGACAGGTATTCCGGTTGCAAAGCTGAACGAGAGTGAGAGAAATAAGACACTTCACCTTGCAGATGAGCTGCATAAACGTGTCATTGGACAGGATGAAGGTGTAGAACTTGTGACAGAAGCCATCATCCGTTCCAAAGCAGGTATCAAAGATCCGACAAAACCGATCGGTTCCTTCCTGTTCCTTGGACCTACAGGTGTAGGTAAGACAGAGCTTGCAAAGGCACTTGCCCAGAGCCTGTTTGATGATGAGAACAACATGGTTCGTATCGATATGAGTGAGTACATGGAGAAATATTCCGTGTCCAGACTGATCGGAGCTCCTCCGGGATATGTTGGATACGATGAAGGCGGACAGCTGACAGAAGCAGTCAGAAGAAAACCATATTCTGTTGTACTTTTTGATGAGATCGAGAAAGCACATCCGGATGTCTTCAACGTATTGCTGCAGGTACTGGACGATGGACGAATCACAGATTCACAGGGACGCACGGTTGACTTCAAGAATACAATCTTGATCATGACTTCCAACATTGGTGCAAACTATCTGCTGGAAGGCATCAAAGAAGATGGCTCAATCGATGAGCAGAGCCAGAAAATGGTAATGGATGATCTGAAAGCACATTTCAGACCGGAATTTTTGAACCGTCTGGATGAGATCATCATGTTCAAGCCATTGACAAAGACAAATGTACGCTCCATCATTGACCTTCTGGTTGCTGATGTGAACCGCCGCCTAGAAGAACGCGAATTGAGTGTTGAGCTGACAGAAGCAGCGAAAGACTTCGTTGTGGAAGGCGGATATGATCCGATGTACGGTGCAAGACCACTGAAACGTTACTTGCAGAAGAATGTAGAGACACTGGCTGCAAAACTGATCCTCGCAGGAGATGTAGGACGTGGCGACACGATTCTGATTGATGTTAAGGATGGCAAACTGACAGCAGATGTGAAGAAATAAAGTATGATACCAGGGTCAAAAGGTCTGAAACCACCGGTGCATTGCACGAAACAATCCGTAGGTATCCTAGTTGGGGGCTTTTGCCCCCAGTAGTGATAATATGCAGGGCTGTGAAAAATGATAAATTTTCTAGAGATTTTGGAAAATTGAGTTTTTCACAGCTCTTTTTTCGTTCACCGAAGCAATTGATACAAGAGCAGACTATATGTTAAAATAAGAAACTGACAGAATGCATATGCATACAACAAGAATTAATACTAAGAAACAACTCAAGTAGAATCCCGGAAAGGAGGGTTCCATGGCGCGCATTATTTTCCACATTGATGTCAATTCAGCATTTTTAAGCTGGACGGCGGTTGAACAATTGAAGAATGGATCAAAAGTGGATCTGCGGGAGATCCCGGCGATCATTGGCGGAGATCAGAGTTCGCGTCATGGAATTGTCCTTGCAAAATCATCACTTGCCAAGTCCTATGGAATTCAGACAGGTGAACCGGTTGTGAATGCTTTCCGCAAATGTCCGAACCTTGTGACAGCACCGCCGAATCATAAGATGTATCGAGAAAAAAGCCGAATGCTGATGGATTTCCTGCGCACATATACGAAGAAGATCGAGCAGGTCAGTGTCGATGAATGCTATATGGATTTCACAGAACTTGCCGGGAACTATTCAACACCAGTAGACGGTGCGAAGGAGATTAAGGAAGAGGTAAAGAGACGTTTTGGATTCACGGTGAATATTGGAATCTCCAGTAATAAACTGTTAGCGAAGATGGCTTCAGATTTTCAGAAACCAGATCGGATCCATACGTTATTTCCGGAAGAGGTTCCGCAGAAAATGTGGCCGCTTCCAATCGGAGATCTCTTTATGGCAGGGCGTTCAAGTGTGGAGGTCTTTAAGAAACTTGAGATCAATACGATTGGAGATCTTGCACGCGCAGATGTGAATGTAATCATGCTGCATTTAAAAAGTCATGGAAAGATGCTCTGGAATTTCGCAAATGGAATCGGGGATGATAAGGTACAGTATGAACCGGAAGAGGCAAAGGGAGTGGGAAATTCAACGACTCTGTCAGAGGATGCAACGACTTATGAAGAGGCGAGAGAAGTGTTCCGTGAACTTGCACAGAGTGTGGGAAACAGGCTGAAAAAGGCAGAAAAGAAAGCCGGTATGGTAAGCATGGAGGTTCGTTATTATGATTTCAGAAATATGTCGCATCAGGTGCAGCTTCAAAAGCCGACAAACGACCCGGATATTTTATGGAAGACAGCGTGCGATTTATTTCTTGAAAGCTGGAGTGGAGAACCTGTCCGTCTCTTAGGAATACGAACATCAAAATTAGTAGAAGAGACTGCGCCGGAGCAGCTGACAATTTTTGATATTGAATTTCCAAAAGAACCGGACGAGAAACATAAGAAATTAAATGCCGCATTGGAACAGCTGAACAATCGTTACGGAAAGGGTGCGGTTGTGAAAGGGACATTCTATAAACCGGACGGAAAGAAGAAAAAAGATGGAATTTAGAAGAGATAGAAAGAGGAACGTGCATTGAAAGAGAAAAATTATAATCTGGAATTAATTCGGATGATTTCTTTTATATTTGTTATTGTGATCCATGTATCAAACTATTATTGCAGAGCTTATGGAGATATTACGATCGGGGAATACAGCTTTTCACTTTTGATGAATCTGCTGGCAAGGATAAGTGTACCGTGTTTTTTCATGATTACAGGAGCGCTTCTGCTTGGAAGAGAGGAATCACTACATAAACATGCGAAGCGAGTGTTACGTTTTCTAATTGTCCTGCTTGTGTGGAGTGCAATATACATGATCTGGAATGCAGCTTATATGAAAGATCCTTATCAAATCAAAGATTTATTATATAAGCCGGTAGAACAGCATCTGTGGTATCTGTATGCGATGATCCCGATTTATCTGGTACTTCCTTTTTTCCAGGTTATGTGTAAAGGGATGAGTCTTCGGATGGAACGAGCATTTCTTGCAGTTATTACTGCAGCAGTTTTGTTTAATTATATTTCCACATTTTTAAAGGAAGAAATGTATTATGATTTGCCGATGGTTGGTGACAGGATTTATTCGTATTATGTATTTATCGGATATTACATATATAAGTATAGGAAGCATGTATTGAAGGGCAAAATGATTCCAATAGGAATCTTTGTTGCGTGTATGGCATTAAATTATGGGTTGACATATGCGGTAACCTTGCAGGAGGGGGAACATTATGAACGGCTGTTAGAGTATGGGAATCCATTACTCACACTTGCTGCTGCAATGGCATTTCTCATGTTAGTACGTTTGAAAAAGAGTGAATTCAATCCGTCAGAACGGGCAAAAAAATGGATCGACAGATTTTGTGGATGTTCTTTCGGGATTTATCTGATCCATATTATGTTTCTCGATGTTTATAAGAGAAATATTAAGCCAGAGACATTTTCAGCGTGGATCATGATTCCGGTAGTGAGTGCGGGACTTGTATTATTGTCCTTCGGATGTATATGGATGATTCGAAAGACAAAAACAGGACGAAAGATTACATAGGTTTTTTTGCATATGTGGTGAGATTATGTTATTCTATAAAGGTTAAGACAATCGTTATTTGCCTGAAAGTCAATGATGCAGTATACCAGTTCAGAACAGGAGGGTTAGATCATGAAATTAGATAAATTATTAGAACGCCTGGACTACACAGTAGTACAGGGAAGTGATTCTACGGAAGTAACAACACTGATCAATGATTCAAGAAAAGTGGAAGAAGGATCTGTTTTCGTATGTATCAGCGGAGCAGTATCTGATGGACATAAATATGCAGCAGATGTTGCGGCGAAAGGTGCGGCAGCTGTCGTTGTAGAGAAAGATGTTGAAGTGCCGGAGAACGTGACTGTGATCAGAGTAGAGGATACACGTTACGCACTGGCGCTGATGTCAGCAGCTTATTTCGGATATCCGGCAGACAAGATGAAAGTCATCGGTATTACAGGAACAAAGGGAAAGACAACAACTACTTATATGATCAAGTCCATTCTTGAAGAGACAGGACATAAGGTCGGATTGATCGGTACAATTGAGGCAATCATTGGAGATAAGAAGATCCCTTCATGTAATACAACACCGGAGTCTTATACAATTCATAAATATTTCGCAGAGATGGTAGAAGCTGGCTGTGACTGTGTTGTTATGGAAGTTTCTTCCCAGGGACTGATGCTTCACAGAACAGCAGGAATTCCGTTTGAGATCGGTATTTTCACAAACCTTGGAAGAGATCATATCGGACCAAATGAGCATAAGGATTTTGATGATTACAAGAGATGTAAAGGTCTTCTGTTTAAACAGTGTAAGCTTGGAATCGCCAATGTAGACGATAAATATTTTAAAGATGTATTTGAAGGTTCTACATGTAAGATCGAGACATTCGGATTTTCACCGGAGGCAGATCTTCGTGCAGAGAATGTAGAACTTGTGTCCAGACCGGGATACCTTGGTGTTGCATATCATGTTGCAGGCGTGATGGACTTTGATGTGGAAATCGATGTTCCGGGTAAATTCAGTGTTTACAATTCACTGACTGCAATCTCAGTCTGCCGCCATTTCCAGGTGCCAGTTGAGATGATCAAAGATGCACTTAAGAAGGCAAAGGTAAAAGGACGTATCGAGATGATCAAGGTGTCTGATGATTTTACACTGATGATCGATTATGCGCACAATGCGATGAGTCTTGAAAGTCTTCTGACAACATTGAAGGAATATAACCCGAAGCGTCTTGTATGTCTGTTCGGATGCGGCGGAAACCGTTCTAAAGACAGAAGGTTTGAGATGGGTGAAGTATCCGGAAGACTGGCAGACCTGACGATTATTACATCAGATAATCCGAGATTTGAAGAACCACAGGATATCATTAACGACATCAAGACCGGAATCGCAAAGACAGATGGGAAATATGTGGAGATCTGTGATCGTAAAGAAGCAATCAAGTATGCAATCGAGCATGGCGAGCCGGGAGATGTTATTGTACTGGCAGGAAAAGGACATGAGGACTATCAGGAGATCTGTGGCGTAAAGCATCCGATGGATGAACGCGTGCTGATCAAAGAAGTCCTGGAAGAATTAAAAGAGAAATAAGATCGTGTTTGCAAATGTTATTGTAGATATACAACATGAAAAACTGGATAAGATCTTTCAGTACCGGATTCCCGAAAGACTGAAAGACGAGCTGCATCCGGGGATGGAAGTACTGATCCCTTTTGGAAAAGGAAACCGGCAGATGAAAGGTTATGTGACGGCGTTATCAGAGTCCTGTGATTATGATCTGGCAAAGGTGAAGGAAATTACAGATATCTCCAGAAACAGTGTGGCAATCGAAGCAAGACTGATCGCACTGGCGGCATGGATGAAAGAACAGTATGGCGGAACGATGATCCAGGCACTTAAGACAGTGCTGCCAATCAAGCAGAAGGAGAATGCGAAGGTGAAGAAACATCTCCGTTTGCTGCTTACTGAGGAAGAGAGTCAGGAGAAGCTGGCCTTTTATCAGAAGAAAAATCAGAAAGCAAGAGCGAGACTTCTGGAAGCTTTGATGGAAGCTCCAATTCTGGATTATGAACTGGTGACGAAAAAATTAAATGTGACATTGCCCGTGATTCGTGCACTGGAAGAACAGGGTGTGCTGAAGATAGAATCAGAGCAGGTATACCGTAATCCAGTGAAACAGGCAAAGAAATCACAACAGGAGATCATCTATACCGAAGAACAGCAGCATGTGATCCAGGGATTCCGGCAAGACTATCTGTACGGAATAAGGAGAACTTATCTGCTTCACGGAGTGACCGGAAGCGGGAAGACAGAAGTTTATATGGAAATGATCCGTACTGTTGTTGAACAGGGAAAACAGGCAATTGTTCTGATTCCGGAGATTGCACTGACTTATCAGACAGTGATGCGGTTTTACCGTTGTTTCGGTGACAGGGTTTCTATCATGAACTCAAGATTGTCTGCCGGAGAGCGTTACGATCAGATGATGCGTGCAAAGAAGGGCGAGGTTGACGTGATGATCGGTCCACGTTCCGCACTCTTTACTCCATTTCCGAATCTGGGGCTGATCGTTATTGATGAGGAACATGAACCGACATACAAGAGTGAGCAGGTGCCACGTTATCATGCAAGAGAAGTGGCAGTTCACAGGGCAGAAGTAGAAGATTCCAGTGTTGTGCTTGGAAGTGCAACTCCGTCGATGGAGGCAATGTATCGGGCAAGACTTGGTGAATATCAGCTTTATGAGATGAAGAACCGTTCCCATATGCAGCAGATGGCAACTGTGTATACAGTAGACATGCGTAAAGAACTGAAGAATGGAAACCGCTCCATTTTAAGTGAAAAGTTGCAGGAACTGATCGAAGACAGACTGAATGCAAAAGAGCAGATCATGCTGTTTTTGAACAGAAGAGGATATTCCGGTTTTGTTTCCTGCAGAGAATGTGGTCATGTAGTGAAGTGTCCACACTGTAATGTATCCTTGTCGGTACACAAAGGCGGGAAAATGGTCTGCCACTACTGTGGCTATGAGCAGCCAAAGGTGACGGAGTGTCCGGAATGCGGTTCCCGTTATATCGGAGAATTCCGCGCAGGAACTCAACAGATCGAGGATATGGTGAAGGCAAGATTCCCACAGGCAAGAGTACTTCGTATGGATATGGACACAACGAAGAAAAAGGATTCCCACGAACAGATTTTATCTGCTTTTGCGAATGAAGAGGCGGATATTCTTGTGGGAACACAGATGATCGTAAAAGGACATGATTTTCCAAAGGTCACATTAGTCGGTGCACTGGCGGCGGATATGTCGCTTTATACAGATGATTATCGTTCCGGCGAGCGGACCTTTCAGCTTCTGACACAAGCAGCAGGCCGTGCCGGAAGAGGTGACAGACCGGGAGAAGTCGTGATCCAGACGTATGATCCTGAACACTATGCGATCGAGGCTTCAGCGGCACAGGATTATGAAGCATTCTATGAGAAAGAGATCCGCTACCGCAGTCTGATGGGATACCCGCCGGTGGAAAACCTGATGGCAGTGCTTGCAGCATGTGAAGATGAGGCACTTTTAGAGAAAGCTTGTAAATACCTGAAGGAATACATTTTGCGGATCCGAGGTCAGGCACAGCTTGATGTGATCGGTCCGGCAAGTCCGGGAGTGGATAAGATCAAAGATATTTACCGGAGAGTGATTTACG
>ERZ1026856.1283-NODE-1283-length-12915-cov-12.374495_pt1 | contig 12915 bp, 12 predicted proteins | sample MGYA00380158_ERZ1026856 | MGnify/ENA primary metagenome ERZ1026856 (study PRJEB33269, sample SAMEA4719794) | human gut metagenome | biome: human-associated habitat; feature: organic feature; material: feces | place: Cameroon | collected 2013-10 ...
TCCGCATAGTTTTCTGCCAGCCAGACCATGTCTGTCAGCAAATCCCCTTCTTCAAAATCCCGGTAAAGGATCAGCTGTTCTGTTTTCATCCTGTTGTATTCTCCCTTTCCGCTTATCCGGCAGTTTTCAGCCGCTTAGTAATTTCCCAGAATTTTCATGTTCGAGGCCTCTTCCCGAAGTCCCCGCAGCGCGTTCTTCACGGCGCTGTCTTCCAGATTTCCCTCGAAATCCAGGAAGAACCGGTATTCCCACGTCCGTCCCTCGATCGGGCGGCTCTCAATCTTTGTCAGATTTAAATGATTGTATATAAAATGCGACAGCATATGGTACAGCGAGCCGCTCTCGTGCGGTACTTCAAAGCAGATGCTGATTTTCTTTGCATTCTTCTTAAAAATCTTCTGGTTCGTCACGATAATGAACCGGGTCGAATTGTTGGAAACGTTGTTGACCGGCTTCTGTAATACCTCCAGTCCGTAAACCTTCCCGGCATACTCACTGGCGATTGCCGCCTGGGTATTTAAACGGTCTTCTGCAACCTTCCGTGCTGCAAACGCGTTGTTCGGCATGGAAATCTGCTGCCAGGAATGCCCGCCTAAAAAGCGCGAGCTCTGCATCAGCGACTGCGGATGGGAATATACGGTCTGAATGTCGGAAATCTTCGTCCCCGGAACGCCCAGCAGGCAGTGCTCGATTTTTAAAATCTGCTCGCCGACGATGTAGTTTTCAAATTCTACCAGAAGATCGTAAATCTCACTGACGATCCCTGCCGTCGAATTTTCAATTGGAAGCACCGCAAACTCCGCGCTGCCCTCTTCGATCGCGCTCATCGCATCCCGGAAGCTGTCCACATGGATGCTGTCGATGCGTTCCCCGAAAAAGCGCATCATCGCAGCCTGGGAATATGCGCCCTCTGCGCCCTGGAATACGACTCTTGCCTTTTTGGTATCCAGATTTTCGACTGGGATAAAGGGCAGCCTGCCGGTGCGTCCATGGCTTTCCAGCATCTGATACTGGAGCTTTCGGCTCATCGCCATGATCTGTTCAAACAGCTCCGTCACACCCTGACTGTTAAAATCATTATGGGTCAGGGAACGCACCCGCGCCAGCTTTTCTTCCTCTCTGGTTTTGTCAAATACTTTTTTTCCATTTTCGATCTTATATTCTGCCACCTGACTGCAGATTTCCATGCGCTGCTCGTACAGCTGCACCAGCTGGCTGTCAATCCGGTCTATTTCATTCCTGAGCGTAGACAAATCCATGAACGCTTCCTCCGTCTGTATTTTTACACTTTATCTTAGCACAGTTTGCATGGAATTTGAAGTTTTGCACATACTATTTCCATGAAAAAATTGTGTAAAGATTTTTTAAAATGCGGCACCCTAGGCTGGTGCCTCGAAATCCTTGTATCCGGCACAGAGGCGCTGCGCCGTCAGGACAAAACGCTGACCTGCCATACTTCTTTATGGATGTTTCCGATTTATGGCTGCGCCTGTCTGATCGGCCCCGTCTACCGGATTTTAAAGCCTTTGCCAAAAGCGGTGCGCGGGCTGATCTATATGACCGGCATTTTTTCCGTCGAGTACGCCACCGGGCGCTTTCTGGATAAAAAAGGCCAATGCCCCTGGAGCTACCAAAAAAGCCCCTGGAACATCGGCCATGTAATCCGTCTCGACTTCGCGCCGGCGTGGTTTTTGATCGGACTGCTGTTTGAAAAAGCGGTCGCTGCGGACGATTCGCAGACGTGACGACGCAGGGCGCTTCGCTGCCTCTGCGGACACGGCAGCTGTCGCATCAGTAAACTGCGCCGAATGCCGGATCGTTTGCGTCCACAGCTGCCGCGGCTGCTATGGCTGCCGTCTGTGCTCAGCCTTTTTTGCGCTCGTACTTCAAGAAATGATAAGTCAGGTCGAAGTAATACTGCTCGTCGCTGTCGGCTGTGATCTCCCAGTCCGGATCCTCGTCCAGATTCGGGAACCACGAATCCGCTTCATAGGCATGGTCGATTTTGGTCACATGCGCGGTATCACAGTATGGCAGCAGCTGTTCGTATACGCTGCTTCCGCCGATGACATAAACCTCCTTCGTGTCATATCCCTTGACCGCTTCCAGAAGCTCTTCGACGGAATGCACAACCTGCGCATCCTTCTGCTGATATGCTTCGTTGCGGGACAGGATAATATTATCCCGGTTTTTGAGCGGCTGTCCGCCCGGAAACGTATCCATCGTCTTTCTTCCGAGTACGACAACCTTTCCGGTCGTCTCCTGCCGGAACATCTTATGATCTGCCGGAATCCGCACCAGCAGCTCCCCTTTATTGCCGATCGCCCAATTTTTATCTACTGCTACAATCAGATTCATGCGTATTCTCCTTCTATCGTCAAATTGCAATCGGGATGTCCCTGATCTGCTCCCCGGTCACATAATCGTCTGCGCGCACGTCGTTTCTTGTGAACTGATAAAAATCCTTGATCTCCGGATTTAACCAGAATTTCGGTGCCGGATAGGGCGTCCGCGAAATCAGTTCTTTGATAATCGGCACATGGCGGTCATAGATATGCGCATCCGCAATGACATGCACCAGCTCGCCGACCTCCATATCACATACCTGCGCCAGCATATGCAAAAGCACCGAATACTGCACCACATTCCAGTTATTCGCCGCCAGGACGTCCTGGGAACGCTGGTTTAAAACTGCATTTAACGTCAGTTTATCGTGTCCTGGCTTCTGCGTTACATTAAAGGTCATGCTGTAGGCACAGGGATACAGGTTCATTTCGTGCAAATCCTGATGCACATAAATATTCGTCAGGATTCTTCTCGAAAACGGATTGTTTTTCAGATCGTAAATCACGCGGTCCACCTGATCAAACATGCCCTCTTTATACAGATGCTTTACACCAAGCTGATAGCCGTAAGCCTTGCCGATACTGCCGTCTTCATCTGCCCATTCGTCCCAGATATGGCTGTGCAAGTCGTGGATATTATTGGATTTCTGCTGCCAGATCCACAAAATCTCGTCGGTCGCGCTCTTTAACGCGGTGCGGCGAAGCGTCAGGAGCGGAAATTCCTTCGATAAGTCGTAGCGGTTGACTACGCCGAACTTTTTGATCGTATAGGCGCTGGTTCCATCCGGCCAGTGCGGACGTACCTTTTCTCCCTCCGTGCTCGTTCCGTTTTCCAGAATATCCCGGCACATATTGATAAAGATTTCATCTGCCATGCTCATATGCTTATCTTTGATTCCTCCTGATTTTAATTCCATTTATCGCAAAGCGAATTGATCTGGTCTGCAAATTTCGCCAGATCCTTATTTGCCAATCCTTTGCAGCGCCCAATCAATGCCATCAGGCGCTGTCCTGCAGCCACAAGACGGTTGTATGCGCTGCTCTGCCCGCCGGATACCGCAGCGGTCTTCTTTTTCACAGCAACAGGCTCTGCGATCTTTTCAAACGTCTCCGTCGTCAGGTTAAAGACCGTCCCGCTGTAGGGCGCAAACGCGTCAATCCCGTGTTCCTCCTTTAAGCAGTCCGCAAAGGACATTGTAACGAGATCCTCGCCGTGCACGATAAACGCCTTTTTCGGCTTTGTTTCAAAGCCCTCGATCCAGTCGATTAAGCCGTTTTTGTCCGCATGTCCGGACATTCCGGTTAACACCCTGATCTGTGCGTTTACATCCACCGTCTCTCCGAACAGCTTCATTTCTTTCACTCCGTCTACCAGCGCACGTCCCGGTGTGCCCACCGACTGATAGCCAACAAACAGGATCGTACACTCCGGTCTCCAGAGGTTGTGCTTTAAATGATGGCGCACACGCCCGGCGTCGCACATGCCGGATGCGGAAATGATAACCTTCGGCGTTTCATCGAAATTGATCGCCTTAGATTCGTCGCTCGTGACCGCAAGGCGCAGCCCCGGAAACGTGATGGGATTGATGCCCTGTCTGACAAGCTCCATCGCCTCTTCGTCAAAGCAGGTCCGCTCGTTTTGTTTGAAAATACCGGTTGCCTCCACCGCAAGGGGACTGTCCACATAGACCGGAAAATCCGCATGATTGGAAACCAGTCCGTCCGCCTTGATTTTGCGGATAAAATACAGCATTTCCTGTGTACGCCCAACCGCAAAGGACGGAATGACCACATTTCCGCCCTTATCCAGCGTCTCCTGGATGATCTGGGTCAGCTCTCTGACATAATCCGGGCGCACACTGCCGTGCAGGCGGTCTCCATAGGTCGACTCCATCACGACATAATCCGCCGTTTTCGTATATTTCGGATCTTTTATCAATGGCTGGTTTTTGTTGCCAATATCCCCTGAAAAAACTAGTTTTCTGCTGCAGCCCTCTTCTTTGAGCCATACCTCGATGCTGGCGGATCCAAGCAGATGCCCGATGTCCGTAAACCGGATCGTCACGTTATCGTTTATTTCCAATTCTTTCCCATACGGGCATGGTACGATACAGTTGATGGTGCCGAGCACATCCTCCATCGTATACAGCGGCTCCTCCACTTCGATTCCGGCATGGCGTTTTGCCTTCCTGCTTTTCCACTCTGCCTCCTGCTGCTGAATATGGGCGCAGTCCCGGAGCATAATGCTGCATAAGTCCGCGGTCGCTTCCGTCGTATAAATTTTGCCGCGGAAGCCGCGGGCGTACAGAAGCGGCAGCATGCCGGAATGGTCGATATGGGCATGCGTTAAAAATACAAAATTGATCTGGGATTCCGGAACCGGCAACGGGCAGTTTTCAAACCGGTTGACGCCCTGTTCCATTCCGTAATCGACCAGCATATAACAGTCTCCTGCCTGCAGGTAATGACAGCTTCCTGTCACTTCATGATCCGCACCGATAAACTGCAGTTTCATACACCGTTTCCCCCTTTTTTTTATTTCAATTCATTCGCCATCCGGTAGAACTGGTCATATATGCCATGCTTTTCCAGAAGCTCTTCGTGATTGCCTTCTTCCACGATACCGTCATGGGTCAGCACCAGAATACGATCGGAATTTCGGATAGACGAAAGCCTGTGTGCGATGGTCAGCGTCGTACGCCCCTCAGACAGCCTGCCGAGGGATTTTGCTACCTCGTATTCGCTCTCGTTATCCAGTGCGCTGGTCGCCTCATCCAAAATAATGATCGGCGGGTTCTTTAAAAAGACGCGGGCAATGCTGATTCTCTGCTTCTGTCCGCCGGAAAGCTTTACGCCCCGCTCGCCCACATAAGTGTCATAGCCATCCTTCAACTCTGTGATAAACTCATGTGCACCCGCGCGTTTTGCAGCTTCCATCACTTCTTCTCGCGTCGCATCCGGTCTTCCGTAAACGATATTATCATAGATCGTGCCCGAGAACAGATAAACATCCTGCTGCACGATGCCGATATTATGGCGCAGGCTCTTTAACGTGAAATGTTTGATCGATTCTCCGTCAATTGTGATCTCACCGCCCGTCACATCATAAAAACGCGGGATCAGGTTGCACAGCGTTGTTTTTCCGCCGCCGGAAGGCCCTACCAGTGCTACCTTTTCTCCCGGATGAATCGTCAGGTTTAAGTTTTTGAACACCTGATTGTGATCATCCGGATATTCAAAGCTCACATCGTGGAATGCGATTTCGCCCTTCGGCTCTCCCATTTCCACAGCGTCCGCTTCATCGAAAATTTCGATGTCCGCATCCATGATCTGCAAAAACCGCTCAATTCCTGTCATGCCGCGCTGGAATTGTTCCGCAAACTCGATAATCCTGCGGATCGTCGCAATCAGCGTCGTCACATACAAAAGAAACGCCACCAGGTCACCTGCCGCGACCCATCCTTTTATCATAAATATGCTGCCGAAAAGCAAAACAGACACATACATTGCGCCATCAAAGGCGTGGGTTGTCGCATTAAAGACCGCCATCAGGTGATAGGAATCGCGCTTGATGTCAAAGAACTGCCCGTTGTCTGTCTCAAACTTGTCCGTCTCCATCTGTTCATTTGTAAACGCCTTTACAACCTTCTGCCCCAGCAGGCTGTCCTCAATGCGGGCGTTTAATTCCCCAATCTGGTTTCTCTGTCTGCGGAATACATCGCGCATTTTGAAATTCAGATGCATGCACACTGCAACCATGATCGGAACGATCAGGAAAATAATCAGCGTCAGAAGCACATTGATCCGCATCAGGATGATAAATGCGATTACAAGTTTTACCCCGGCGATAAAAAACTCTTCCGGGCAGTGATGCGCAAATTCGGTCACATCAAACAGATCGTTCGTGATCCGTCCCATGATCTGTCCGACCTTGGTATTATTATAATAGGTATTGGACAGCTGATGCAGATGCTGATACGCATCCCGGCGCATGTCCGTTTCGATTTTCGCGCCCATGATATGTCCGACGCCCGCCATATAATAAGTGGCAACGCAGTCCACTACGCGCAGCGCCAGGTAAATCGCAACTACGCCCAGAATTGTCTGAACCGACAGTTCTGCCAGATGATACAGTCCCTGATTGGTAATATAACGCATAATCATCGGCAGCACCAGCTCGCACAGCGTCGTCAGACCGGCACAGAATAAATCCAGCACCAGTGTTTTCCAGTATGGTTTAAAATATGGCTGAAAGCGCCGAAATAGTTCTTTTGTTGTATATTGCCTGTCTTTCATGGCAATTTTCTCCCCTCATCGCTCGTATTTTACAGACGGACTATGCCATCCGCTCTTTTTAGTATAACACAAAAACAGCTCTCCTGTAAACGGCAGGCGAAATTGCTTCCCGCTTCGTCACCCCCTGTTTTTCTTCTTCATAAAATAAGAAAAAAGGCAGTTTTTGTAAGGAGATTAGTATGATGGATTTTGGTTCTTCCTGCTGCCGCGCAGACAACGTTTCCGGCCGCTGCAGCGGCGATTCTCCGGGCTGTTGTATACAAACCGCCTGCCCTGTTTCCGGTCGCCCGGCCTGCACGACGCAAACCGCCTGCTGCCCTGATGCTTCCTGTATCTCCAGACAGGACATCGAACGCCTGCTTCTATGGAAGCTTGGGCTTATGAAATGCCAAAACAACAGGTTTTGTTCCGGCTGGCAAAAACGCCCAGGCGCGTGCCGTTCCGATTTCTTTTTCCACTGACGCAGCTTTGGCTGCCGGGATGCCCTCAGCCGCCAAATACAGTCCGTATCTGCCTAAAGCGTCCTTCCGGCGGCGGTATATAACAGGGCATTACAGATTGCCGCCGCTACGTTCGAACCACCCTTTCGTCCACGCGCCACAATATACGGCACCGGATCCTTCAGAATCTCTTCCTTGCTTTCCACCACATTGACAAAGCCCACCGGAACCCCGATGACCAGCACAGGATCCACTTTTTTCTCCAGAATCAGCTCATGCAGGCGAATCAGCGCAGTCGGCGCGTTCCCGACCGCAAAAATCCATCTGCCCGGAAGCCGGGCCGCTTCCTCCATGCTCACCCACGCGCGGGTTGTCTGTCTCTCTTTCGCAAGCCTTGCCACTTCCGGATCGCTCATAAAACAACGTGCGGTCCCGCCAAAGCTCTCCAAGGTGCTTTTATGGATGCCGGAAAGGGCCATCTGCGTATCCGTCACAATTCCAGCTCCGGCTTTTAATGCTTCCACGGCTTTTGTTACCGCGCCGTCCGAAAAAACAAGGTTGTCTACATAATCAAAATCCGCTGTCGTATGGATCACCCGTTTGATGACCGGCTCGTTTTCCGGTAAAAGCTTCCGGTCTCCCAGCTCCTTCGTAATGATCTCAAAACTACGTTTTTCAATCTCACCCGGCAGTACGTATTGATAGCTCATCTGTCGCCCTCCTGTTTCTCCATCATCCGGTAAATCTGTTCCATATCGAGTGCTTTCCTGACTTCCTCTGCCAAAAGATCATACTGGCTTTCCTTAAATGCCGCATAATCCTGTGTCAGCGCCTCTGCACAGATTCCCTTTTTGGAAAGCAGTGCGCTGCACAGATTTTTCGTCAGCGTCCCGTCTTCAAAAAGTCCGTGCACATAAGTACCGGCGACATTGCCGCAGACTGCGCCGTCTGCCTGCCAGTCCTTCTCTGCTTCCGCGTTTCCGTTTGTCAGCGTCCGGATCCTGGAGAACGGGTTTTTGCCGCTTCCTGTTGTATGCCCCATATGAATTTCATAACCGGAAAATACGCTGCCGCAAAGTGCAGCGAACAGTCCGTCTCCTGCGCCCGGGTTTTGAAGGATTTCTCCTGTCACCCGCGTCTGCACCTTTTCTTTTTCAAAAACAGTTCGAACCGGCAAAAGCCCCATTCCATGCAGGCTTCCACCCGCTTCTTCCCCGTCCGGGTCTTCGATGCTTTCGCCCAACATCTGATAGCCCCCGCAGATTCCCAGCACCGGCACGTTTGCTGCCGCAAGCTTCAAAAGGGCTGCTTCCATACCATTCTGGCGCATCCATTTCAAGTCGCCCATCGTATTTTTGCTTCCGGGTACAATCACCATATCCGGCTGTCCGAGGGTTTTTACATCCCCTGCATAACGCAGACTGATCCCGGGCTGCTGCTCCAGCGGATTAAAATCGGTAAAGTTCGAAATATGCGGCAGGCGGATCACTGCGATATCCACGCCAGCCCCTGCCTGCGTCTGATTCAGGCGCGGCGCAAGGCTGTCCTCATCATCCAGTTTTGCATAAATCCACGGAATCACGCCTGTAACCGGAATTTTCGTCAGCTCTTCCAGCGTCACAAGTCCGGGTTTTAAAATCTCAACGTCTCCTCGAAACTTGTTGATAATCAATCCTTTCACCCGGTTTCTTTCTTCCTCTTCCAGCAGGGCAACTGTCCCGTAAAGCTGCGCAAAAACGCCGCCCCGGTCAATATCTCCGGCAAGCAGCACCGGCGCATCCACCATCTTCGCCATACCCATGTTGACAATATCGTTTTTCTTTAAATTGATCTCTGCCGGGCTGCCCGCGCCCTCAATCACAATAATGTCATATTCCTCTTCCAGGGATCGGTAGGCTTTCATGATTTCCGGGACAAGCTGCTTTTTATATTTAAAATAAGACGCTGCAGGCATGTTTCCGAGCACATGCCCGTTGACGATCACCTGACTTCCCACATCACTGGTAGGTTTCAGCAGAATCGGGTTCATCCGCGCATCCGGTCTGATTTTCGCAGCTTCCGCCTGCATGACCTGCGCGCGCCCCATCTCTGCCCCGTCTTCCGTGATAAAACTGTTAAGGGCCATATTCTGGCTTTTAAACGGTGCAGTTTTAAAACCGTCCTGCGTAAAAATACGGCACAGCGCCGCGCAGATCAGGCTCTTTCCGGCACTCGACATCGTGCCCTGAATCATAATATTTCGCTTCATTGTTTTCCCCATTCCATTTCCGCAAACACGTTCAGACAGTTCCGACGCAATCGGGTTCAAAGCTGCTTTTTTTCCTGACACGAAAAAAGCGCCTCCAGAAACCCACGGTTTTCTTCCTCTGTGCGCACTGCAATCCGGTAGTCCCCGGGCTGCAGGTTATGATAATTGGAACAGTCCCGCATCGGGAATCCTGCTTCTTCCATTCTTTTTCCAAGCGTCGCATCGTGACTGCGAAACAAAAGATAATTGGCTTTTCCCTCCCAGACTGTAAATCCTGCCTGCCGCAAACCCTTTACCAGAATCGGCCGCTGTTGTTCCACCAGCTTTCTCACCCGGTCTGCATATGCCTGCTCGAAAAGTGCAGCGACTCCGGCTTCCTGTGCCAGAAGCGACACGCCCCACGGCTGTCCGCTTTCCATCAGCCGTTCTTTTCGCTTTGCATCACTGCATACGCAATATCCAAGCCGGACACCCGCCATCGCATAGAGCTTCGTAAACGCCCTCAGAATCACCAGGTTCGGATACTGTCCAAGATATGGCAAAAGCGTCCGTTCCTTTCGATCCGGTAAAAATTCCAGAAAACATTCATCCAGCACAAGAAGTGCACTGCATTCCCGACAGCGCTCCAGAATTGCTGTCAGCAGGCTGTGTTTTGTGCACTGCCCGGTGGGATTATTCGGTTCACACAGAAAAACAAGATCTGTATCCGGTGTAATCTGTCCCAGAAAATCCTCCTGAATCTGAAACTGATCTTCTTCTTTTAATTCATAAAAACAAATCCTGCTTTCGACAAGTCTTGCCGCCTGCTCATACTCCGCAAATGCCGGAGCTGTCAGCAGCACTTCTTTCGGTTTTTCCGCCTGAAACAGCCGATAAATCAGATCCGCTGCCCCGTTGCCGCAGACAATCCATTCTTCCGGACAGGAAAGCTCCTCCGAAAGTTTTTGAATCAGTTTTCTGCATAACGGATCCGGATAACGGTCTGTTTCCCCTGCCGCCCGGCAGATCGCCTCCCGGACGCCATCCGGCACGCCCAGCGGACTGACATTTGCAGAAAAATCCCGGATGCGGCGGTTTCCCCATCGCTCCTTTTGTCCTGCCCAGTCTCCGCCATGAATCAGTTCCATTCTTTTCTCCCTCTGCCTGCGCACAGGTGACACAGCTTTCTCCTGTGCATTCTTCTGCACCTTCCCCGCAAGCCATCCATATATTCTATAACAATATACACAGTACACCTCTGACCGCAAGAAACAACACGAGTGCGATCAGGCTTGCTGCGATCATCATCCGGTTGACCCGTGTAATATCTGCTGCCTCCACCGGCCGCAGATTTTCTCCAATCGTCGGCTTTTTGACCAGCTTTCCAAAATAGTACGCATCCCCTGCAAGCAAAATCCCGAGCGCCCCTGCCGCCACGCTTTCCGTCTGGGCAGAATTCGGGCTTGCGTGATTGTAACGGTCGCGCTTCCAGATTTGAAACGCATGCTTTGCATCCTGTCCGGTCAGAAGCGCTGCAAACATCATCAAAAAAGCAGAAATCCGCGCCGGGATATAGTTTGCAATGTCGTCCAGCTTTGCCGCAACGCGTCCAAAATACAGATACCTGTCATTTTTATAGCCGACCATGCTGTCCATCGTATTGATCGCTTTATAGCAAAGTCCCAGCGGCGCACCTCCGATTACCAGGTAAAAAAGCGGTGCTGCCACGCCGTCCGAAAAATTTTCCGCCACCGTCTCAATCGCAGCCTTTGCAACTCCCGCTGCGTCCAGATTCTGCGTATCCCTTCCGACAATTCTCGCCACCGCGCTCCTGGCGCCTGGCAAATCCTGTTCTTCCAGCTTTTTTTTCACCCGCATGCTCTCTGTATACAATCCCTTCACCGCCAGCGCCTGCCAGCACCACATCGTTTCCAGCAAAAATGCCAGCACGGGATGCACCAGACCTGCCAGATAAATTGCGGCTGCTGCCATCAGAAAGCTTCCAAGCGGCAAAATCGCTGCCAGGACTGTTCCTGCCATCAGAAGTCCCTTTTGGGTATCCGGAAACTTCCTGCGCAGAAACTTTTCCAGCGCGCTGATTGCTTTTCCCATATAAATCACCGGATGCGGCATCCAGTCCGGATCCCCCAGGCATAAATCCATGAAAAAGCCGCATAAAACGGCTGCTGCTATTCTCATCTTTTCCGCTCATTTCTGCGCACGCTTTTTGCGCATGTCGAGTTTGTGTCAAGTGCGCGCAGACACAAATCTCGCGATTGAAAAATTTTATTTTTCAATCTTTTCCTCTCTTTTCCTGCTGCCTGCGAAACGAAAGCTGCCCCTTTATCCAGAGCCTTCCGTTTTTCCAGACAAGCTTCCAGCCGTCCCCGGCCTGGGTCTGTCCTTCGTAATAACTTCTTTTCGGTTCTCCGAATTGTTCTAACAGCGCCATCTGCGTGCCGCCGTGGGCCACAATCGGATAAACTGCCTGCGGTTCTTTCTGCTGCCATCTCCGGGTCAGCTCCAAAAAAGCGCTGCAGACGCGGCTGCAAAAAGTAGCTTTGCTTTCCCCGCCCGGACAGGTATCCAGACAGCCGCTCTCCACCCAGCTCCGATAGGCGCTGTCATTTTGCATCTCTTCAAAATTTTTTCCTTCAAAACTGCCGAAATTCATTTCTTCCAGCCCCGGTACTAGGATCTGTTTTGCTCCCGGAAACAGAATCTGTGCCGTTTCCTGTGTTCTGCGTCTGTTCGTCACCCATACTTTGGATACGGTTTCCGAAGCGCATATAAGCTCCGCTTTTCCGGCACTTCCGAGGGAGGAATCCAGCCATCCGATATAACGATGCTGCTCATTTTCCGGCGTTTTCCCATGACGGATCAGCCAGATTTCCAACTTCTGTTCCATAGTTTCCTCTCATTTCTGCCCACGCATCCCCTGTCAACCGCCTCTTATCGAATAAAATAGAATCCTGCTCTGCAGGATTCTCCGCCTGCGGCGGGTCGCGCAAGCGACATAATTCCACTCCGCCAAAGTACGATCCTCGCGGAGCGTTTTTATTTTATAGGACGCATTTTCCTATGAAATAAAAAAGGTTGGCGGCCGGCTCAGACAGCTGTTACCGAAGGATCTCCGGCAGGCCGCACCAGACGCGAATGACTTTCTGCGCCCGTTTTGCAAGCAGAATCGACAGCCGTCCGGCTGCTTCTCTTGCCTCCCGCTCTGTTGCATCTATTGGCACGACACCGCACCCGGTTTCCGTTGCGATGATGACTTCTTTTCTGCAAAGCTGCTCCGCCAGCTTTTCCAGCTCCTCCGGTCGATTTCCGACTTTGGCAGCCAACTGCTGTGCATCGTAAAGCACCCTGCAGCTATCCTCTGCTTTTGTCGAAAAATCGGCTTCTGTATAGCCGAAAGATTCCCGGACATACTCCCGTTTTCCGGCTGCATATGGTCCAAAAATATAAATCATGCCTGTTCCTTTCCCGTCTCCTGCAAAAACTGCCCTTCCCCACGCCATTTCCTAAATCGCATCTGCGATGTTTTCTGCTGCACTACAGATACTCTGTCAGTACCACTGCTGCCAGCATGAAAAGTTCGCACATC
>ERZ1026856.1297-NODE-1297-length-12846-cov-4.607302_pt1 | contig 12846 bp, 19 predicted proteins | sample MGYA00380158_ERZ1026856 | MGnify/ENA primary metagenome ERZ1026856 (study PRJEB33269, sample SAMEA4719794) | human gut metagenome | biome: human-associated habitat; feature: organic feature; material: feces | place: Cameroon | collected 2013-10 ...
GATAAATGTATACCGGGCAACGTACAAAGCGAACAGCCCCCCAGCGTTTAACCAGGGATTTTTTATTTTATGAATTAATGTAATAAAGTGAGGTGATACAAGGAAAAAGAACAATACAGTTGTAACAGATCAGGGAATAGAAGTATACGAGAATGATATTTACAGGTTGGTAGATCAGTATATAAATACTGTATTACAAGTATCACCAGAAGATTATGATACTCAAAAAGAGTATAAAGCTGTAATAGCTGACAGCTTTGTAGATATGATATTTTATATTTCTGACAGAATACCTAAACCAGGAACAGAGGATATAGAGTTATTAGATAATATATTTAGTGTATATGTAAGAATATGTACTAAATATGGAGTGTTACCGACATTAGAAGTATTTAGTTTTTTAGTAGGTATAGAGCGCAGGACTTTTACAAAATGGTCTAATAGGCAGTACAGGGCAAGCACATTGCACGGCGACACGGTTAAAAAATGGTTTGATATTTGCAAGAATTGCACAGTCAATAGATTAAACAACCAACCAGGCACAAACGCAAATTTGATATTTGTAGCCAAGGCTGCATATGGCATGGCAGAGACAGCACCGGTACAGGTAGCCCAGCAGCAGGGCATCCCACAGCAGAGCGCCCAACAGATCGCAGACAAATACAAAAACGTCCTGGAGCTTCCGGAAGCAGATAAGCCGGAACTATAGCAGGACGACATACAAAAGCCTTGTAAATGTACGCAATGGGCGAACAATTAAGCCATAAAAGCACGAAAACAGCAAAATCATACATAATGCACAATATGTAAGCTTGAAACTATGCAAAATGACAGTGAATTATTGCGTAAAAGTCGGATTTGACGCAATAATATAACGGGGCTTGTAAATTATATCGGTTTTAGCTGGCTACAACACCAGGAAGAGCCGGACGGGATGCAGGCGCACCCGGTGGGGGTCTATATATAGCCCTTACATAGCCAGGTCGTCTACCCAAGCTTTCAAACTAACAAAAAAGCCCCTTTTAAACATCAATCCCAAAATTTTTCAAAAAAAATAAAAAAGGCTCTCCTCACATGGCAGAGATAGTGATTGCAACACGACAAGCGGTAAGCCTTAACCGTTTCTCTGCCAGAAGAAATAAGGCAATATCAGAAAGGCAGGTATGAAGAATGAATGAGATGATGATTTTTAGCAATCCAGAATTTGGAAATGTAAGAACTGTAATGATAGACGATAATCCTTGGTTTGTTGGAATTGATGTTGCAAGAGCATTGGGATATGCAAAACCTAACGAGGCAATTAGAACAAACACGAATAAGGAGGATACCAGTATAGCAGGGGTCTCCGATGCAAATAATCATACACAGCAAATGATTGTGATTAACGAATCGGGATTATATGACATGGTATTTGATAGCAGACTTCCTAAAGCAAAAGAATTTAGACATTGGGTCACATCAGATGTGATTCCATCCATCCGAAAAACAGGAAAATATGAAGCTGTCCCGAAACAGGATTCATACCAGATTGAAGATTTCTCAACACCATATGGATTTTCAAATGTCCAGACATATATTACTGTTAAAGGCAAAGAAACATTTAGACTGTTACTTCAAGGACAGGGAGTTATTCCACTATGAAGAAAGCAAGATACAATCCGCAAGGTGAATCAATACGTATACGTTTATCCGGTGATTTGGAACGTAAATTAATAATCGAAAAGAATCGAACCGGCAAAAGCGTATCACAGATCACACGTGAAGCCCTGGCGGATTATTTTCGGAAGAGGTAGGCATATGTCGATACTCGAAAAATTTTTTAAAAATAAAAAAGGCTCTTCTGGAGAACCGGACACACATCCACTTGAAAAACCTTTAATGTATGAAAAAGTGTATGAATATCATCACAAGAAAGCTGTTCTGGAAGACGGAAGGCTGTATGATACGGAATCAGCGAAAGAAGTTTTTACTGATGACACGAATTTGGATCGCAGTACGTTTGACAGCCAAGAATACAGAACTTATTTCTTGACACCACACGGAAGATGGTTTTCTGCTACAAAAAGAATCAATTGTGAACTTAGGCAAATAAACAATGTTGGCGAATATCGTATGCAGACTACTAAAACAATTTTTGTATATGGCAATCTCCGAATGGAGAAAACACACAGGGTCAAAGATTTAATTGGTAAAAACGATTATGAATTGTACAAGAAATATTTCGGGGAGGTAGAAGAAGCATGAGGCCTTATTATATTTTCAATATTGACGGAAAGACAGTGACGTCGTATGAAAAACCATCTTTCACAGTAGCTAAAGGCGGTTATATCTTCGTGAATAAAGACGGAGACATAAAATTCATTCTTCCTGAAACACTAAAAGAAGAGCCAAAGCAAGTTCTTCCAGACGAACCAATTGACGTAGCATCCATGCTGATTAATGCAACGGTTACCGTTGAACCTAGCAAATTCGGTGCATTGTCACCATTGCATGAAAAAGAACCACAGACCTTTGCAAAATACGACACAAATCAGCTTCGCGAGATTGCAGAACATCTTCTGGTGTACTGCGAAGCACAGGAAAGGGGATGCGCAGATGCCTGTTGTGAGAATTGTGAATCCTAAACCGTATGGTTGGGCTGGAACTAAATGCCTCATTGACGGAAAAACGATTCCGAGAGTAAAATCCGTTGATTTTCGTGTTGCGGTTGATGAAGTTCCAATATTTAAACTTGAATTGGTAGCAGAACCAGATATCCAAATGGAAGCCCTGGCACAAATTAGCTTCACTTCTCAATCAATTACTGATGCAATTTCAGTTTTAAGGCACGAATTGCTACAGCATGGGGAAATTTACAATGGATTCAAAGCAAGCCTAAAATCGGCTTTAGAGCATTATAATTGCTGTGGTTTGCCATTTGAGCCAGAAGAAGAGATAGCAGGCAAGATGCTTGATTTTATTATTGGGGATGAAAAATGAGGACTGGTTTTATTGTACTTGGGATTATTTTGAACGTTTTCTTTGCAATTACGCTTTGGATGTTCTTATCCAGTGATTCAGGAGAAAAAATAGAACGGTACTCGTTAAATTTCTTTTTGGTAATGGAATTTTGCTTTGTGCTAAACATACTTATGCTTTGCATTGTGAGGTAAATATATGCTTTTAGCATTTCCGATGGTTTTAACTGTGTTCATCATATGTGAGCCAGTTAATATAAAACACATCAAGGAAAACACAAGTGGGCGAAAGGGAAACAGCTACAATTACTTGTGTTCGAGACATGAAGTCTCGCTATAGCCCATGTGAGAAAAGTAGTGGCATATGAATAAGTGTTTCCCAATATTCCACCACATCATATGGGCGTAAATACTATAAACCGGACATAGAATATATCACGTTTTTATAGGCTCCTCATTGGTGCTTTCGGGGAGCCATTACAGGGGTATCGCCAAATGGTAAGGCATATGATTTTGGCTCATATATGTGTTGGTTCAAATCCAACTACCCCCGTTTGTGATGTTATTGCAAGGGCATCACAAGTTTTTTTCATTCGTTTAATTTCATCCGTCTTCTAGCCCAACGGGGCTGATTAAAGGGGTGTCAAAAGCCCCGGAAGACTTCGCCTGTTATAAACATGGCGACATAAAATAAGCAGCAGACCCTTTGTTGCAGCTGTGAGGGTAAGAACCGCAACAGTGCCAAGGGAAGTTCGGTGACGGAACTTGGTATCTCAGGACACTTAGTTCAGTGGGAGAGCAGTTGCCTCATAAGCAATCAGTCACAGGTTCAAATCCTGTAGTGTCCATTTCTCAACAGCCATTCATCCGATATATGAATGGAAAAAATTCACCTGCACAGTAAGAAAGATATCTTTTTCTGGGGATGATACGGCATAGCCTGGACATGGGGCATTTTTCTTTGCAGGTAAGTACCTTGGAGTTAAAAACATCAACGAAGCGCACGTTGATTAAGGGAGTTTTCAAAAGGTACATGTATTCAGGTAAAAGGTGAAGAAATATCCGAAACAACTCCGTGGGGCTGGCACGGCATAAAACAGCCTAGTGGAAAGCATAACACAATAAACATATTGCTAACCCGGATTATACCGGGTTCTGGCAGGATAGAGAAGTGGTTTCTTTCTGGTTTCCTTAGCCAGAGACGGTGGTTCAAATCCACCTCCTGCAATTAATCCGTCTATCGTTCAGCGGATTAACACAAGGAGTTCTTGCTTGCCCTTTCCTATAACTACATTAAAAGCAAGTCCTCACTTGGCTTCTTTCTGTTGGAGAGTGAAATTCAACCCAATCGCTCTAGCAAAGCGATTGACCGTTATAGGCGGTAATATGGCGAGGTAGCTCAATTGGTAGAGCAGTAAAAGAATGCAAGTCATGTCTGTGGCTTCTACAGCAATCATTCTTTCCATTACAAGGTACGTGTTGATGGTTCGAATCCATCCCTTGCCACTTATGTGATGCTTACAGCAATCATCTGGACATAACTGTTAATTATGAAACCCAAAAGCATCATGAAAAAATTTTTGGGACGCATACAGCAACAATTACGAAAAAAACAAACTTTTTGATGTTTTCACATTCGTGTCCTGTTGAAAGGCAAAAAAACGATTATTAGGGGCTCTTACAGCAATTAAACACAATGGTTAAGAATATTATTTTGAGATAGTGTAAAGAGAGTCCTGGAAAGGTAGGAAAATATGGATTTCGCAAATGCAATGAAAGAAGAAAGCAAGTTTACAAGAACAGAGAACGGTGCGGTTGCACTGAACACCACAAGTGATGCAAGGCTTGATCTGTTCGGAACCATTGGTGCATTGAGAGATGCAGACGAGAATAGAATCACCACGTTGTTCTCAGAAGCGTATGCACAGGATAATCTTTTTGCTACAAAGATTGCTTTCTACGCAAGAGATATTCGGTGTGGACTTGGAGAGAGAAAAACCTTCCGAACCATTATTCGTTATATGGCAGAACATCATCCAGAAGCGCTCAGACCGAATCTTGATTTGATTGGAGTGTTTGGAAGATATGATGATTTGTATGAACTGATTGGAACACCACTGGAAGATGATATGTGGAAAGCCATGAAGAATCAGTTCGAGGAAGATTTGAAGAATCTCAATGAGGGAAAAGCAATTTCTTTACTTGCTAAATGGATTAAGACTGCTGATGCGAGCAGCCCAGAGACTAGAAAGTTAGGAATCCTGACTGCACAGAAGTTGGGCTATCCAGTTTATAACTTCAAGAGAATTGTTCGCAACATGAGAAAGCAGATCGGTGTTGTTGAAAGCCTTATGTCTGCCGGTAAGTGGAATGAGATTAAATATCCAGAAGTTCCAAGCCGTGCAATGATGATTTATCGCAGGGCTTTTGCAAAACATGACCCAGGCGGTTTTAACGAGTTTATCAATAAAGCCGATAAGGGAGAAGTAAAAATCAATGCTTCGACTTTGTATCCATATGACATCGTAGAAAAGATTCTTTGCGGAAGAGAAAATAATAAAGTCCTTGAAGCGCAATGGAAAGCACTTCCAAATTATGTTGAACAGGGAGCAAATGCACTGATAATGGCAGATGTATCCGGTTCAATGTGCGGAAGACCAATGGCAACATCAATCGGTCTGGCAATATACTTTGCTGAAAGAAATACAGGTGCATATCATAATTTGTTCATGACATTTTCTGGCAATCCACAGATTGTTTCGCTAAAGGGCGAAACTCTTGAACAGAAGGTGCGAAATGTAGACAAGACAAATTGGGATATGAACACAGATCTCAAAGCAGCGTTCGAGAAAGTGCTTGATATTGCCGAAAAAAATAATGTTCCTCAAGAAGAAATGCCGAAAGCCATAGTTGTTATTTCCGATATGGAAATTGATTATTGCGGTAATAAGGATTGGACTTTCTACGATAAAATGGCAAACAAATTCCAGAAAGCCGGATATGTTATTCCGAACATTATCTTCTGGAATGTAGCCAGCAGACATGATGTGTTCCATGCAGATGCAAAACGTAAAGGTGTACAGCTTGCAAGCGGTCAGTCGGTAACAGTGTTCAAACAGGTATTGCAGAACCTTGGATACAATCCGATTGAAGCTATGGAAAACACAATCAATTCAGAGAGATACGATTGTATCACTGTTGAATGAAATAAAAGGTGAAATTCAACTCAGTTTTTTAACTGACCGTGACAGGCGGTACGGAATGTAGTTCAGGTGGGAGAACACACGCTTAATAAGTGTGAGGTCGCAGGTTCGAATCCTGCCTTTCCGATTCCAGTGAATTGCTAGCACTGGACAAGTTTCATTTTGAAACTCCTTTCGTTTGCTTCATGGTTTCCAGTACTCCACGTTGGGTGGCTAGTTACGGTTCAAGTCCGTGTGCTGGAATTTTTAATGTGAGGAGGGGCTTATGAAAGGAAAAGATTATTGCTGTACATGTAAATGGTACGCAACATACGAAGGTGTCTGTTGTAATGGTGACAGCGAACATCGTGCAGACTTTAGATGTTTTGATGATAGTTGTGAATGCTGGGAGGGTGTTGAAAATGAGGAAACAGGAGATAATTTACATCGCAGTTGATAATAAAGATGCAGATTGTTTTTTAGACGAACTGTGCAAGCCAGGAATAATAACAGATTCTTACCTGCGTGTTGATCGTAAGAAGAAAACACTTGAAACCAGTAATTATCAAGTGATAGCAATTTCTCTTTCAGATTTTTGCAGACTTACTCCAATATCACCGGTAAAATATTATCTGTATAGCAACGAACCTTTTACAACGCAATTAGCATTATTAGAAAACAGATACAATGAACTGCAATTAATAAAAATACGCTTGTCAACATCTGCAAAAGAAATGGATATGAAAATGCTGATTGGTATGTTGAATGGTGTGCGAGAATGAAAATTTTTGGTAAAGAAATCAAAGATGAATGTTCCAGATGTGGGAATATCCTCGAATGCGAATTGTTCCGTCAGGGACATGGAATAAAACAGGAACGCGAGAACATAGCAAAGATGATCGAATGCCAGATGCGGCACAGGGAGGAAAGAGAAAAATGAACGAACCGAAAATATTAAATGAGCAGGAAGTATTAGGAAAACAGTTTCGAGTTTATGGAACAGCAGAAGAACCATTGTTTCTGGCTAAAGACGTAGCAGAGTGGATTGAGTATGACACATCGTCTGTCAATAAGATGATTACCAACGTAGATGATGATGAAAAGGTTCGGAAGAATGTTCCGACCCTTGGAGGAATACAGGAATCATGGTTCATTACTGAAGACGGACTTTATGAAGTCCTGATGCAGTCCAGAAAGCCGATTGCCAAACAGTTCAAGAAAGAAGTCAAAGAGATTCTAAAGACTATCCGTAAGCATGGCATATATGCTACAGACAATGTTATTGACAACATCCTGAACAATCCAGACTTCGGCATTGAACTCTTGACCAAGCTAAAAGAGGAACGTACCGCAAGAGTAGAAGCTGAGAGAAAGAATGCTATCCTGATGCACGTCAACAAGACGTATACCATTACTGAGATTGCTAAAGAACTGGGGCTGAAATCAGCGATGCAGTTAAATCGGATTCTGGCAGAGAAGAAAATACAGTATCAAGTAAATGGCACATGGTTGATGTATTCCAACTACAGCGACTGCGGATATGAGGAAATCAAACAGGAAGTTCTGGATTCTGGAAAGGTAATCTACCACAGACGGATTACACAGATGGGACGGGAATTTATTCTTGGTTTATTTGAGAAAACAGCATGATTGTGAAAGGAAATGCCATGATTAAAAAACTCTGCAATCTTTACATAAAACATAAGACAAAGAATCTTACAAGAATCCCACTTTTTACAATGGTGTTTGACTGGAAGAAGTTTCAGAAAGACGGAAAAGAAAATAGCTGTATGTTATATACCTTGCATCCAGATATTGCAAAAGACCAATTTTTAAAAGAAAAACTGTGCGAATGCGTAGATTATATCCGTGATAACTATGATATGGAAATATTTACCAAGATTTGAGGGAGGATGCCATGAGAATTGAAGATATGAAGAACTGGACGATAGATCAGCTGAAAGAAGAAGTGGTTCGATTAGCTGATGAGAGAGAAGCAAAGCAACATGAAATTCTGGACAAAAACGAGAAAATCAATGAACTTCAGGCTGAACTGGATAAAATGTGCGATTATAACGATGAATTAAAGAAGCAGATAAATCCCGAATTAGATCCAGCGTTTTGCCATGCAATTAAGAATGTTGATGATTACCTCAGAGAAATTCAAGACAACTACATTACGATCAATCAATTAGGTACAGCACTTGATGTAATTATTGACCGATATGCAAATCTGCGAAAGATTCATGGGTTAGGTTGATATGGAAGAATTTAAAACAACATCTGGAACGATCAAAATTAAAGAGATAATCCCGTTGAATACATGGAAATTTCCAATCGAAGTGAATGGACGACTTAAAACAATTAAAAAAATTCTGGAAAACGATCCATCCGCAAAAGGCATTGTACACATTAGACGAATAGCTTTTTTTGACGGAGAACTTGCAACACAACAATCTAATGAGCAATGGCTTGTTAATATCTTACGATATGAAAATGGTTGCACAGAAATTGTATCCGAAAAAATTATATTGGAAGAACCATTTTTCGATGCGTCTCAGAACAAGACGTTAATTTATGGGATTCAGGTAACGGGCGAGTATGATGTTTCTAATAATTATTTGAAAATGCACGGAAAATCCATGAACCGCAGAGTTGCAGGACGGAAAGGGGCGAGAAAAAAGGAGTATTAAATCAGCACTTGAATCCGAAGGAATAAATTTTTCCGAATACATGAACGCACCTGAGCAATGGAACGGTCAAGCATTAATACGGAATATCAACGGAACGAAATACATTTGTTGCCCTTTCTGCCAAAAGAAAGCACTTCTGATTAGTCCAGAGACAAAGATTCAGCATCTTAAATTGAAGTGCAAGGGAAGCAACTGCAAGAAAGAGTTTGAGGTGAACGTATGAATACTTGCTATGATTGTGCGTGCTCAAAAATTGAAACCGATGGTGATCACAGATTTCTTGTCTGTGGGATTTTCGCAAAAAATTTTTGCGTTCCGTTCTCGTTTCCAACACCAGATATATGTAGTGAATTTCAAAAACGAAGCGGATTCTCTGCACTAGAAGTGCTTACTCCTGAGGAAAAAGAGAAATATTTCGAAATATATCAGAAATTACCTTCATACAATCCAGAAGTAAGTCCTGAAGAATTTTTCAAAGGCATGGATAGTGGATTTTTCGGGATATATCCAAAAAAAAGGAGAAATGTATGAACACAAAACGGATTAAATGCTTCCTGACAGGTGGATGCAAGTTCAAAAGTTCGGATACAGAATCGAAATGCAACGATAAAGAAAAGACTTGCACTATTACGGAAACTTGCTACAAATGTGGAAAAAAATATACAGCTATATTTGCTTATAAACAGTTAGGGATTCCAGACTGAGGTGATTGAATGAACAAAATCAGAAAAATATTATGGATAATTACAAATTTCATAATATTCAAATGGGTAATGGATTATCTGATAGTCACAATACAAATGATGATTGAAAATAATTGGGGATTTTCAGCAACGCCATTATTGTTTATGGCAGTGTTCGCAGAATGGAAAGTAATCGAAAATATTTTTACGGAATTAAATAAATAATCAGTCAGAGAGCCATATGAGAGCCAGACTAAATCCTAAGAAGAAGGGAGGTCTGGCTCTGTTTTTATGCAAAAACTTACAGAGGGTTCGCTCGAATGGTATCGGGCAATCTTGAATCAAATTATCAATGGCGATATGACAGTCTACCAAAATCAAAAAGACTGCCTGGATTTATTACTGAACATGAACCTTGACTTGCCTTTTACTGAAAACCCAGATGCAAGGCAGATAGCAATGAAAGTAAGTAAATATGCTCATAACGTGTCTGCAAGGCAAGCTGCATTAACAGGAAGTGGTTCATTTGATGATTTGTATTGGCAGTATTTATTGATGGAGGCACAGAATTATCAAGTGGACAGCGGATTACTGTATCTCGAGAAGAACAGAATTCCAAAAGAAAGATTCTACGAACCAAGAAGAAACGTATTTATGCAACACAATATCATAGGATCCTTGCAAGATTTGATGGACGATAAATTGGACATATTTGCATTGAGCGTACCACCTGGATGTGGAAAATCTACGTTGGAAGACTTCTTTCTTTCGTTGGTTGGCGGTTGGTTTCCAAACGACTTTAATCTATCATCCGCACACAGTAGCATTTTGACACGTTCTCTTTATGATGGTGTTCTGGAAATTATCAATGATCCCGTGGAATACACGTGGCATGAGATATTCCCGAACGTAGAAATACAGGGAACAAATGCAAAGGAAACTACAGTCAACCTTGAAAGAAACGGGCGATTTAAAACATGGACGTTTCGTTCTATTGATGGTTCTTTGACAGGTGCCACTCGTTGCAACCGATTTCTGACTGCCGATGACCTTGTGTCCGGTATTGAGGAAGCGTTGAATAAAAACCGACTTGATACACTATGGACGAAAGTAGTAAATGACCTTCGTTCCCGTAGACTTGAGGGATGCAAAGAATTTTATATTGCTACTAGATGGTCGGTGCATGACCCTATTGGAAAACTGCAACAGTTATACGCCGGGAATCCACGGGCAAGATTTATAGCAGTGCCGGCACTTGACGAAAACGGAAAAAGCAATTTCTTATTCACAGTAAATGGATTCTCAGAGAAATATTTTAACGATGCTAAAGAATCCATGGATGAAATTTCTTACAACTGCCTTTATCAGCAGCAACCGGTAGAGCGTGAGGGATTATTATTACCACCAGACAAGTTGAAAAGATTCTTTTTCAGCAAAGAAGATATACCGGAAGGATGCACAGATGATTACATTATTATTCCAAATAGAGAAGCAGATGCAATTTGGGCGGTATGTGATACAAAAGATAAGGGAACAGACTTTGAGTCGTTGCCAATCGCATACCAATATGGAGATAAATTTTTTTTTCCAGATGTAGTTTTTGATGATAATACAGATTATGGAATTCTTGATAAGAAAACAGCGGACATTCTGATCAGACATAATCCGCATAAAATCAGGTTTGAGTCAAACAATGCCGGGAACCGTGTTGCGTATAACGTTCAGAAGCTTATTGATGGAAAATGCCGGGCTGAGATTGAACCAAGAATTACGCTGGCAAATAAGGAGACCAAAATCCTTGTAAACTCTGACTACATATCAAAGCATTTTTATTTTTTGCATCCAAGTCAATATAAGCCCAAGTCAGATTATGGCTTGTTTATGTCAAATGTAACTACATACACAACAAAAGTAAAAGTACCTCATGATGACGGAATCGACAGCTTAGCCATGATGAGTGAGTTCGTACAAAATCCGCTTGGTGGCAAAGCTACAGCAATGCAGAATCCGTTTTGGGGAAGGAGATAGGTATGACAACAAGGCAATATTTGAGCCAGATTGAAAAATATGATAATTTGATTCACAATAAAATAATCGAAGAAGAACAACTCAATACTTTGTCTATGAGCGTAAAATCCATCCCGATTGGAGAAAAGGTGCAGACTTCTTCAAAACAAGACCCAATGGGTGATATGGTTGCGAAGATTATTGATTTGCGAGAAGAAATCTCAAAGATGGCAACAGATTTCCTGGAGCAAAAGCAAGAAATTATCAGAACGATAGAAACAGTAGAAGATCCGATCTTGTACGATGTCCTCTTCAAACGGTACGTAGAATACAAAACACTCCTCAATATCGCTGATGAACTTGGATATTCCGAAGTAACTATTAAGCGATTGCATTTAAAAGCGGTAAAAGCAATAAAAAACATAAAAGGTTTTGAAAGTTGATACCTTTTGATACTGAATGATACTTACCAAATATGTATAATGTAAAGTAAAGCATTGGGCACAAAAACCTGATGCTTTTTTATTTCAAGAAAGGAGTGTGTAGGTTTATTGGCGAATAAAAGTAATTTCATAGATTTATGCCGTGGGGATTTTGGCAGGAAGATAGCCTACACCGGCGTTGAGCAAATTACTTCTGACAACGTGGCAAAAGTTGTTTCTGATACTATTGGTACACACAACAGAAACCGAACCATGATCGATTATCTGTACAGATACTACAAGGGCGATCAACCTATCCTGTATCGTGAAAAGCTGGTACGTCCAGAAGTCAACAATAAGGTTTCTGAAAACCATGCTCTTGAAACAGTCAAATTCAAGGCGGGGCAGATATATGGTGAACCAATTCAGTTTGTCTGCAAAAAGAAGAACACAAATGCAGAAACTAATGAACAAGTTGATTTGCTGAATGATTATCTGGATGAAGCTAATGCAGATGCACGGAATATCCAGCTAGGAATTTACCAAAGTGCAATAGGAACTGCTTATAAAGCAATCCTCAGAGAAGATGATTGGACGGAAGATAGCGACATGCCCCCATTTAGAATTTTTATTCCATATCCAGGCGATTGCTATATTGTGTATTCCAGAAAAAATGGTAAAGCAATGCTATCCGTTCAAATTCTTAAAGACGAAAACGAAGAGCAATATTGCTTGTGCTATTCCAAGAATCAGTTTTATGAAATACAGAACGGAAAAGTAAAAAGAGTTGGGATTAATGGTTTTGGCGGAATCCCAATCGTCGAATATCCAAATAATCACGATAGGCTATCCGATATTGAAATTGCAATCACATTGTTTGATGCAATTAACAAGTATCAGTC
>ERZ1026856.1299-NODE-1299-length-12821-cov-7.610841_pt1 | contig 12821 bp, 14 predicted proteins | sample MGYA00380158_ERZ1026856 | MGnify/ENA primary metagenome ERZ1026856 (study PRJEB33269, sample SAMEA4719794) | human gut metagenome | biome: human-associated habitat; feature: organic feature; material: feces | place: Cameroon | collected 2013-10 ...
AAGTAGAGATTAGTGTGTTGTCAATGTCCGAGCCTTACGAGATGAGAAGAATTTCTTCTCTGATAGAACAAACGTATAAGGATGAAGATGTGGACACCGACATTGTTCAAACAATCCGCACTGTCAGTCCCGCAAGAACTTTCTTGGAAAAGGCCTTCCTTTTGTGCGAGGAGTTCCAGAAGGACGATCCGAGGACGCACAGGATGACGCGCCACTTTTACGACTTGGAAAAACTAATGCATACCCCATATGCGGAAACAGCTCTTAATGATTTGGTGCTCTATCATGAGATTGTTGAGCATAGACGCAAGTTTTATCATGTTGGTTATGTTGATTACAACAAGGAGCTACCTGCCAATATTCAGATTGTTCCAAGTGACGAACTGATGTTTGCTTATGAGGCGGACTACAACGAGATGAAAGAAAGTTTCATTTATGGTCAATCACTTACCTTTGCCGATATGATGAAGAGAATAAGGGCGCTACAAGAACTCTTTAGGGCACATAAAAGTGATAATGTTTAGTGTAACAATTATTAGTTAAACATCAAAACAGTTATTATATGACATACAAGACCCTATATATAATTGGTAATGGCTTTGACCAACACCATAACATTCAGTGTAGCTTTCTGAATTTTATGAAATGGATGAAGAAAAACGATGCAGGTCTTTTCTTTCAATCAACTCAGGTGTATAATAGTGCCTGGGAACATAATTGGTGGAGAGATTTTGAGAATAGCCTTACCCAATTAAACATTAGCTATTATGCCAATATGAAAGGTAATTTGTATAACCTTGAATATATTAAAGAAGGTTCGATAGAAAAAAAACAGAATATGCCTCCCAAAAAGTTATTGAAGATTTTGGCAAAAATAAGAGATCTTTAAGATTACTATGATTAATGGAATTAAATACCTTGACATACAAGTATGAAAATAAACAAAATACTCATATTAGTCATTATTTTTCTGAATAATAGTTGTTTTGTTCAGGCTCAGTCATTTGAAAAAGATTGGCAGTGGTTAAGATTTGCAGAAACAACCACTGGCACAGCTAGTTCTGTATATGAAAATGCTTTGCTCAATCTTGTAGCTAATAATCTGAAAGATTCTTTAATAGTTTCGTATTATGATAGTATCGCCACTCGATTAAACACCATCATTCCTCAAATAGAAAACAAATATGGAGTTACATCAATGCAATACTGGAACCTAATTGATGCTTGCAGCGTCGTTTTAACTGAAAGTGCATATAATCATGTTAGAATAAAGAAACGTAAGCATCTCATTAGTTTCCTTAAATCTCTGGAAATACACTATCATCAAGCTGAAACAAACGAATATATATTTACTGTTGGACTTTCTGAGGTATACAGTTATTTAGGCGATTTTAATAAAGCAATATACTGGGGACAAAAGCGTTTTGATTTTGCCAAGAAATCAAATAATTCAAATGAATTAGCCGGAGCATATTATGTACTAGCAGAATTGTATATAACGCATCATAAAAACAAAGACTTTTTAGTCTTTGTTAATAAGCTCATTAATGACACAGAAATTTCGCATCAAGACAAGAGAACTATAATTGGCTGTTTCTTAAATACCAATTACGAGATTCTTTCTGATAGGAATAAGTCTGATATCACAAGATGTTTATTAGATTTTGAGGATAATAGATTCTTGGACATACAGGCACTTTGTCATGAAGCGTCAAAACATCATGACTACTATATTTTCGACATCATTGAAAACTCTAAAAGTTTTTCCAACTTCAATATCGAGGATATATTTGATTATTACAAATGGAATTCCACAGGTTTCTCCATCTGTAATAATCCTCAACGTTGTGTTGATTACTTGTTGAAAGCAATATCCTTTGCCCAAAGCAATAATAGAGATGATTTAAACTGGCATTATCATGGAAGTAATTCAACCTTCAAAACCCATAATTGGTTGTGGGTTGCCTATTACTATGAAAACGAATTATTTGATAAAACAAACGCGTTGTTATTCTATGATAAAAACATAGAAGCAACAGAAAAATATTATGGAAAGAAATCTGCTGTCTATTATAAAGAATTGATAGCACAAGCTAATCGCTATGATTTATGGCGTAATGACATAAAAAGAGCTGCATATTATGATAGTCTTGCAGTACGGGTTTCTCAAAATGCATTTGGAATAGACTCTGAAGAATATGTTAATTCATTATCGGGGTATTTATTTTGCTTACGTAGACAAAATAAATATCGCAAGGCACTTTCTTTATGTAATGACTATTTTTCTAAGGTTGATTCCACAAATGTGTATTCACACAAGATATACAATCAAGCAGCAATGTGTTATAATTCATTGGGTATGAATGAATCCGCGGTAAATTACTTTATAAAGGCTATTGGTAAGACTGATGATAGGAATACGAAATCATCATATGCCGTTAATTTATCATCTCTTTTGGTTGATGAAAATAATGTAAAAGTCGCATTGGATTTTGTTGATAAATATGAACCCCAAAAAGACAATCCAATAGCCCTTTATACGTTTTTAAACACAAAAGCTAATATTCTTGCTAATATAGACCGTAATAAAGCATATAAGACTTTCTGCGAGGCTGAACAATATGAAACTTCAAAAAACGTTCAACTTTTGGTTAATCGTCAAATAACTCATTATATGGATAAGGCAAAAGTCGCTCCTAATTTACATCTAAGGTTTTCTGCACTTCAACAAGCCTTAAAAATCTTTGATAATAACAACACTTCAGACAGCATAATGTATGCTCACATTATAGCGGATATGGCCGATTACTATAATTCGGTGATGGATGTTGAACAGGCAGCACTATTATATAAACATGCTTCTGATGTATATATTCGAAATAGCAAAGACATTAGTATTGATTTCCTTGATTTCTGCGATAGAACTGTAATGTTTGGGCTATCTCATGGATATGTCCCTCAATTAGTTTATGCTGCCGAGCAATCCTTGGCTATGAGAAAACAAATGCAAGGAGAAATGAATAAAACTTATATTCTCCGAAGATTTCAATTATTAGATACATATAGCAGATTGGGATATGATGCCAAGGCTGATAGTTTAGCTGAAAAAATAAAATCTGCTATATTGCCCCCAGAGTGCGAACATGAAAGAGATTATTTTCTTGGACTGTACGAGCAGCAATCTAGAAAAGACTTAAGGAAAGCTGCTGCTTATTATGAAAGTTATTTGTCTTCCTCAGATTTTTCTATTGCAGGGATTCGCATATATGGAGACCTTATGGATATATATAAGGAATTAGGGGAATATGACAAATTTGATATTACGGAGGATAAATATATAACCAAATGGTACCAAGATATGGAGTCAAAATGGTATCATATAACAGACCAGGAAAGGTTGAATTTTTTGCAGCTTCTCAAAGGTTGGCAGATAAGCTTGGCCCAATATACCTGTACACCAAAGTCTATAGAAAACGCTGTAAATGCTTCTCTTTTCTGCAAAGGTCGCTTAACACAAACAACAAAAGCTATTAATGAAGAACTGTCTCGTTTAGGGAAAGATAATCTTGTTTCAGAGACTTCTGGGTCTCATATAATAGATACCGATGAAGAAGGTGAACCTACAATTAGTGTCTCTAATCATATTATAAGTAGTCAGGATTCTATAAGCCGTAGTATCATATATAATGATTTATCAACAAAAAAATTAAAAAATATTGTCAATAGTAACACTACATACGTAAAGGAAACGCTTTTAAAAGGTGATGTGGCTATAGACTTTATCAATGTTGACACTACAACAGTTTATGCTTATATTATCAAAAAAGATAAACCCATAGAACTCAAACGAATTACTTTTACAGATGGATTTAAAACGTTGTCTCATGAATCGTTAGAAGACATAGCTTCAAATATTAAGGGGACAAAAAGAGTTTTCTTTTCTCCTTCAGAAACGATGTCAATTACTCCAATAGAGTCTCTTTTTAGAAGTAAATTCCCCAATATAGAGGTTCATCGCGTTCTAAACTTAAGCAACATTCACAAAGATAATCGTATTATCATTAAGAATGTCGTAGCAATAGGAAATCCACGATTCAATGATGAATCAACAACAGGATTTCCACAAAACAGAGGTGTAGTCTGGCAACCTTTACCAGGAACAAAGATTGAAATAGACTCTATTACTGATATGTTCAAAAGAAATAATATTAAAATACAAGCATATACGGGAAACAATGCTACAGAGTCTGTAATCAAAGATTTCTGTAGGAAGGATGTTGATCTTATCCACATTGCAACGCACGGTTTCTTTAATTCTGAAAACTATGAATCAGGTCTTTTGTTTACTGGCGCAAACAGAGGGCTTAATGGTGACATATCGGAAAATATGGATGATGGGATCCTGACATGTGATGAAATAGAGAATCTACATTTCCCAAATCTAAAACTCGTTGTATTATCGGCTTGCGATACAGGGTTAGGTAAAAACAATATAGATGGTGTTTGGGGACTTCAACGAGCATTTCGCATCGCAGGTGCAAAAAATATGATTGTAAGTCTAAAGAAAGTGGACGATGAGTTAACGCAATCATTCATGATTAATTTCTACAAGAATCTTACAATCGGGAAGTCCATCTATAACTCGTTTTGGGAGGCTATGGATAAGGCTGATGAAGATACACGTAATTCATTTATCCTAATAGAATAAAGCAGTTATGAAGAGAATACTATTAATCGTGACAATATCAATATTTACACAACTGGTTATGGCTCAAAACAAGCGAGCTTTACTGGTTGGCATATCAGACTATCAATGTGTCAATAAATATGGCGGATGGAATAATATTCATGGTAAGAACGATATTGACATGTTGTACCCTACACTTAAAAAGTGTGGAGCGTCAGTATCATGCTTGTATAACAAAGGTGCTACTAAGACAGGGATTACTAAAGCCTTGAATGTATTGATATCTCAATGTAAAAAAGGCGACATTGTTTATCTACACTTTTCTACTCATGGACAACCATTCGAGGACGAAAGTGGCGATGAAGACGATGGATGGGACGAATCTATAGTGCCTGTGGATGCACCTATTGAATATACCAAGGGAAAGTACGAGGGTGAGAACCACCTAATAGACGATGAGCTACATAATTACTGTTCAAGGATAAGAAAGGTCATCGGCAAAGATGGGATGCTATATGTTGTAATTGATGCTTGTCATGCAGGGAAGGCTTCTATGGGTATCGAGGATGAGATTATCCGAGGTACAAAGGCCGGTTTTTCACGTAGCGGCAAATATTATCGTCCTCAGAAAATTGAGAAGGGTAACTACTATAACATACCATCATCCCCAACACTCGGAAAGGTGGTTTTTATAGAGGCGTGTAGAGCTTATCAGGTCAATAAAGAAATAGTTGAAAGCGGTAAGCACTATGGTGCCTTATCTTATTATATTAACCGAGTCCTATCTAACCATAAATTAACAAAAGATACTAAGTGGATAGAAACGGTAAAAAATATGATGGGTAAAGATACACGATTAACTAATCAAAATATGGTTATTGAATACAGTAAGTAAATATGACAAAGAAGGAATTTAACATCCAAGATGAAATACTCTTAGGTCAATTCTTTGAAAAAGAGCGAAGCAAGGTTCTTCTTGTCCTAAGAAATCGTCTGTCTATTTCGACAGAAGATGCTGAAGACATTTACCAAGATGCCTGTATCGCGCTTTTTAATAATATCCAAAAAGGCAAACTCAAAACGCTTTCCTGTAGTTTATCTACATATTTTACGCAGATTTGCTTAAATATGGGATATAATTTTGTGAATCGAGGGCATTCGACGACCTCTTTCGATCAAATGTTGGACAATACCCAATATGATGAATATGGTCTTGCTCAATTGGAAGCAGTTTTAGGTCTCGGTAATGGTTTATCGTCAGAACAAACGAAGATGATGCGTGACATTGTACAAGATCTTCCACATCCATGTGAGGACATCTTATGGGCATACTATGGAGATGATCTCAGCATGAAAGAGATTGCAGATGTAATAGGATTCAATAGCGCTGACTCTGTAAAATCAAAGAAGAGTCAATGTATGAGTAGGTTAAAAGAACGTTTCACCAGAATTATCAAATCGTTTTATGAATAATCTTGAGAATTTTGACATACGCCTTGAACTCTTTCTGAAAAACAAAATGACAGAGGAGGAAGGTAAGGCATTCCTTAGCGAATTGCAGTGTAATCCAGATTTACGACAGCGCGCTCAAACAATGGCTGCTGCTATCAAAAACATGAAGGAACTGAGGTACGAATATGGTCAACGTGTCGCTTCTCAAATTGAAAGTTTATCAGAACTAAAATTTAGGAAAGAAGCAAAGTTGCCTCATAAAGCAAGAATAATATCCCTTCGTGCATTTGTAAGAATGAGTGTGGCAGCTTGCTTTATTGGCATTATTTCTTTTGGTTCCTACCGCTATTATATATATAATGAGACGATAGCATTAGGAAACAGTTATTATTCTGAAATACCTACAGAATTGGTTGTGCGAGATGCAGATGATGTATCGGCACAATTGGCTCAACTGTTCAAAAATGTCAAGAATAATGAGGATTTGGATAACACCATACTTAATCTTGAAGAAAAATTCAGTTTGGCTATCTCGGAGGATTTCAATGACTATACCAATTATATAAATGATATTGGATGGAATCTTGCTATTGCGCACTTGAAGGATGGAGACAGAGATAAAGCAATAGAAACTCTGGAATTATTGATCATTCATTCTGAAAGTGATATCGTTGTCGAAAAATGCAAAAAACTTATTAGCGATATTAAACAGCTGTAACTCAGAGCGATACAATACCGTTAAAGCTTCCATGTAAAGTGGAGACCTTATTTTTTTGTTTTTTCCATTTACCTTTTACATACATGATGTTATAGAGTTGTAGAAACATCAAATAACAATTAAAAGATAAACAATATGAAAAAGATGACTAAAGCAGAAATTCGTGAATTTAACTCAAAAGTTGAATATAACGAAAGTAAAGCAAGCTGGGTGGTAGACTTAATATCTTGCGCTATTTTCTTCCCAATGATTGTGATAGTGGTTTATCGTCGGGGAAAGTACAATCAAAAAATTACTGAAGTTGAATCACAAGACAAATAATATGAGAAGATATAATACCCAAGCAGAAATCAATGAAATTCCAGACGTTTGCTTCAAGCGTCAAGCAATTTGCCAGAACTATATCAAGTATGGAGACGAATGTGATCCACAAGTATATTTCAGCAATCAGTTGGAAGCGAACCCAAATTTGTTAGCATGGCTATTTGGAGATGAAACCCTTGTTGGCAAGAGTTATTTGTCCTTATCGGCTGAACGCTTTGAAGCATTCCAAGATTTTTACAATTCATTAGATATTAACGAATAAATATATAAGATATGGAAAGAGCATTCTTTTTAATCATTGCCGTATCATTGGCATTTTGCGTAGGTTGCATGGGACGCAACAGAAAAATCGGTTTTGGTTGGGCTTTTGGCCTTTCATTACTCAACGTGTTTATCGGATTGGTAGCAGTTCTTCTTTCAAAGAGAATTCCCCATGATGAAATCAACAAAGTCGAAAGAAAGGAGGACTGAAATGAAAACGATCGGATGGGTACTACTTGTATTAGGCAGTCTTTCATGCTTCGGAGCATTAACCGCTGGTCATAGCATTTTCGGTCCTGTTTCCTTTATTGCAATTGGACTAATGCTCATTAACAAAAGTAATAACAATAAAAAAGATTAAAGATATGGCGCTTTTCGGATTATTCAACAGCAAGAAAGATTTTAGCATAGTTGACAAATATAAATCGATTTCTATCGAAAGAGTCAATAATTTTTTAGATAGGAATTGGATTGAGCACCAATGTACGGAGCTTCGGAAAATTGTGTTCAAACTTGAAGACTGGTCTTGGGATTTGTATATTGACGATGATTATTTCAAAATGGTTCTTGTGTTCCCGATAACCGAGGAAAATGCCAAAGACAAACATATCAATAATCATGTTGCAGAAAAAGCGTGCCTGGAAGTAACAAAACTAATAAAGGTTTTGAAAGCGCATTATACATCACACGAATATGTTGATGAGGATAATGAAGACAAGTTGGTGAAGTACAATATTCTTCTTTTCAACTTTGAAACATATTGCTATAATATGTATGATTTTAGCAAACTATTCTATGATGGTATCAATGTAATCCTTGGGGGATATCAAGAATACCACAAACTTTATGACAAAATCATGGCTACATTGCCTAGTGCTCCGATAGGATTTAGAGCATTTGAGAGTAATGTTACAAACGCCAACTCACAAACTATAAATGGTCATAGAATTGGCTTTGTTTAATTCTTTCAGTCTGTATATCTAATGAAGTTAAAGCATATGCACAAACGTGCTGTAAAGAACAGCCTATTCCGAGTTGTAAATGAGTTGGATGGGAAGATGTATCCTTTAGGCTTGAAAGAGGAAGTGAAGTATATAGAATATCTAAATACCGCACTAAACCGAAAGTATTCGAAAGTTGAAATTGCTAATATGCTAAGAAAGATTATGAGCTATATAATTCTAAGCAATTCTCCTATATTAACTACAATGCCACTGACAAAGAAGGTAACCAAGGGTATTACAGAAAAAGATATGTCTGTTGTAATGGAATATATAATAGCTAATAATCAGTATATTGCGGGACTATATCGAACCCTAATTCAAAACAATTCTGAAAATTTAATCAAATAATCATTTACCTTTTTCCAAAATCAGGTATTAAGAAGTAAACAACATTAAATTTCAAACAATATGGGATTCTTTAATTTTTTCTCGTCTCAAAAAGAGACACCAAAACAGCCTCAATCATCTGAGGCACAGTTACAATCAGATATGTTTGCAAATCTCAGTCAAACACAGAAGTTTGCAATTGTTACTATGCTCGCGTCATTGGCAGCTGCACCAGCTAATGCAGAAAGGACAGCGATGGCTCAAAAGATGATGTTCACAGACGCGGCAATGATGGGTATAACGCAAGACATGATGCTCAACTACATGCAGACACGAACCAAACCTAATGCTCAAATGGTTATTTCAACTTTAGGAACAATTACTGACACCGAAGTTCTGGAATGGCTTATTTACTGTGGTTATAGTATCATTGTTGTCAACCAAAACGAGAAAGCATGTAGTGTATTTTTTGATTGGTGGTATAAGTTAGGTTATGAACCAGAAGATATTGACCGTATCGTTAAAGAGACAGAAGCAATCTGCAATAAAATGAGACAAATTATTAACCTTTAGCAACAATAAAAAAATAATAAATATAAAAATTATGGAAAGAATAACATTGGAAGATTATCTGAAGAAGAACGGAAGTGTACAGAGTGGAATAACGGCAAAAAGTAATTTGATTGATAAGCTGGAGGTATATGGTTTTGTCAATGCATGTAAGGATGAAGACATGTATAACGTGGGTTATACGGGATACTTCCTAAATGGCATTGTAAATAAAGAACCTACATGTCAGATTATCTTGTCTAATTATATCTATCAAGTTACAACCCACTATAGCGGTAAGGATCTAACTCGTGAAGGTATGCCGATTCCTGTATTTCATACTTTAGCTGTTTCAAAATCAGAAGGACAATATAATGTAGAAGACATTTATGTTCCATCCTTGATTGGAAAACAACTATATCGCAAGATAAAATCACGCCATGGAACTGGAGTTACAGTTAGTGACAATGATTTGAAGAAGGGAAATTTTCCATCATGTATAAGCGCGATAGATGGTAAGGCTATAATGACTGCTCCTGCTGGTCATGTTCAAATATTAGACAAAGACGGAGTAATCAAAAGCATTGGTGAGAATATAATGGTTGTATGTCGCTATCTCCACGCTGAGACTGGAACAATGTGTTATACTCAGTACAATCTTAACGAAGTGTTTGTTGATGACTTACATTGAGCATTTAGACGATAAATTCGATTTTGGGAAATTTTCAGGATGTACATTTGCAGAAGTAGTAGAATTTAATCCAGAATACATCTCATGGGTAGTAGAAAATGTTAGTGGAGCAATGTGCGTATTTTGCGATTCTGCCATAGAAGAGCTTCGTTTGATTTTTCCTCGTTTTGAAATATCTTCTTCCTTTGAAGCGATGCGAAATCTACGGATTGCGGAATTTGAAGATTTGGAAGATGAGGATTACGAGGAATTCGATGATCATGGCTTTTATGATGATTCCGAATCTCCTACGTATGGACGATATGCAGGGTCATATGCACAAGATGAAATGGGATATAGCGATGATGACATCGATACTATCTTTGATGGTGACCCCGATGCGTATTGGAACATTGACTAAATTTCCACCAAATGATTGACGTCAATTCTGGAAACGAAACGGGATATATGGGCATTGGGCGTAATCTTAAGATTCATAAGAAATATAGTGAGGCTATCGCAGTATTTGATAAAGTAACCGAGTTGTCGCCTAACTATTCTTCTGGATATGCCTTTAGAGCAGAATGTCTTTTCGCTCAGAAAAAAATGTCTATCAATGAGCCATAAACGTTCCATGAATTTTATTTTGAATTTCCATGAATAACTTCACGCACCCGCCTCACCCCTAACGGAGTGAGGCATGCGCGTGAATATTCTTGATAAATCTATCAAAATATCATGCAGAAAAAATTGCGAATTTTGAACACCCTACTTCATTTTATTTCTCCTCACCCAAAATTCGTTTTAACGTGAGCAAGGCAGCCTCAACAGTAGGAACATCATTAACAATCATGCGACGATGACCACGATTTTCATCGAGCTTACAACGTTGGTAAGAGTTGGTGGCAAAGGTTATGATGCGCTCAAAGGTGTCACTGCGATAGAATGCACTGTCGGGATTCGACACAAAATAGAGCGACATGCGACGCTTTTTGAGCGTTAGACGCTCGGCACCTAACTTACGACCTAATGCACGCAAGGGTACTATGCGCAAAAGTTCTTCACCCTCAGTGGGCAAAGCACCAAAACGATCTTCCATACGTTGACGGAAAGCTGAAATCTGCTCATCGGTGCTGAGCGAATCGAGTTCGCGATAAAGCAACATACGCTCTGTTGCACCTGGCACATAGGTTTCGGGGAAATAAGCATGCAGATCGCACTCTACCGCACAATCGTCTACAAACATTTCGCCACTGAGATGACCCGTTTTATGAAGTTCGTCAGCATAGAGGTCGGCAAACTCATCATTTTTGAGTTCGGTAACAGCCTCAGCCAAAATCTTTTGATAGGTTTCGTAACCCAAGTCGGCTATAAAGCCACTCTGTTCAGAACCCAACAGATTGCCTGCACCACGAATGTCGAGGTCTTGCATGGCAATGTGTATGCCCGAACCTAAATCGGAGAAGTTTTCGATGGCCTCAAGACGACGGCGCGACTCATCGGGCAATAGTGCCAAAGGAGGAGCTATAAGATAGCAGAAAGCTTTGCGCGAACCACGACCGACACGACCACGCATTTGGTGTAAATCGGACAAACCAAAATGATGGGCTGCATCAATGATAATGGTATTGGCATTAGGCACATCGATGCCATTCTCTACGATTGTGGTAGAAATGAGCACATCGTAATCGTAATTAACAAAACCTGTTATCACCTTTTCGAGTTGGTCGGGGGGCATCTGTCCATGACCGATGGCGATGCGTGCATCGGGTACATACTTGTGTACCAGGTTGGCTAAACTCTGTAGGGCTGCTACACGATGGGTTACGATGTAAACCTGACCGTTGCGACTCATCTCGAAGTTGACAGCCTCGGCTATAACTTCATGTCCAAAGGTATGTATCTCTGTTTGTATAGGACGGCGATTGGGCGGTGGTGTTTGAATGACACTGAAGTCGCGAGCCCCCATCAATGAGAATTGCAATGTACGCGGAATAGGGGTTGCCGACATGGTAAGCGTATCGACATTGACCTTGAGCTGACGGAGTTTTTCTTTTACGGCAACGCCAAACTTTTGTTCTTCGTCGATGATAAGCAAACCTAAGTCGTGCCACTTAACACTTTTACCAATAAGTTTGTGGGTTCCGACAAGAATGTTGATATGACCATCGGCAAGGTCCTTAAGCACATTCTTGGTTTGAGTGGTGGAACGAGCTCGAGTAAGATAGTCAACACGCACGGGGAAATCCTTCAGTCGGGCGGCAAAGGTTTTGTAGTGTTGCAATGCCAACACCGTTGTAGGCACCAACACAGCCACTTGCTTGTTATCGGCTGCTGCCTTCATGGCTGCACGCACCGCAATTTCGGTTTTACCAAAGCCCACATCGCCACATACCAAACGGTCCATAGGTTTGGCACTTTCCATGTCGTGCTTCACCTCTTGAGTTACACGGAGTTGGTCGGGGGTGTCCTCGTAAGCAAAACCAGCCTCAAGTTCGTGCTGCATGAATGAGTCGGGACTGAAAGCAAAGCCTTTTTCCTCCTTGCGTTGCGAATAAAGACGAATAAGGTCGCGAGCAATATCCTTGATTTTCTTTTTGGTACGCTCTTTGAGTTTTTCCCAAGCCCCTGTTCCTAAATTGCTAATGCGAGGCGGTTCGCCCTCTTTGCCTTTATACTTCGACACCTTGTGGAGTGAATGAATACTCACGTACACGGCATCGTCGTTTTTATACGTGAGTTTAATCATCTCTTGCATCTCGCCATCGGCACCCGGCATACGTACCAAACCTGCAAAGCGTCCGATGCCATGGTCGATGTGTACGATGT
>ERZ1026856.1302-NODE-1302-length-12800-cov-17.859004_pt1 | contig 12800 bp, 11 predicted proteins | sample MGYA00380158_ERZ1026856 | MGnify/ENA primary metagenome ERZ1026856 (study PRJEB33269, sample SAMEA4719794) | human gut metagenome | biome: human-associated habitat; feature: organic feature; material: feces | place: Cameroon | collected 2013-10 ...
TCTTCTGCCTTATCCAGCTTCTCCCAGGGCAGATCCAGATCGTTGCGGCCGAAGTGACCGTATGCAGCGGTCTGCTTGTAGATCGGACGACGCAGGTTCAGCATCTTGATGATGCCAGCCGGACGCAGGTCGAAGTTCTCACGGATGATCTCAACCAGCTTCTCATCGGAAACCTTGCCGGTGCCGAAGGTGTCTGCCATGATAGAGGTAGGCTGTGCTACGCCGATTGCGTAAGACAGCTGGATTTCGCACTTGTCAGCCAGTCCTGCTGCAACAATGTTCTTTGCAACATAACGTGCTGCGTAAGCTGCGCTTCTGTCAACCTTGGTGCAGTCCTTACCGGAGAAAGCGCCGCCGCCGTGACGTGCATATCCGCCGTAGGTGTCTACGATGATCTTACGGCCGGTCAGACCAGCGTCACCGTGAGGTCCGCCGATTACGAAACGTCCGGTCGGGTTGATGAAGAACTTGGTGTTCTCGTCAATCAGCTCTGCAGGCAGAATCGGATCGAAGACATATTTTTTGATATCCTCGTGAATCTGTTCCTGTGTTACATCGGGATCATGCTGTGTGGATAATACAACTGCTTCCAGACGAACCGGCTTGTCGTTTTCATCATATTCTACAGAAACCTGGCTCTTGCCGTCGGGTCTTAAATAGGTCAGGGTGCCGTCTTTTCTTACTTTGGTCAGCTGCTTTGCCAGCTTGTGAGCCAGAGAGATCGGGTAAGGCATATATTCCTCTGTCTCATTGGTTGCATAGCCGAACATCATACCCTGGTCGCCAGCGCCGATTGCTTCCAGCTCTTCCTCAGACATCTGGTTTTCTTTTGCTTCCAGAGCCTTGTCAACGCCCATAGCAATATCAGAAGACTGCTCGTCGATCGAAACCATAACGGCACAGGTATTGCCGTCAAAGCCATACTCAGACTTGTCGTAGCCGATCTCCTTAACCGTCTCACGAACGATCTTCGGGATATCTACATATGCGTTGGTTGTGATCTCGCCGGTTACCAGTACGAAACCGGTACAGCTTGCAGTCTCGCAGGCTACGCGGCTCATCGGGTCTTTTTCCATCAGTGCGTCCAGAATCGCGTCGGAAACGGCATCGCACATTTTGTCGGGATGTCCTTCTGTTACAGACTCAGAAGTAAATAAACGTTTTTCCATCTGTTCCTCCTTAGATGTTTGCTGTGAAAATAGGATCCTGCTCTACAGGATTCTTTACCTGCAGAGCATTTTTGTATTGGAAACAAAGCTTCCTGTACAAAAAAGATCCGCTAAAAAGCGGATCCGATAGTTTGATAATCAAATCCTCTTATTGTTCGATTGCTTCCGTCCCGGAAACGGGACTTCTACTCGCTCAGGCTGGCACCTTCCGAAAAAACGGGGTTGCCGTGGCTTCACAGATCCTATGTATCTCCACCACTCTGAATAAGAGAAGGCACAATATTGAATTTTCTTATCAGGTACTCATTTAAAATACTATAGCGCCCTGTATTTGTCAACAGGACAATTTCGGAAAAGTGTCTCAGCCAATCTTTAAGCGGAATTTCTGCAATTCCCGTTCGGATTCCACCTTTTCGATCTGAGCGCCGAGGCTCTGCAGTTTTGCCGGAAAATCCTCATATCCGCGTTCGATATAACGAATATCGTCAATGACAGACATTCCTTCCGCTGCCAGCGCTGCGATAACAAGCGCTGCTCCGGCACGCAGATCCGGCGCATTGATGCTCGCTCCGGTATACCGGGAAACGCCGTCGATGATCGCAGTATTCCCTTCCACCTTAATGCTTGCGCCCATGCGGATCAGCTCGTCCACATAACGGAAACGATTTTCAAAAATACTCTCTGTTACAATGCTGGTGCCGCAGCACAGACCCAGCGTCACTGCGATCTGGGGCTGCATATCCGTCGGAAAGCCCGGATACGGCAGAGTCTTTACCTGTGTATGCTTGAGCGGTCTGGAAGCCACTACCCGGACAGCATCATCCGACTCTGTCACTTCACAGCCGATTTCCGACAGCTTTGCAGAAATGGATTCCAGATGCTTCGGAATCACGTTTTTGACCGTCACATCGCCGTGCGTCGCAGCGGCAGCAAACATAAACGTGCCGGCTTCGATCTGATCCGGGATAATCGGATATTCCGTCTTATGCAGGCGTTCTACGCCGCGGATACGGATCACATCCGTACCTGCGCCCTTGATATTGGCTCCCATGCTGTTTAAAAAGTTCGCCAGATCCACAACATGAGGTTCTTTTGCCGCATTTTCAATCGTTGTTCTGCCCTCTGCCAGCGCTGCAGCCATCATGATATTGATTGTCGCACCAACGCTGACAACGTCCAGATAAATGTGCGCACCGCACAGATGGGACGCTTCTGCCGTAATCATGCCATGCGCAATCTCAACCGTCGCGCCCAGTGCCTTGAACCCTTTGATATGCTGGTCGATCGCACGGCAGCCGATATCGCAGCCGCCCGGCAGTACAACCGTAGCCTTTTTATATTTTCCGAGAAGGGCTCCCAAAAAGTAATAGGATGCTCTGATTTTCTTGACAGCATCACCATTAACCGTTAAGTCATGAATCAAAGAACCGTTAACTTTAACGGTGTGACGGTCAACCCGCTCCACATGAGTGCCAATCCCCGCCATCGCGTCCAACAGGATGTTCGTATCCCGTACATCCGGCATATTTTCGATCAGTACGGTCTCATCCGTCATCAGAGAAGCAGCCAGAATCGGCAGCGCCGCATTTTTTGCGCCCCCGATTTCAACCTCGCCGACCAGCGGATTTCCGCCATTGATTGCATACTGTTCCATATTTCCTCTTATTTCTGCTGCACAGGCAGCCTGTCCATCGCATCAATTTCCTCTTTCAACGCCTGAAAAAAGAAATCCCTGAATTTTATGTTCGAATCTGTTTTACTGCGCATGCAGCCTCTGCATGCAGCATCTATTTATTATAATCTTCTTCTGTTTTTCGTCGTTTATGCACGTCAAAAACGGCAAAAAGAATCCTTTACCGTCCTTGTGGTTATAGCATATTCCACTTCATTTGTAAACTAAAACTTTCAATTCAGGTAATTCAGCGGGTTCACTGCCTGTCCGTTAATCCGGATTTCAAAATGCAGGTGCGGTCCGGTGCTTCGGCCCGTGTTTCCGCTCAGGGCAATTTTCTGCCCCTGGCTGACCTTCTGCCCGACGCTGACCAAAACCTTGCTCAAGTGTCCGTAGCGGGTTTCTCTGCCATCCGCATGCTGGATGTAAACGACGTAGCCATAGCCGCTGCCCCAGCCTGCCCTTGTAACCGTACCGCCGCTGGATGCCATGACCGCCGTACCGATGGGAGTTGCCCAGTCAATTCCCTTATGATTCGTGGACGCTCCCTTCTTGGGTGCTTTTCTGCCGCCAAAGCCAGAGGAAAGCCGTCCGCCGGAAATCGGCTTGATATAGGTCGGGGGAACCTTGGTTCCGCGCTCCACGATCTTCGGAACAGCCTCTACGATAACCTCTTCCTTCAAGATCTCCTGTGATTCCACAGCGTCATTTCGATAAGTCACAAGTGCCGCCGCTTTTCGGAAGCCTGCAGAGGGCTGCTGACGCAACTCTGTCTTTGTCGTATACCATTCGTCATTGTCGATATATACCACATCTGCTTCGTAGGTATCTTCCATATAAATCTGTTCCGTATGCACAACAGAAAGCTCCGGCTCCGGTACGGTGATGATCAGCTCATCACCGGTACGGATGATAGAATTTTCATTGTCCAGGGTCGGATTGATCGCAACCAGATTTGCAATCGTCAAACCGTTATCCTCTGCGATCTGGGAAAGCGTATCTCCTGCCTTTACTTCATAAATCTGCTCTTTCTGCTGATCTGCCGTCACCTCGGAAATTGCAGTTTCCAGCGGCGCGATCTCGTTTTCCATCAAATAGGCATCCACGATCTCGACCGTATCGCCGAAATCGACGGAAACCGTGCCGTATTCCATCTGGGAAAAATCCACCGATCCCTGATCCGGCTCGATCTCTTCAAACAGCTCGTCAAAAAAGCGTTCCACCCCGGCGCCTTCCCCCGCTGCGTGCTGCAGCTGTCCGGTGCTGTCATCTTTTTGGGAAACCGAAGTCGTCAGGACGTTCAGCTGTCTGTCCGGATCAATCACAATATCTGCACGATAGGCGTGTTCTGTATCGTAGCGGTCGAGTGCAGCCTGTAAAAGCGCCCGAACATCGCTGCTGCTGCCCAGGTTTACCATATATTCGTTGATTTTTATCGTATAAGCATGCTGCAGCGTCGTAGAAATGCTGCTTTTTAAAACATCATAAATCGCTTTATATAAGGTATGCCGACTGTCCGTATTTCCAAAAAGCAGCTCCTGCCCCTCGGAAGTGATTTCAACCGGGATATATACCATCGCACCTTCTGTTTCAGTGATTTCGCGGCGCGCCTCGGCAACAAGCCTTTCTACCTCCTCCGGGTCGCTGCTGCTGCCAATTTCCGTTCCGTTGATGCTGACTTTATAAAAATTATCGCCTGTTTTCTGGAATCGTGGAAAAGACGGCACGCCAAAAAGGAGTACCAGCAATGTGATTCCCGTCGTCGCAAACCAGGTCTTTTTGATCAGTCCTCTATATTTCTTCAATCTGTTCATCTTTTCTTCTTTTTCTTTTTGGCTACGCTGTAGCCGAACGTCCCAATTGCTTCCCCAAGTCCGTAATATGTGCCGTGGGAATACACGATCGGGTCCGCTTTTTCCAGATGAAACCGTCCCGTTTCATCCATCCACTTCTCATCCACGCTGACCGAAACAACCTCTGCCACAAACATCGTGTGGCTGCCGAGCTCTGTCTTCTGCGTCACGCGGCATTCCAGACTGACCGGGCTTTCCGCGATCTGCGGTACCGACACTTTCTGTCCCGGCCACGGTGTCAGATTCATTTCTGCAAATTTGTCTACGTCCCGACCGCTTCTGACGCCGCAGAAATCTGCTGCTTTCGTCAATTCCTTCGTCGTCAGGTTGATGACAAATTCTCCTGTCTCTTCAATACAATGATAGGAATATCTTTCCGGGCGCACCGAAATAGACACCATCGGCGGGTTGGAACAGACCGTCCCTGTCCATGCAACGGTGAAAATATTCGGCTTTCCGTCTTTGTCCGCAACCGAAACCATGACCGCCGGAAGCGGGTAAAGCATATTGCCCGGCCGCCAGTTTACGCGGCCCATTAAAACAGCCCTGCAATCTGTGCCGCTGCCAGAACAATATTCGCCAGCGCGGTCACGAGGGTAATAATCATCAGAGGTCTGAGTCCTCTGCCCTGCTTCTGCAGATGCTCATTGCGGCGGACAAGCTCATCATTCTGTGCCGCTATCGCTTCGGTCTGCTTCTTTACTTCATCTACGACAACCGCCTGTACGTTGCGGTATACCTTTACGTTTTCCTTATGGGTAAAATCGTCAGACTGCTTTAAGAGCTGCTTGATCTCATCCATATGCTCCAGGATCGCCTGTTCAATCTGACTGACCTGCTCTGCAGTTTCCTGATTTTTCTGCTGTGCTTCGTCGAGGCGCAGCAATCCTTCTTTTGTATAGTTCTGCAGTCTGACCATACATTCCTGTGCGGTGCGGTTGATGCTGTCCTGGCTTCCCTCTGCCATCCGACTTAAATTGCTCGTGCCGGTTTCGATGATTTTGCGCAGTCCGCCGGCGCTCTCTGTCGTCACCCGCTGGATTCCTTCGATGCTCTGCTCCGCCAGATTCTGCATTCCGGCAGCGCTCTGATCCGTATATTTCTGAATCACATCCAAGGCTTCCACATTTTTTCGTGTTACCTGACGGATTTCATTTAAGTAATTTTCGTATTCTACAAGCGATTCTCTCAAACGCTTTGCTTCTAAATCCTGCATGTATTTTCCTCTCTGTCTGTTCCGTTCCCAATCCTGCGTCCCGGGGCAAAGTATCCTTTCCCCCAAATCGCATCTTTTACAACAGTGTATACTCTGTTTTATTGTATCATTATTACCATTTTGAAACAAGATCAAAACAGAGGTTCTTTCAGTGCTTTTGTTTTATTGCTACTGCTCACAAATAGGTACGAGTGAACTGTAATGTTTTATTTATTTTGCACTGTTTTTCTTTTATGCCTTTCGAGTTTTTGTGCTAATTAACCACATATTAACATTGTGTTCATGATTTGTTCATATTTAATTGCTATACTGAATTTGTCGTTAAGGAACAGAACTTAACGATCTACCAAAGGAAACACAGATAATTTTTTCATAATAGCCCAGGTGCCGGGAGGCCCTGGGCACTCCTCATTTTTAGGAGAAATAAGGTATTCTTCAACTCTTACTCTAGTTAACACCTATCCCCATGACAATAGCACACTCTTTGTAAGTAAACCTATTGAATACTTGATAAACGCAAACTGCCAGCAGGTAATACCTGCTGGCAGAAATTTTTATCTTCCTTCGCTCGAAAATTCTACTTTTTTAAGTGTTAAAGTCTCACTATCCGGAAAGTACATCTCTTCTTCTGCAGAACCAATATTAGCATAATCCCCATATTCATCCTGCTCAAATTTTGTATTCACCAAAATACTACTGTTTATGCAAACACCACTATCATCGCCCTTATCCGTATAAAGAATCATCAACCAGTTAAATTTATTTGTTTCATAGTAATTAAAATACAGATCCGCTAATGCTTCCACTGTACATTCTGACGAATCTGCTCGAATAATTGCATACTCTCCAATCTTTGTATCCCGGGAACCGTTCATTACATCTCTAACTTCCACTTGATCATATAAATGATATTGCCCATCCGATGTCTGTGCAGCCTGTGTCGATTCTGTTTTTATATCAGCCTCTGTACTTTCTGCAATATTTGTCACAGTATTCATCACTTCTTTAGATATCGCTTCCGATTTTGCTGAAGCATTCTCTTCCTGCTTAGACGTTTTTCCAATTACAATAACAGCAATCCATAATATTGCAACAAGTGCATATCTAATTTTCTTGTCCAACTTATTATTAGGTCTTAACAATAAAATTGTTAAAGGAATTGGAAACGCGAATATCCACCCTAAAATCCAAAGCCATGTCTTTCTTTTTTTCACAACAGGTTCTGATTCTTTCTTTTCTTCCACCTTCCATGTATAACCACAATCTTTGCATACTCCAACCGTTGATCTTAAAATAGTTGTTCCGTCAACGTCCTTAAGTTCACCTTCTTTTTCCCGTGTGAAAGTAACATTCGTACTTCCACATTCAGGACAACCTTTTTTATTCAATTGTTCCTGTTTCTTCTGCATATCAGCAGTGATCTGCGTCCCACAGTATTCGCAATATTTCTGACCGCTTCTAATCTCAGCACCACAATTTTGACATTTCATCGTAGTTTCCCCTTTATTTATTCATGTACTGTAAAAGCTAGTATATCTCAATTTTTTTATAAAAGGAAGGGTTTTTCTTGTATTTTGATATATTTTGTTCATTATTTTATAAATGTTAAGAGACTTTTTCTAATATAAATAAAAATTATTTTACAACATGAGGAGAGAATACTCTGTTTCAAATTTCCCTCTCTGACTTATATAAAAAAATTTAATATTCTACCTGTCTTTGCACAGAAGAACCTGATTACCTACGCACTATCTTTGATACACATGTAAAAAACAATTAAATCGCTATGCCTTGCGATACTCCATCATATACAGGCAGATCCCTGATTTCGGTTTTTCTTCCCTGCATTTTTCATCCCGCACTTTGTATATTTCGTCATAATCTCAAAGTACCTTGACGATATCCTCTTTCAATGCCGTCATCACGATTCCATCGTTTTCCTCCACAAACGCTTCTCCGATCAGTGTCCCGTAATGTACCAGCTGTTCCCGTGTCAGATATTCTACCGTTTGCATACGCTTATCTCCCTGCTGTGCATCGCAGATTTCTCTACATTATTTTGTTTTCTATTCTTTGCGCCGTTTGTGGCATCTTTCTTCGTGTCGTTCCAGGCGCGCCAGAAGTTAGCCCTTGCTAACTTTTATACTATAGCACATGGACTGAAAAATGTACATAATATTACCGTATACAGGTATCTTAACACGCTCTACGAGCTATCTATTGTCATGAATAAAAAAGCAGCCCGCACGCATCCGCGTTCGAACTGCCTCAATACACGTAAAAAATTTCATTTAAAAATAGAACGAACCCTGACAGGTCAGTCTGCCCATCAGGCTCCGTCCGCGTCTTCCTTACTCAATGCCTTAATCTCTTCGTTCAGCTCCTGCATCCGGTTATCGAGTGCAGATACCATGCCTGCACATTCGATCAGCTCTCGCTTGACATGCTCCGGCGCATTGCCCTCGAATTTGTAATTGATCTTGTGCTCCAGGCTCGCCCAGAAATCCATCGCTACCGTACGGATCTGAATCTCCACCTTTACATCAACAGTGCGGTCGGATAAAAATACCGGAACGGTCACGAGCATATGATAGCTCTTATAGCCGCTCGCTTTCGGCAGGCGAATGTAATCCTTGACTGCGATAACATGAATATCGTTCTGCAGTCGAATCATCTCCGCGATTCTGTAAATATCCGATGTAAAAGAACAAATTACACGGATTCCCGCAATATCATTGACATACTTCACCATATTTTCAATCGTGGATTCATATCCATGTCTACGAAGCTTCTTTACGATACTCTCAGAAGTCTTAATTCTGGATTTGATATGTTCGATCGGATTATATTGATGAACGTGCTGAAATTCGTCGTTTAAAATCTCCAGCTTCGTATTAATCTGTTTCAGGGCGGCATTATAAACCAATATTACTTCCTGCCACGTTTCGATCTGGCTTTCTGCGTCCAATAAAAGTTCCATACCTTCGGCCTCTCTTTTCTTGATAATTTTATTATAGCATACCCAATGCGAAAACAGGCAGATTTCATTAAAATTTTAGATATTCCGCCCAGTCTTCCTCCGGTTTTTCACTACACAAATATATTTATGCACTTCCTCCGGGATTTATGCTATACTGTGCGTAAACATCTTTCACAACAAAGGAGATTTTTCATGTTCCGTTTATGGGCGCGCACATTTCAGAATAATCACATGCTAAAAGATACCGTCATCTGCGACGGCCGCGAAGAAACCAGAACCCATAAGGTTTTCGACGCGCTGCAGGAGGTCTGCATGCAATTCGACCTCGGCAAACCGATCTGGCTCGACAGCAATATCAACGATTTCCGCCGCCATGCCAAAACACGTTTCCGCCAGGATTCTTTTGTTGAGGAAATCGACTTCGATTATCTGGAAATCCAGGTGATTGAGGAGGATTGAAAGCAGGCATCAAGGTCGGGGTCTTATGACCCTGGCATCTTAAATATCTTATAGTACAGAAAAGGAAACGAAGTTTACAACCGTACAGCATTTGCTAATGCGGTCAGATCGTTTCTTTTTTTATGTCACAGTTCACTCGTATCCTTCTGGGTTCAGATTCCGTGCTTGCACGAAAATCTGAACTCAGAAGGGAGCGCCATTTTATGAGCAAAAAGAGCTGCAAGGCAGCGGAAAGCATCGAAGATGCGCTTTTGCGAATGGCGCGTATGAACAGTAACTTTTTTATTCTATCATCTCTTCTTGACATTTTCTCACTTTTCATGTAGTATCTGCATATATTATATGTAGTTTTAAATACTACGTATAACGTTTCGCAATGCTATCATGCTTGCTGAGAGGACATTCTGCTATCCATGACACAGAATGCCCGCAAAATACGCATTCCATTGTATCTAAATGTAAGAAGGAGGTACTACTATGAACATAACCATTCGGGAACCCGGAAGCGCACTCACCCATTTTATCGCCATGCTGCTCGCTCTCTGCGCAGCAGTCCCGCTGTTAGTCCGCGCAGCGATCCACTCCGGTGTAAAAAGCCTCGCTGCAATGACAGTTTTTATGATCAGCATGGTTTTATTGTATGCCGCCAGCACGATATACCATTCTGTCAACTGCTCCGGGCGCATTCTGCGTATCTTCCGGAAAATGGATCATATGATGATTTTCATCCTGATCGCAGGAACCTATACGCCGGTATGCCTTCTGACCCTGCCTAAGCCCTCTGGTCTGATGCTGCTTGCCGCAGTCTGGGGAATCGCGCTGGCCGGAATTTTAATCAAAGGCTTCTGGATCACCTGTCCAAAATGGTTTTCCTCTGTTTTGTATATCGCAATGGGCTGGAGCTGCCTGTCCGTTCTGGGACAGCTGTTTTCCCTGCTTCCGCTCCATGCCTTTTTATGGCTGCTCGCCGGCGGACTGATCTATACTGCAGGCGGCATTATCTATGCACTCAAGCTGCCGCTGTTTGACGCACGGCATCCGATGTTCGGCTTACATGAAATTTTTCATCTGTTCGTCATGGCCGGCAGCCTGTGCCATTTTGTGTTTATGTTCTGCTATCTTGCATAAAAATCTCCATTCCGCAGGCGCTTTGCGCCGAAGGAACCGCGTGCGATCAATAACTGCTTTGTGACGCCTGCGGCACGGACTGTGTATACAAAGCCAGCTGCTTTGCAGACGCCATGTTTCCATCTGCATCTGACATTTTTCGTACCCCGTACCTGCTTCGCTCCGCCACCATTGCACCAGCCCCGCCTGACATCAATGCCGCCGCTGCCATCCCTGTCTCCATCGCAGCTGGCGATGCTCCCCTCAGGCGGGACGTCTGGATAAACTGCAGCGCTGCTGCCGTGCGCCCTGCCTGTGCAAGCTCCCGCGACACCGAATACAACATCAGAAACGTCATATACTGGCGCGCAGTCAGCTTTTCTCCCATCAGATTTACAAGGCCGTTTACCTCCTGCGCAGAAAGACTGACCGCTTCAAATGTTCCTGCCGGAAGTCCCGCCAGCTCCATAATCTGATGCAGCTGTTCCATCCATTCGCTGGAAATCCGCCCTTTTTCATGGATATAAGCAGGGCGCTCCGGATTGCGAAATTTCTGGAACAGCCATCCCATCTTTTCGGTTTCGACAAGCGCAGCGGGATTCGTATCAACGCCCACAGAACGGATTTCTGTACCGCATGCATCCTCTGTCCCAGCTCCCGATGTCTTTGCAGATCGCTTTGCAGCGATACCATTTGTTCGCAGGCTCTCCTGTGTGAACTGCTGCAGCTTCATAAATCCCACGCAGAGCCGGTCGCGCTCTTCCAGTTCTTTTTTCAGAAGCTGCGCCATCAATAAAAGGATGCCGGACATCGCGCAGTCCATCCGCGCAGAATCCTTCCACGGTGCTTTCATTTCTTTCCATTCCCGCACGCTCAGCCTGTCGCACTGCTGCATACGTTTCCAGAGAAATCCCCAGCTTCCCTGTAAAAAATGGCAAACCTGATCTTTTCCTTTTTCAAACCCTTCCATGGATTCCTCTTCCAGCTGCGCAAAAATTCCCGCTGCCAGAATCGCGTAGCGCCGCTGTTTCCATCCAAACTGCTCCAAAAATACCGGATATCGGCGCATCCATGCAATCCCCTTCTCATTCCAGAGATCTATTTTCTCCTGCTTCTGCCGGTTCATCCAGTTTCTCGCACCTTTCTGGTTGGCAGCCGCATAGACCGCCGCAGGCATCAAATAAATCCAGCTGTCTTCGGCGCGTTGTTCCATGCAGAGAAGCAATCCTGTCTCCTGTAGGTTTAACGTTCCCTGTTTTTCTTTTTCCCGAAAAAGCGTCAGCGCATACAGACTGTCCTGCTCTGCGCTGCAAAAATACAGATACTCTCCCCGTCTATTTTTCATGTTCTGCCTCCAGAAAATCGCCGTCAATAAGCATTGAAAATGTCTTTTTCTCCTGATTGTAACGATATACATGATTGGACAGAACCTCCTCCGGTCTGGTACATTCCCGGTTCGTTTCCTGCAAACTGTACTCCACTATTTCCGGAGAAACCATCCCAACGCCGTGAATCTGTGCCTCATGAATGCTCGTAAACGCAATATAAAAGTCACCGCCCAGATCCTGCGCGATTTTCTCCGCAACCCCCGGATAAAAAACGGCAATCGCCCCGTTGATTTCCAGCGTATTGGTCAACAGATAGCTGCGCATGCCCGGCGGGATTTTCTGTTCGTCCTCCTCCCCCATAAAAATGCCGTTCTCGTACCGCTTTCCATCCCAGCCCATCAGGCACTGAATCGAATACAGCCGCGGCGGATACAAAAAGCTCGTATTAACCAGCGCCGCCCGCATTACCTCCGCTTCGGGGACCATCCATTTCTGAACCTGATCCCGGTACACCTTCGTCGTAAAATAATCTCCTCCCAGATGAGACAAAACGCAGTACAGCACCAGCGCCACATCCCCGATGCGGATATACGGCACGTTTACAAGCTCGCTTCGGTAAAAATCCAGATTGAGCGGACGAAGAATCAGCATGTTTTTCATTTTTCCGTACTCATTTTTTTCTGAAAGAGCCGTATTTTCCTGCGCTTCTACTGCTGCCTCAAGAACCCGAAGCACTCGCTCTTTTTCCTGCTTCTGCGTCTTTTTGTCCCCACTGCAGAGCTTATCGAGCATCCCTTCTGTCGCCTTTAAACGGGCACAGCAGTCCCTGCGTCCATTTTTAAAGCAGAATAAAAAACTGTCCTCCTCCGTCAGAATCTGAAACGGGTAAGGAAATTCCGCCTCTACCTCCTTTTGCAGAAACGCCCTCGCATATTCCATTTTTTGTGTGTCTTCCATTCTCCCGTTACTGAAAACTTATAAAAAGTTATAAACTTTTATGTTTCATTCCTACTTCA
>ERZ1026856.1306-NODE-1306-length-12783-cov-4.460952_pt1 | contig 12783 bp, 7 predicted proteins | sample MGYA00380158_ERZ1026856 | MGnify/ENA primary metagenome ERZ1026856 (study PRJEB33269, sample SAMEA4719794) | human gut metagenome | biome: human-associated habitat; feature: organic feature; material: feces | place: Cameroon | collected 2013-10 ...
GAGATGTGTATAAGAGACAGGAATCTGTGTTCTTTGAATAAATAAATGCTGATGTTGCTCCGCTTTTTTCTAGTAATGTGGCAATTGATTCTTTTGAGTCAAACGGAATTTCGGTAGTTTTTATACTTGCTGCGGAAAAAACATCTGTCAGCGACGAATGAAATCCCTGCGGAACAGCGATGCAAGGTTTTATTTTTCTTGGACTGATTGATTTTTCTGCAAGCTGTAAAAGTCCGTGCAAACTGCTTTTGGGATTTTTGAATTCGTCTAAAAGAAGAAGTTTAAATAAAATATCAGCTTTGTTGCAGGAAACAACTACTTGCGACGGATTTACTTCCAAATGATGAAATTTATATAAAAATGCGGCTATTGCTATTCTGAGCGGCTCTTCGCCAGTTAAATCAGGAATTTTGTTTCCTTCCAAGAGGTTTTTATTTTCTTTTATTGCAGTTTTTGCTGATTCAACATAATCTTCTATTGGAGAAAGTATTTTTCTTTTTTCCGGTGAAGAATTTACAAGGTCGCCTGTGTTTGTCAGAATTGTTTTTTCATTATTTTCTGAAGTAAGTTTTAAAACAGAATTCTGTTCTTCTTGTTCACTGGAAAAAGGATCGGTAAGAATAAAAGTCCCTGAATTCTTTAAAACAGAACTGTCTGCGTCAATGTTTTCTGTTACAAAATCGTTTTTTTCTTCTGTTTTTTCTTTTTTTCGCTCTTTTATTATTGATTCAACTGTGGGAATTCCTTCATTTTCAGATTTTTCCTTGGAATGAAGACTTGGTTCTGTGCTGCTTGGATTTTTTACAAAGAATCCGCTTTTAGAAAGAGAATAAATGTAGCCGTTTGCTTCAAGCTCGCTGTAGGCTTTTGTTACTGTGTTCCGGCTTATATTGTAGTCTTCTGAAAGTGTTCTAATTGAAGGAAGCTTTGTTTCTTCTGGAAGCTCTTTGTTTTTGATTGCATTTACGAAAAACAAATAAAGCTGATGATAAAGCTTTACTTTGCTTGTCTTGTCCAGTTTTATTTCAAAATTGTTCACAAAGCCACTCCAAATTTTATCTGTACCCATAAAAAGGCATTAGATATTATAAAACATGATTTTTAAAAAAGCAAATTATAAGCTGAAACTTTCCGGCAAAAGTTGTTCTAAAGTCATTATTTTGTATTCATTTGTAGATTTTGCCAAGACTATTTCAAAGCGGCAAACTCCGCATGGCGGGCAAAAGTTTTCTATCTTTCCGTTTTTTCCGCCGACAACTGCAATTGCCTCAAATTCTTTTTTACCTTCGCTTACAGCTTTAAAAATTGCAGTTCTTTCTGCGCAGTTACTTGGTCCGTAAGCCGCGTTTTCAATGTTGCATCCTGTATATATTTCGCCTTCGGAAGTTAAAAGTGCCGCTCCAACATGAAAATTCGAGTACGGAGCATAGCTGAAATTTAGCATTTCGATTGCTTTTTTTATAAGTTTTTCTATGAGGATTTTTTCCATTATTTTGCTGCCTTGCTAAGCTTTATTTTCCTTTTTGAAGGATCTTCATTTTCCTTGTAAAAAATCGCTACGTTTCCGATTATTCTGACAAGAGTTGAATCTGTCCTTAAAGCTATGTCGTTTGCGTATTCAGCGCGGTCTTCTTTGTACTCATTGAATTTTACTTTTATAAGTTCATGCGCTTTAAGAGAATTTAAAACCATCTGCACAAGGGAATCTGTAACTCCGTTCTGTCCTATTATAACGATAGGGTCAAGGTTGTGGGCGGCTTTTTCAAGTATTTTGCGTTGTTTGCTTGTAATTTCTAACATATAAATATTTTATCCGAGGTTTGTGTTAAAGTCAAATGTCTACACCAAGTCCGAATAGCGCAAAATCTGATTTTACAGGGTCAGATGGAAAAATTTCTTTCATTATGTTTGTAAGCTCAATTGTTGTTTTTATGGTTGCAGATTTTGGTTTTCCTGATGAAGATGGTGTCAGAATTCCCATTTTTGTGGCTTCTTGCATTACGTGTGTGTCCAGCGGAACTAAAAGGTTTTCTTTCTTATACCAGGAACTCCAAAGTCCTATGTCAACTGGTGAATTGTCTCGAACCATCCATCGTAAAAGCATGTTTACTTTTTTTGCGGCTGTTGTTTTTGAATGAGGAATCAAGGCGCAGTTCTCTGGGAAAAGGGAACATATTGTTTCATGTAGAAATCCCCCATTGTAATGGTTACAGATGTAATTTCCTATGGTGTCAGAATTATCCAACATTGATTTTAGAGTGTCGAAGAAAATTATAAAGTCGTTGTGTGTATACATTCTGTAAAATGACTTATTTCCTTGTGTAAAAAAATCTCTGTATCCTTCTTTTTGTACCCATTGTGAGGGACAGTTTGTTTGTGCCAGTATTTGTTCTATATGCGACAAAATCTGTACCCTTTGACCGAACGCCATGTTTGCTGCAATAAAGGCTACAGTTTCTTGATCTCTAACGGATTTATATCTGTGCATAAATTTTGAAGGATCTTTTTCTAGAAAATCTTTTGTTTCATACTTTTGCGCAAGAAAGACAATTTTTTCTTTTAGTTCAGATGAAATACCCATGATGACAGTTTAGTTTTTTTCATTTTTTGAATCAACACTTGCAGTTTAAGAAAAAACAGTTGCACCTTAAAGAAAGTGAAATGCGGGTTCTGTGTTTTACTGTCAATAAATAAGAAAAAAAAATAGCAAAAATTTTGCTTTTTGACTTGACAAATCTCCGGGGGGGTAAAATGAAGGTGGTTATTTTCATTTTATCAGGAGAATTTATGAAAAAGTTTGCAAAAATTTCAGCTGTGTTGTTTTCTTTGTTTCTTGTGTTTTCTTTTTTAGGTTGCAAAGATGACAGCGATGATGATGAGCAGAGTTATTTACTTGAATATGGATTAATTTCCTTAGAAAACTATAACAGTATAAAATATATTTCAGATGTTTATAGCCAAAGAAGTAACTGCTTGTTTTATACAGTTGATGGAACTTATGAAAAAGAAACTGTTGATGAAGATGACTTGGCTAGTGAACTTGAAGGTTTAACTGCTTCACAAATTCAGCTTATCAAGGAATCAGAATCTTTAATTCAATATTTTACAATTACCGGAAATTCAGAGTTTATAATTTGGCTTTACTCTCAAAAACAATAAAATTTCTTCATCTGTACACAAGTATAAAAAAAATGTATACTAAGATTTTAGTATGACAGACTCTACTAAAGCATTTTTGCTCCTTGCAAATGGACAGGTTTTTGAAGGTGAAAGTTTTGGCGCAACTGGTTGTGTTGTTGGCGAAACAGTATTTACTACCGGCATGAATGGCTATCTGGAAACTTTAACAGATCCCAGCTATTACGGTCAGATTGTAACCCAGACATTTCCTTTAATAGGAAACTACGGTGTTATTTCAAAGGATTTTGAAAGCGCGGATGTCCACGTAAAAGGTTATATAGTACGGTCTGTCTGCGAGATTCCTTCCAATTTTAGATGTGAATACGATTTGGACACTTTTCTTGCAGCACGGAAAATAATCGGATTATGCGGAATAGACACTAGGGCTTTGACAAAAATCCTGCGTGAAACAGGCGTTATGAACGGAATGATTGTTTCAGGTGATGGAGAAGAAGCTCAAAGCATCAGAAAAGCACTGAAATCCGAGGTAGAAAAAGCAAAACTTCTAAAGAAAATCAAATCATATAAAATAAAAAGTGCAGTTGAAAGTGTAACTTGCAATGCTTCAAAAATAGAAGAGCCTGCCGACGTTGTTTTCAAAGAATCTGCGGAATATAGGTTTGTTCCTGTGCGCTCAGATGGTACAAAAGAAAATGATCCTGTCATTGCCATGAAGGACGGAAAAGGAAAAAAAGTTGTTCTTTGGGACTTTGGCGCAAAGGCAAATATCCGCCGCGAGCTTTTAAAAAGAGGATTTGAAGTTGTTACTGTTGCTGGTTCTTCTACTGCAAAAGAAATTCTTGCGCTTAATCCGGACGGAATAATGCTTTCAAATGGACCTGGTGATCCAAAAGAAAATGTAAAAATAATCGATGAAATCAAAAAAATTGCAAAGTCTGGAGTTCCGATTTTTGGAATTTGCCTTGGACATCAGCTTTTGGCTTTGGCAATGGGTGCAGATACTTCCAAACTTAAGTATGGACATCGCGGCGCAAATCAGCCTGTAAAATATCTTGCCACAGGCCGTGTTTATATTTCAAGTCAGAACCACGGATATGCTGTAAAAAATGCCACTTTGCCTAAAAATGCGGTCTTGAGCTTTGTAAATACAAATGACGGAACTTGCGAGGGAATCACTTATACAAAGATTCCAGCGTTTAGTGTGCAGTTTCATCCGGAAGCTTGTTCAGGTCCTCTTGATACAGGATTTTTGTTTGATGATTTTGTGCGCCTTATAAACAATCATGATTATTTTAAGAATTTTGAAGCGAAATTTGAAAGAATCGATTCAATCAAGTACTTTGCAAAAACTATAAAGAATACTTCTGCGCATAAAAAAGCTGCAAAATAAGCGGTTTGCGGGTACTGGAATATATTCTTTTTTAACTGATATTTGGCACGGGAGCAAAAATATGCCGCTTAACAAAGACATTCACAAAGTTATGGTTATTGGATCTGGCCCTATTATTATAGGTCAGGCTGCGGAATTTGACTATGCGGGAAGCCAGGCTTGCAAGGCTTTAAAGGAACAGGGACTTGAAGTTGTTCTTGTGAATTCAAATCCTGCGACCTTGATGACAGATCATACAATGGCTGACCAGATTTACATTGAGCCTTTGATTCCTGAAACAATTCAGCGTATTATAGAAAAAGAAAAGCCGGATTCCCTTCTTTCAACTTTGGGAGGCCAGACAGGGCTTACTTTGAGCATGGAGCTTGCCAAGTCTGGATTCCTTGAAAATCACGGTGTAAAGCTTTTGGGTGCAAAGCCGGAAACTATTGACAAGGCAGAAGACCGCCAGATGTTCAAGGACACAATGCTTGCGATTGGAGAGCCTTGTATTCCGTCTAAAGTTGTTACAACTTATGAAGATGCCCTTGATTTTGTAAAGAATGAAATCGGCTATCCTGCAATTATCCGTCCAGCATTTACTTTGGGAGGAACTGGAGGCGGAATTGTCCATAATGATGAGGAAATGGATGAAATTGCCCATAACGGACTTCATCGCTCCCCTATTCATCAGATTCTTGTTGAAAAATGTATTTCCGGCTGGAAAGAAATAGAATTTGAAGTTATGAGAGACAGCGCGGGAAATGTTCTTACTGTCTGCTCTATGGAAAATTTTGATCCGGTTGGTGTTCATACAGGAGATTCCATTGTAATTGCTCCGACTGTAACTTTGAGCGACAAGGAATATCAGATGCTTCGTTCTGCGGCATTGAATATTATTTCTAGCCTTGGAATGGAAGGCGGCTGCAACTGCCAGTTTGCATTGAATCCAAATTCGTTTGAGTATGCTGTAATTGAAGTAAATCCTCGTGTAAGCCGTTCTTCTGCCCTTGCTTCAAAAGCTACTGGCTACCCTATTGCAAAAGTCGCCACATTGATTGCGATTGGCTATACGCTTGATGAAATTCCGAACGCAGTAACAAAGAAAACTGCTGCTTGCTTTGAGCCGGTTTTGGATTACGTTGTTGTAAAAATGCCTAAGTTTCCGTTTGACAAATTTGTTTATGCAAAACGCGATTTGGGAACACAGATGAAGGCAACTGGCGAAGTTATGGCTATTGGGCAGACTTTTGAGCAGGCCATTATGAAGGCAGTCCGCGGAGCAGAAGTTGGCGCGCAAAGCCTGAACCTTTCGTCTTTTGTTGAAATGAGTGATGAAGAAATTGAAAAACGTGTTGGCGAATGCACAGATCAACGAATTTTTGCGATTTTTCAGGCAATAAAACGAAATATTCTTTCAATAATTCAGATTAATAAGATTACAAAAATTGACTTGTGGTTTCTTGCTAAGCTTGAAAATTTAGCTTTTATGGAAAGAGATTTTGCAAAAGTCAAAGCTGGAGAAAAGGAATTTACTCCGGAACTTTATAAAGCTGCAAAAAATGCCGGCTATCCAGATAAAGTTATTCAGGAACTTGCAGGACAAAAAATAATAGGAGCCTCTGGAATTCTTTCGGAAGCAAAAGAAGCTGCAAAACTTGTAAAGCAAGGAAAAGTTGCCCATATTCCTGCTGTCTATAAAATGGTTGATACTTGCGCTGGAGAATTCAATGCGGAAACTCCATATTTTTATGGAACTTACGATTCCCAGAATGAAGCCCGTATTTTCCTTGATGAGCGCAAAGAAAAAGGAAAGAAATCTTCAAAGGGAACAATTATTGTTTTAGGTTCAGGTCCGATTAGAATTGGTCAGGGAATTGAATTTGATTATGCTTCTGTTCAATGCGTTTGGGCTTTAAAACGGCTTGGCTACGATGTTGTTACAATCAACAATAACCCGGAAACTGTTTCTACTGACTTTGATACAAGCGACCGTCTTTACTTTGAGCCTCTTACTCCAGAAGATGTTATGAGCGTTGTCAACACAGAAAAGCCAGTTGGAGTTGTTGTTGCTTTTGGCGGACAAACTGCGATTAAACTTACAAAATTTCTTGATTCTCAGGGAATTCGCATTTTGGGAACAAGCGCGGATTCGATTGACCTTGCGGAAGACCGCGAGCGTTTTGAAGAGCTTTGTGAAAAACTTCATATAAACCGACCAAAGGGACTTACAATTTTTACAGAAGAAGAGGCTTTGGAAGCAACACAGAAACTTGGCTACCCTGTTCTTTTGCGTCCGTCTTATGTTCTTGGCGGTCAAAACATGATTATTGCCTTTAACGATGACGATGTAAAGGAATACATGAAGATTATTCTTGCCCAGGGAATTGAAAATCCGGTTTTGATTGACCAGTACATGATGGGCACAGAGCTTGAAGTTGATGCGATTTGTGACGGAAAAGACATTCTTATTCCGGGAATAATGGAGCATATCGAGCGTACAGGAATTCATTCGGGAGATTCAATTGCGGTTTATCCAAGCTGGAATTTAAATGATATTCTGCGTGAAAAAATTATAAATCAGTCCAGAGAACTTGCTTTGGCTCTTGGAACAAAAGGTCTTGTAAATATTCAGTATCTTATTTACAACAACGATTTGTATATTATTGAAGTGAATCCGCGTTCAAGCCGCACAGTTCCTTACATTTCAAAAGTTACAAATGTTCCTATGGTTGATTTGGCTGTGCGCGCAATGCTTGGAGAAAAAGTAAAGAATATGGGATTTGGAACTGGACTTTATCGTTTGCCTCCGTATTTTGCTGTAAAAGTTCCTGTTTTCAGCTTTGAAAAACTGATGGACGTTGATACTCATCTTGGTCCTGAAATGAAGTCCACTGGTGAAGTTTTGGGAATTGCATCTACAATGGAAGAGGCTATTTTCAAAGGCTTGATTGGTGCAGGCTACAATATGAAAAGAAGCGGCGGAGTTTTGTTCAGCGTAAGAAAAACAGACCGTTATGAGCTTCCAGACTTGGCAAAAAAATTCTATGACATGGGATTTAAGCTTTATGCCACAGAAGGAAATGCAAAGACAATCAGCGATTTTGGAATGGAAGTTGAAGTTGTAAATAAAATCCATGAAAATCCAAATGATAATCTTTTGTCTTTGCTTGATTCTGGAAAAGTTGACTACGTGATTTCGACTTCTGCAAAAGGAAGGGATCCGCGAGCAGATTCTGTCCGTATGAGACGCCATGCTGTTGAGCGCGACATTCCGTGTCTTACTGCGATTGATACGGCAAATGCAATTGCAAACTGCCTCAAGTCAAAGTATACGGCTGAAAATGTTGAACTTGTGGATATAAATCAGCTTAGGGAAGAAAAGCAAAAAATTACTTTCTACAAGATGGATTCAACTGGAAACGACTTTATTGTTATAAATGCAATGAATCAGGTTGTAAAAAATCCTGCGGGTCTTGCGGTTCGTCTTTGTGACAGACGGAATGGCGGAATTGGAGCGGATTCTCTTGTTCTTATTGAAGAAAGCAAAACTGCTGATGCAAAGATGCGCTTTTTTAATCTTGACGGAACAGAAGGAAAAATGGCGGGAAATGCAATCCGCTGTGTGGGAAAATATCTTTACGATAACAATATAAAAGGAATTCAGGAAAAGCACGGAAAGAAAACCGATGCGACTGAAAAAATCACAATTGAAACTGGTAGCGGAGTAAAAACTTTAGTTTTGTACAAGCAGAACGGAAAAGTTACTTCTGTTACTGTTGACATGGGAAAACCTCTTTTTACAAGTGAAGAAATTCCTACTTCTTTGGTTGCTGTTGATGTTACAAATTGCGGCTTTAATGAGGAAAATAAAAATGCTGTTCTTCCAAAGAAAGCCGTTGTCAATGCGCCTTTGATTGTTGCAGGAAACGAATACAGAGTTACTTGCATAAATGTCGGAAATCCTCACTGTGTTGTTTTCAGCAAATTTGTGGACAAAGAGCCTGTCACAAAAATTGGACCTTTGTTTGAAAGCCATTTGGTTTTCCCGGAAAAAACGAATACAGAATTTGTGCGTGTTGTCGGTCCGAATGAACTTAAGATGCGTACTTGGGAGCGCGGAAACGGAGAAACTTTGGCTTGCGGAACTGGAGCTTGTGCGGCGGCAGTTGCTTCTGTTATAAATGGATTTTCTCCAATAAATCAGGATATAACTGTAAAAGTCCGTGGCGGAAATCTTATTGTAAAATATACAGGCGAAACTGTCTTGTTAACAGGAAATACAAAGATGTGCTATCAAGGCGAAGTTGAAATATAGTTTTTATTAGCTTTTGTAAAAAATGAAAAGCCTATGAGAATTGTCTCATGGGCTTTTTTGTACTGACAGAATTTGTGTTAGAACTTAAAACTGCTCATTTCGCCGCTAAGTTTTTCAACGCCTTCTGTATTCTTTGAAACGTGGTCTTTTGCAGTTGAAATTGTGTTGTTTATATTGTTAAGACTCTGGTTGATGTTATCCATTTTTTCATTTGTTTCAAGAGTTGCCTTGTTCAAGTTTTCCATTTCAATTACAATCTGTTCTCCACCGTGAAGCATTTCGCTTGCTCCGTCTTTTACGGCGTTTGTTGAGTCAGTAATAAGCCCGATTCCTTCAAGAATCTGCTTGTTTCCTTCTGTCTGCTCTGTCATTGCGTTGGAGATAACTGTTTCCTCGTGCTTTACTTTTTGTGAAAGCTGATAGATTACATTGAACTGTTTTAGAACATTTTCTGTATTGTCTGCAACTGCGGCAATTGATTCAGAAAGAGACTTGAGATCTTTTTCAATTGACTTAGACTGAGTGTCTGTCTGTTCCGCAAGTTTTCTTATTTCTTCGGCAACAACGGCAAATCCTTTTCCTGCGTCTCCTGCGTGGGCAGCTTCAATTGTGGCGTTCATTGAAAGAAGGCTTGTCTGGCTTGCAATATCCTGAATGATTTTGCTGGCGTCAAGAAGAAGTGTTGACTTTGAAAGAACATCTTTTGACAAATCTGAAGCTTCCTGAACTTTTTTCATTCCGCTGTCTGCGGCGGCTTCAAGATCCTGCGTTGTCTGGTTGTTCTTTTTAAGAATGTTTGTTACGCCATCAACGTTTGCAACCATCTCTTCGATTGCGGCGGAGGACTGTGTGATTGCTGAAGTCTGATTTTCAATTTCGTTATTCAAATGGCGGATGTGCTGAATAATTTCATTTGCAGTTGCGTTCGCTTCTTCTACACCGGCAACTTGATTTGTCATTTCTGTTTTTACAGAATTTGCAGTATCTTTCGCATCCAGAAGTTCGGTTACGGAATTGTCAATGTTTTCCGCAAGTTCTTTTGAAACTGTCAGCGTTGAAGAGACATTTGTGTTTATTTCAGAAAAAATTTCTTTTACGGCTTTAAATGCCCTGTTCAAGTTGTTTGTAAGAAGTCCGAATTCATTTCTTGTAACAACAGGAATCGGCTGCATCTGATAATTTTTGTGTGCAAGAGAATAAATGACTTCGTTTACAGCGTCAAGGTTCTTTGCAATGTCCTTTGTATTTGTAACAGTTGTAATCGCAATTGCTATAAGTGAAAGAACTTCAATCGGAATAAGAACTGCAAGAAATTCCATGAATTTGTCTCGCTCCATCAACTTAGGAACAGACATTGAGCCGTTCAAAAGAAGAAACGAGCCGATTAAATTCAAAGTTGTCATTAAAATAAGGCGCTCTTTGTTTGAAGCTGTCATATTTGTCTTGTCAAAAGGAAGATAATGCATTTTTTTTTCAAGGAAAGAATTGTACATTGTATAGAAAGCAATGCTGTAAAGGCAGATTAATCCAAGGTAAATAAGCGTTAATGAAAGATAAGATTCTTGATTTCCAAATGCTGAAAACCTAAGTCCTCGGGCACTGATAGAATTCGCGATTGTGGAAGGAACAAATATAGAAAGAAAAACATTGTATCCAATGATTACTTTTCTTGAAAGTGAAATATAATTGTTACAGGATTTTTTTGACTGCTCTGTTCCGTCATAAGATTTTAGTTTCTTTTTAAGAATATTTGTATAAGCAACTGGAAGTATAATAGCTAAAAGGTGGCTGAAAATGCACAATGGATAAGTTAAGGCAATAAAGACTTCGTGGACTGTGAGAATATCGGTTATAATCATATAAACAGGACCGATTATAAAAGGCACGACAGAAACGCAGAGAAGACATAGCAGCGTTGCCGGACTATTGTCCTCTGGAATAACGGTTTTTTGAACGGAATCTTCAGAATTCATGTTGTTTTACTCCTATTTTGAAAAACTATGATAATCTTACCCCCTTCATATTTATAGAGTTTTTCGGCCTAGAAAGTCAATAGATTCAGTTTTTTTGTTTTATTAGTTTTTATTTAAAAAACCCTTTAGAGAACTTGCTCCTTTTTCAATTGCGTTGTTAAGTTTTTCGTTTTCTGGAATTGAAATTCCTGCGTCTTTTAAAGCTTTTTCTGCTGCTGCCTTTGTTTTGTCTTCAATCTGCTTTTGAAGTTCGGCTTTCTTTTTTTCAAGAAGTGAATTCAGTTTGTCCATGTTTACGCTTTGGCGGTTTATTCCGTTTTCAATGTTCACAAACTCTGAAATTTTTTCTGTTACTCCGCCAGTTTTTTCGTTCAGCATTGCAGCGATTTCTTTTTTTGCTTCTGAAACAAGATTTGAAATTTCTGCGTCTGCGGTTTTCTTTAATGCTTTTATGAATTTTTTATCAAGGTCGGAATCAACAGAAATGCTGAATTTCTTTTCGCCGTTGAAAATTGCGGTTGCTTCCATGTCAAGGTCTTTTATGTTTGAAAGCGCGGTTTTGTAAAGATTGTATGCGAATTTCGGCTCAAAACTTTCAGAAGAAAATGAAATGTTTTCCAAGTTGAATTTTGCCTTGAGTGTTATGCTTCCGTCATCGCCCATCGTTCCTTTTGCAGTTACATCAGTGCTTGAATTCAGTCCAAGATATGGCGTTGAAAATTTGATTGGGAAATTGTCGCCTGAATAATCTGCGCTGACCAAAGGATTTTTTGTTTCCGTTCTTGTGTCTACAATTACATTCGCCTTGTGAGTCTGTTTTTTTGTGGAATAGCTTCCGTTGAGTAAAGCGGGAGAACCACGTTTGTCCATATCGTTTGTGATGTCAGTTCCTTTTGCGTCAAGATTCAGTCCGCTGAAACTTATTTTTTCGATTAAGAATTTTGGAATTCTGTCCTGCTTCCAGTAAACGTCAGTTCCTTTTGCTCTTGCAATTGTCTGCTTTTTTTCTTTCTTTTCTTTTTTAGGTTTTTCTGATTTTGAAGAAGATGCTTTTGCCTGAAGAGCGTAATCTGCGGCTTGCTTTATATATGGATAATAATCGCCTGCCATTGAATAGAAAACGCTGTCCAATGTGTTGCCCAAAATCTTTTTTCCGTCTGAAATTTTAAACGAAGTGATTTTTGAAAGCTGCTTGTTTACAAGAGCATTGTCCGAAGCGATTGCGTCTTTTACTTGTGAAGAAAGCGCGTTTATTTTTTTTGAATCAGATTTTACATCATTTGCTGTTGACTGAATATTTTTTGTAAGCGATTTGCTTTTTTCCATTGCGCTGGTTACATTTTCAATTGCCAGTTTTAGCTTTGCAACATCATCAATGTTTCCCCAGTTTGTATCAAGAACTGAACGGACGCTTTGGTCAAGGTCTTTTACTTGCGATTCAAGTTCTTCCGGCTTATTTTTCCATTTTGAAACAAGAGCTTCTGCTTCAGCCTGAACTTGCTTTGCGGTTTCTGGAGATTTTAAATTTCCTTCAAGCTCATTTATTATGTTCTGCGGATTATATTCTGCAAAAACTTCTTGTATTGAATTTTTTGCGGCGTTAAGAGCTTCGTTCTTTTTTTCTGCAAAATCAAATGAATTTTCGGACTTTTGTTTTTGCTTTTTCTGCTTTTTTTCTTTTTTAGGAAGCTCGCCGGTAGTTTTTCTTTCTGTGTTTACTGCGAATCCTGAAAGCTCAATGTTTTCAGCGTCGAATTTTCCGCGCAAGGCTTGTGTCAAATTAAATTTGATTTCAATTTTATCAGCCTGAAACAAATTTTTCATCGGCGAATTTTTGTTTGCCTGCTGAAGATTTTTTATAGTTATGCTTGCTCCAAGAAACTCAACGTTTACAGAAGAAAGTTCCGTTTTTGCGCCAAAGGCAGATTGCATTGCGCCGGTTATAGCTTTTTTTGCGATTACATTTTTAAATGAAATAAAAA
>ERZ1026856.1312-NODE-1312-length-12740-cov-14.023019_pt1 | contig 12740 bp, 8 predicted proteins | sample MGYA00380158_ERZ1026856 | MGnify/ENA primary metagenome ERZ1026856 (study PRJEB33269, sample SAMEA4719794) | human gut metagenome | biome: human-associated habitat; feature: organic feature; material: feces | place: Cameroon | collected 2013-10 ...
GTCCAACGGAATTTTTGAAAATTTTGCCCAGATAGCTTCGGTTTATGCCGCAGACTCTGGCAATATCTTCGATTGAGATATCATTCTGAAAATTCTGCTCGATATAATTCATCGCTTCTTTTATATAATAATCACTCATTTTCCCACTTGGAACGAGTTTTGATGATTTGGCTGACTGCATCAGATAATCCAGAAAAAGGTACATATGCCCAATCAGGTGATATGGTGATTCTGAGGGGTGCCTTGTGATGTAGAGCATTTCCTCAACAAGCTTTTCGCGGATATCCTTTGAGTGTGTGTGATATACAGGATTATTTGGGGTAAGCTCTGTTGTGGTGAGAGCCTCCTTGACGCGCAGACCGTCAAACTCAATCCATATGTATTCCCAGGGAAGCTTGTCATCTGCGATATAGGTATTTATCTGGCCGGGAAAAATCAGAAAGCCCTGCCCGCTTTTTATGTTGTAGGTTTGTGTAATGCCCTTTGCATTATCGGCCATCAGAGTGCCGGTGCCGGACAGTACATAGTGGAATAGATAGTGGTTTCTTGTGGCAGGACCAAATGAGTGTCCCGGTTCGCACTGCTCGTGGCCGAACTGGTACATACACAAATCTATGAAATTTACATTTGGAAAAATATTGAAGGAAAGCTTGTCCATGTGAGTCACTCCTTATTGATTAATACTATAAATATACCCTTATGCGACATTATATGCAATTATAGCATATTTTATAGCATATTGGTATAAAAAAGCAAAAATAAGGGTATTTATTGTATGCATTAGGGTATGTTATAATTTGTTTATCAGGAAAAAGAGCAAATAAAACAGAAAAGGAGTGAAAAAATATGGCAAAAAGAAAGATTTGTCAGGCTATGGCGGTTGTGCTGGCACTCGGAATGTGCACGACAGGATTGACCGGATGTGGAAATGAAAAGCGGGCGGACGGAAAAACTGAGATTGAGGTGGTTTCTTATAAGCCGGAGGCTGTTAAGGCTTTCGAGAAGATTGAGAAGCGATTTAATGAGACTCACGATGATATTCACCTGACTATCTCATCTCCGAATGAGGCTATGACTATTTTAAAGACACGCTTCATCCGTGAGGATTATCCGGACATCATCGCAATCGGTGGAGATATCAATTATTCAAATTTCCTGGATGCGGATTTGTTTGAAGATATCTCAGATCTGGATGCAGTGGACACTGTAAAAGAGGCATATCTGGAAATGGACAAGGAGCTTGAGTTCATTCCAAAGGACGGCACCTATGCACTTCCTTACGCCGCAAATGCAGCAGGAGTACTTTACAATAAGGATATGTTTGCGGAGAATGGCTGGAAGGTGCCTACAACCTGGAGTGAGTTTACAGCACTGTGCGATGAGATAAAGGAAAGCGGAACACTTCCTTTGTATCTGGGCTTTAAGGATACATGGACCTGTCTGGCACCGTGGAATGCCCTTGCAGTAGGTCTTTGCGATTCAGACACCTGTAATCAGGTAAATATGGGAAATACGACATTTGAGGAGGCATATTCTCCGGTTGCTGACAAGATACGCACATTGCTTGATTATGCAGAGGACAATCCATATGCTTACAGCTACAATGACGCATGTACAGCCTTTGCCAGAGGTGAATCTGCCATGTACACGATAGGAAGCTATGCTATTCCTCAGATTAAGTCGGTTAATCCTGATATGAATATCGGTTCATTTACTTTCCCGGCAAATGATTATGAGGCTGACAATGTGTTAAATTCAGGAATAGATTTACAGTTTTCAGTTATGAAGGCCTGCAAAAATAAGGAAGCAGCATACGAGGTGCTTGAATATCTGTACAGCGATGAGACAATTCAGACATATCTGGATGACCAGGGCGGAATTGCCTGCAAGGATGGAGATTTCGCAATACCGGATACACTGAAGGATATGCAGGAGTATATAAAGGACAACCGTATGTCGGATTATCAGGATCATCATTATCCAAGTGAGATGAGCGTGGATGCCATGATTCAGACATATCTGCTTGACACAGGCGACAATGCAAAGGAGAAGTTCTTAAAGAAATTTGATTCAGACTGGAAGCGTTACAACAGAGATCTGATTCGTGAAGTACAGGATTACCAGAAGGAACAGGAGGATGCAAAATGAAAAAGAAAATGTCAAATAGAGACAAGACATTCTGGGCAGTTGTGATACCTGTTGTGGTTTTATTTTTCGCATTCAACACACTGCCGATGATAAAGGGTGTGATTTACAGCTTTACAAACTACAAGGGCTATGGCTCATATGATTATGTCGGACTTAGAAACTATACAGACCTGTTTACCGACGCCAGAGTCGGAAAGAGCTATCTGTTTACCTTTAAATATGCGATTGCAGGAACCGTACTTGTAAATGTATTAAGCCTTGTAATGGCAGTTGCGTTAAACAGCAATATCCGCGGCAAGAGTGCATTAAGAGGTGTTTATTTCGTACCGAATATCCTTGGCGGACTGGTTATTGGTTATATTTTCAGCTTTATTTTTACATATATTCTGCCGGTAGTAGGAAATACCTTCAACATCGGTTTCTTACAAAACAGTATTCTGGCGAGTGAAAAATATGCATGGATTGGTGTGCTGATTGTCGGGGTATGGCAGGCGGTTGCCATGAATACCATCATTTATATATCCGGACTGCAGACAGTGCCTGAGGATGTTTACGAAGCCAGCATGCTCGACGGAGCAGGCAAATGGAAACAGTTCTGGAAGGTTACATTTCCACTCGTTATGCCATTTGTTACAATCAATCTGGTGCTCAGCACAAAGAACTTCCTCATGGTATTTGACCAGATTATGTCATTGACAAAGGGCGGCCCGGCGCAGAGCACTGAGTCAATCTCATACCTGATTTACAGAAATGGTATGGATGGAGGACAGTTTGGCTTCCAGAGTGCAAACGCAGTAATTTTCTTTGTTGTAATTGTGGCTATTTCACTATTCCAGATGGGCGTTATGAATAAGAAGGAGGAGCAGTTATAATGAAAAAACAAAAAACAAACTGGGTACTTACCATCGTTTTAATATTGGGAACCTTAACCGTATTTTTCCCGCTGTATATGGCTGTTATCATTGCCTTCAAGAAACCGAGTGAGATGACAAATGATGTCGCAGGAGCTCTTTCATTCCCTTCAAAGTGGAGCTTTTCAAACTTCACAGAGGCTATGAAGGTGACTGATTTCTGGCATTCTCTCGGAAACAGCTTACTTATCACTATTGTGACCATTGTTCTCGCAATCCTTATCCATTCGATTGCAGGATATGTTATCGGACGAGGCATGGCAAGGAAAAAGAGCTTCCGTTTCATATATCTTTACATTGTAAGCGGTATGTTTGTGCCATTCTCAATTCTCATGATGCCTCTTGTAAAGCAGACTGCGCAGATGGGACTTGGAAACAGGGCAGGAGTTATCATTTTATATCTTGTATTTTACATGCCAATGAATGTATTATTATATAGTGGATACTTGAAAAATATCCCTATGGCACTTGAGGAGGCTGCAGACATCGATGGCGCAAGCACATGGACAACATACTGGAGAGTTGTATTTCCTATGATGAAGCCTATGCATGCGACAGTAGCCATCCTGACAGCACTCGGTACCTGGAATGATGTCATGACACCGCTTGTCATCATGTCAGGAACAGGACAGAATACACTGCCGCTGGCACAGCTGAATTTCCAGACACAGTTTGGAACCAACTACAATCTGGCATTTGCATCATATATTCTGGCTTTGATACCGATACTTATATTCTATATAATCTGCCAGAAGCAGATATTAAACGGTGTTGCAAACGGTGCAATCAAGGGATAATTTTTAAACACTATTTTAACAACAATATGGGGTGATTTTATGGCAATTATATTTAATCCAAACAAGAAAATTTTTACTTTACAGACAGCTCACACCACATATCAGATGCAGGTGGACAGACTTGGCTATCTGCTGCATCTGTACTACGGAGCAAAAAACACATGTGATATGGACTATGTGCTGACATATGCTGACAGAGGCTTTTCAGGCAATCCTTACGCAGCAGGCATGAACCGTACATATTCGCTTGATACACTGCCACAGGAGTATCCGACACTTGGCACAGGCGATTTCAGAAATATTGCGCTTGATATCAAAAATGAACATGGCACGGAGAGTGTTGAGCTTCTTTATAAGAGTCATGAAATCAGAGACGGAAAATATGCTCTAAAGGGACTTCCGGCGGTGTGGGCATCTGATGACGAGGCACAGACTCTTGAAATAGTTCTTGGCGATGATATCGCAGGCGTTGAGGTGCATCTGCTTTATGGCGTGCTTGAGGCTTGTGATGTCATCACAAGAAGTGTGCTCATTAAAAATACAGGCAGTGGAAATATTACAATTGAAAAGGCTCATGCTGCCTGCCTGGATATGGTTTACGGAGATTATGATGTGATCAGATTCTACGGTAAGCATGCCATGGAGCGCAATCTTGAGCGCACACACTTAGGACACGGCACACTTTCATTCGGAAGCCGCAGAGGAACCTCAAGCCACCAGTACAATCCGGCGGTTATTCTCGCACAGCGAGATACTACAGAAAATGCAGGAGACTGCTATGGTATGCTTTTTGTATATAGTGGCAACTTCTCATGTGAGGCAGAGAAGGATCAGATTAACCAGACACGCCTTTTAATGGGGCTTTCCGATGAACTGTTTTCATATCCGCTTGCGGCAGGAGAGACCTTTACAGTGCCTGAGGTGATCATGTCATACTCGGCAGACGGTTTCTCACAGCTTTCCCATCAGTACCACACCTGCATCAGTGAGCATGTGTGCAGGAGCAGATTTGCACATGAGGTAAGACCGGTGCTCATCAATAGCTGGGAGGCTGCTTACTTTGACTTTACAGGCGATACGATAGTAGACCTTGCAAAGGAGGCCGCATCACTGGGCATAGATATGGTGGTCATGGATGACGGCTGGTTTGGAAAGAGAGATGATGATAATTCATCACTCGGAGACTGGTTTGTGAATGAGAAAAAGCTTGGCGGAACGCTTTCAGAGCTCATCGAAAGAGTGCATGCACAGGGAGTGAAATTTGGAATATGGATTGAGCCTGAGATGGTGAATGAGGATAGTAATCTGTATAGAGAGCATCCTGACTGGGCTATCCAGATTCCGGGAAAACTTCCTGTACGCTCAAGAAACCAGCTTATTTTAGACTTTTCGAGAAAAGAAGTCAGGGACAATATTTTCGATCAGATCTGCGCAGTGTTTGACCAGGGAAAAATCGATTACGTGAAGTGGGATATGAACAGAAGCATGGCTGATGTGTATGCAGGAAATCTTGCATACGACTATGTGCTTGGAGTGTATGATTTTATGGAGCGTCTGGTGACAAGATATCCGGATATACTTCTTGAGGGCTGCAGCGGTGGCGGTGGACGATTTGATGCAGGCATGCTCTACTACAGTCCACAGATATGGTGCAGTGACAATACAGATGCCATAAACCGTACAAGAATACAGTATGGCACATCGTTCTTCTATCCGGTATCAACCATGGGAGCGCATGTATCGGCAGTGCCAAATCATCAGACAGGCAGAGTGACAAGCCTTAAAACAAGGGGAATCACAGCCATGGCAGGAACCTTTGGCTATGAGCTGAATCCGGCCCTTCTGTCAGATGAGGAAAAGGAAGAAATCAGAGAGCAGATAAAGACCTTTAAGAAGTATGAGATGCTTATAAATGAGGGCACCTACTGGCGTCTTACAAGCCCATTTGAGGATGAGGTGGCTGCGTGGATGTCTGTCTCAAGGGCAAAGGACAGGGTGCTTGTGAGCGTGGTTCGTCTGTATGCGGAGGCAAACGCGGCTGCTTGCTATGTGAAGCTTAAGGGCTTGGAGTCTGATGCAGTATATATTGAGGAAAATACCGGCAGGCAGTACACAGGTGCAGCACTGATGAATGCCGGAATACCGCTTCCGTTTGCTACAAAGGAGTATGAGGCATATCAGTTTTCATTTATCAGGCTTGATGAGGCAAAGAAGCTGTATGATGAGATAAAGAAGGTGTGCGGCAATCTAAAATTAAATGAGGCTGACACTGCAGATAGTGCTTCTGATAACCGTATTGTAATAAGCATCTACGGCGGCTCAGGCTCAGGAAAGACAACGATTGCAGCAGCCCTGCAGCAGTATTTTCTTAACGATAATACAGCCTGCTATGTGCTGACCGGGGACAATTATCCACACCGTATCCCGATGAGAAACGACGAGGAACGCCTTAATGTGTATAACGAGTCCGGCGAGGATGGCTTACGTGGATATCTTGGAACACCTAAGGAGATTGACTTTGACAGGATTAACAAGGAGCTTTCAGAGTTTAAGGCAGGAAAAGATATAATTGAGATAAAGCATATGGGCCGCGAGGACGGTGATATCTCATATGACGAGACTGATTTCACAGGAATTAAAGTGCTCATCCTGGAGTGGACCCATGGAGGAAGCGAATACCTTAAGGGTGTTGATATACCTGTATTTCTGGAGAGCTCGCCTGAGGAGACAAAGGCGCGCCGCATTAAGAGAGGACGTGACGAAAACGCCGCAAGCCCTTTCATATGCCGCGTGGTAGAATTGGAGCAGGAAAAGCTTGATTTACAGGGAAAAAATGCGCGTATCGTAGTTGGAAAGGATGGCAAAGTCTATGAACAATAAACCTATGCTTAATGCATATCCTGACAGTCTGGGCGGTAAGCTTTCCGATATCGCAGCGCTGCTCAAAAAGAAGGAAATGCAGGACACATTTTCATCATTTTATATTCTGCCAAGCCTGTATCATTCGGATTTGGACCGCGGATTTTCGGTCGTGGACTACAATCTGAATGAGGAGCTTGCGACAATAGAGGATTTATCGCAATTGAAGGAGCTGGGGATTGACTTAAAGCTTGACTTTATTTTAAATCATGCTTCGGCACAGTCACCACAGTTCAAGGATCTTGTGGAAAAGGGCGATGAGTCGGAGTACCGCGACTTTTTCATAGACTGGAACAAATTCTGGGAAGGTCATGGACTCATGACGGACGAGGGCTACATACAGCCTGATGAGTCATGCTTAAAGCAGATGTTTTTCAGAAAGCCGGGGCTTCCGATTCTCATGGTGGAGTTTCCGGATGGACGAAGGGTGCCATACTGGAACACATTTTACCAGGAGGTGCATGGCAGAGAATATCTGGGGCAGATGGATTTAAATATAAAGTCCGAAAAGGTATGGGATTTTTATCGTGAAACACTTGAAAAAATAGCATCCTATGGTGCGGCTATTGTGCGGCTCGATGCATTTGCCTATGCGCCTAAGGCACCGGGGAAAAAGAATTTCCTGAATGACCCTGAGACCTGGGAATTTCTACAGCAGATCCATGAGCTTGCAGCTCCGCTCGGGCTGACTCTGCTGCCTGAAATACATGCGGCATATGAGGAGAAAATATACAAAACCCTTGCAGATAAGGGCTATGCCACATATGATTTCTTTTTACCGGGACTGGTAATTGATGCGATTGAGAACAGGAGAGCAGATTACATTGCCAAATGGGCGCGTGAGGTTGTGGATGATAAAATCTCCACTGTCAATATGCTTGGCTGCCATGACGGCATACCTCTTCTGGATTTAAAGGGTCTGCTTCCGGAGGATGATATACGCTCGCTTATAGATTTGATTGTATCTCGTGGCGGCATGGTCAAAAATCTTCACGGACAGAAGAATATATATTATCAGGTCAATGCCACATATTACAGTGCGCTTGGTGAGTCTGACAGCAAAATGCTTCTGGCACGTGCCATTCAGATGTTTATGCCGGGCAAGCCGCAGGTATGGTATCTTGACCTCTTTGCAGGCAAAAATGACCATGAGGCCGTAAGACGCGCCGGAGAATCAGGACACAAGGAAATTAACAGAACAAACCTTAGTGCCTCCGATATCAGGGAGGCGCTAAAAAAGGATGTTGTTGCAAAGCAGCTTGAGCTGCTTCGCATGAGAAATACACATAAGGCATTTGAGAAGGGAGCTGTCATCACAGTAGCAGAAGAAGGACCAAAGCTCTCAATCCGCTATGATAACGGTGAAGCGTATGCGCTTCTTACGGTGGATTTTGAAGCCGGAGCATATGAGATAGAGCTGAGCTGATTTGTGTATTACTTATATGAAGCAGTTAGAATATATTTATCATAAAAGATGCGATATCAAAAAGGAACCGGATTTTCCGGTTCCTTTTTTGCTGCGTAGAATTATTAACATTCCAGTATTTATCAGCTGTTAAGTATGTGTAAACGATTTCATGAATTAGCTTTGAAAACCTGTACTTCTGGTGTTTATATTGCACTCAAGCAAACGAGCTACAGCCGTTGCTGGAAGAAGCAAAAGAAGTGGATGGCTCATAGAGGATAATAAAGAAAGAGAGGTTCATGATGTTAAATGTCATGGACCTCTCTTTCTTTAGGGGAAAATTATAAATGTTTCAAATAATTTTCTACATTCTGATACTCAACGCCATTTTCCATGACGGAATCTTCACCACGATAGAGCACACATCGCTTGGTAATCTGGCCAAATCTCTGACTTGTTTGATTCAGTTTCTCTTCGTCAACTAAGAAGCGGGCTTGCATTGGAACAATTTTCGAGCTGTGTTTTATTTCGTAGCATTCACATGTATTGAGTTTAGCATCGTAAATTACCATATCGTATTCGCCGACAGCAAATTGCAATTTGAAAACACGTTGATGCCTTTTAGCCGATTTGAATGTTTCTAAAAGTACGATGTCTTCCATCATACGACCACGCACTTCTTCCAAAATACGTTCAGAAACTAACATTTTTTCGTGCTCGCTCAATGTAGAGAATAATTCATCTTTTGTCAAAGAATGAACCAATGCCTGTGCCTGGCAATAACGCATGCCTGGTTGCGTGAATAAAATATTCTCTAGTGGTTCGGCACTTGGAATTACCGTTTCTCGTGGAACGTCAACAATCAGGTCAAGTGCTTTCAAATATTCTTTGATTTCCTCTATGTGAGCATTTGTAATACCAATAGATTGTTCTTCTTTATTATGAATCTCCAACATATCCATTAATCGTTTGGTTACTGCTTCTGTATCGATTTTATCCAAAATATCTGTACGCTGTTTGGGATTACGATCTCTTCGCAAAACATCAGCAGCTGAACCCAAATCATGAGATTTGAATTTGTCGGTCAGAATACGAATAAGGAAACGATGATTCATATCCTCAATGATTCGATTGATAGCACCTGTTAGTTCACCTGCCTCATAGAGTGATTGGAGATGACGGAAATATCCTCCGTCTTGACAACAACTCAGGGAGTGCTGGATATTTTTACAGATTGCGGTATCGATATAACGCCGTGTGGATTCGTCATCACGGAACGAAGCATCCTCTGAAATAACGTCTTTATCATCAAAATCCAGTTCTCCTGCACGAAGTGTGCCGCCATAGCGAATATACTCGTCAATACTGTCGATACCGAGTAAACGACTATGTTCACGGAATGGAATAAAGGTAGTGTGAATCGTAACAGCTCGATCATAAAGTTCCTGATGAAGCGCAAACCAAAAGCCAAGAGAATCTGTTCCGGATAAAACAATTTTCATACCTTGTGCAGCGTAGATATCAGAGAATAGTGCTGCTGAATCAATAAAGTCGGGCATTAGGGTTACTTCGTCAATAAAAACATATTCATATCCCAGATCAAGGAGTTTGCCCAAATCACGATTCATCGCTGCCATGGTATCGCTCCCTTTTGCTTTGATGTATGCTGATTTTGCGGACTGTGATGGAGTCATTCCTAAAACAGCCTGACGCAGCATTGTTGTCTTTCCTGTTCGTCGCAGACCAAATACCAAGCATACACGATCTGTTTCCTCACTGTTTAAATATGCCTGTAACTGTCTGAAACAATCACGTTTTCCCCAGTTTTTTACACCTTTTGTCAGTGCCAGAAGACGTTCTCCGATAATGACAGAAGTTTCAAAATCTGTAGATTTAGATGGATCAATAGAACTGTGTTGTTTCAGTTCTTTCAATTCTTCTTGAAGCTGTTTGCGCCTTTCAACACCTGCAAAAATTTCTTCGCGTTCGTTCTTTTTAATGTACTTGCTTTTGCTTTTTCCATTCTCTGTCCATTGCAGATAAGGCTGCTCTTTGCCGTAAATTTTCTTCATGTTGATAGAACCTTGTGGTAAGGCTGCTATCTCGTTTTCTAATTCATAAATTCGTTTGTAGATATCCATAATATCACCCCGTTTCTTACAATCTATTATAACCCATTTTGAGTGAAACATCAATGGGTTATAATGGGTTATAACGTCAAAAAATGTGGAAGTGAAACGACTACTTTTTTGTCGTGAACAAAAGATTGTGAAATCAAGATGGATAAAGTATAATAATCATAAGTTATTTTTCTGGGAACTATGCGTATTGTTGTAAAAAACAACGGCATTGTAGTATAGTTAAAATGTATTGATAAGCCGGAAGAGCTGCTGCAGATATAAGAGGTAACAATATGGAATACGAACACATAACCCACTCCTTCGAGCCTGTCTATGATGAAAACAGCCGCATACTGATCCTCGGCACTCTGCCGTCCGTTGCATCAAGGGAAAACAATTTCTATTACGGACACAAGCAGAACCGTTTTTGGAAGCTGCTTGCGTATCTGTTGGATGAACCGGTGCCGGAGACGATAGATGAGAAGAAATATATGCTGTTTAAAAACCACATAGCCATATGGGATGTGATACAAAGCTGTGATATCAAGGGTTCGAGCGACAACAGCATCAAAAACGTCGAACCGACAGATATAAGGAAAATTCTTGCCACAGCCGATATAAAGCAGGTCATTGCAAACGGAAATAAAGCAGGGGCACTTTATAAGAAATATCAGCTTCCGCTGACAGGCATGGAGGCAGTCACGCTGCCGTCCACAAGCCCTGCAAATGCGGCATGGACCTTTGAAAAACTGTGCGCAGCATGGGGAGATATCATAAAAGTGTAAAGGGGTTAACGGGCAGAATCAAAACCAGATGAAAAGGAAATGATGATTTGGATGTATGGAATAGTTCTTTTTTACAACATTATACTCTCGTTGCAGTAGAGGAAAATTTGCTCGTTGGATTTGGCGATATAGATAAAACTGGCTATCTTGATAGGCTGTATGTTCATAAAACATGCTTATTCTACTTCTAAGGGGTGTTAAAATGTTAGATTATCAGTTAGTATCATCTTAAAGGAGGGATACTATGGATCTCATAAAAACAGGAAAATATATTGCTGACAAGAGAAAATCGTTAGGATTAACCCAAAAACAAGTTGCGGAGAAACTTGGGATGAGTGACAAATCTGTTTCAAAATGGGAACGAGGGATATGTTTGCCGGATGTATCTGTTTATATTACGTTATGCGATATGTTGGGAATCAGCATAAATGAGTTTTTTGCAGGAGAAGATATTAGGGAAGAAAATTATATACAAAAATCAGAAGACAATTTAATTCGAATTGCCAAGGATAGTAAATATAAGATAAAAAATCTAAAACGATCAATAATAGGACTAGCACTCATTGTATTGATTACATCATTTTCATTTGGGATGATTCTTGTTCAAAAATGTAGTTACCCAAAGAATTATATTACAGCGGTAGACAAAGAAGGGACAGAGATGAAAACCGCAGAGTTATTATCTGGAGTGGATGGTGCCTTTTTATTCGATTATCACACAAATGAGAAGTTTCAGTCATTGACCATATTTATATCAGAGTATCATTTTGGAAAATTGGCAGCAAAAAATAAAATTGCAGAGTTATCTTACGAAGAGGTTGAATCTCCGACGGAAGGTAAGATTGTACTTGTACCGGATTTTGAGGAATTTGAGGTGAAGCTTATAGTTGCAGACACGTCGACCAAATATTCTACGACGATTCCTATTCTGGAAAAAGTAGAAGGAAGAGAATATTACGGAAGATCCGCAACACAAATTGAAGGAAAAGTTTCGATTCAAAAAAATTCAGAGCAAGGGTTGGCAGCATTTATTTATGGAAAAGATGGTCTGAGCACAACGCCTATTCAAAATATTGAACAAGGAGAAATTGACCAACAAAATGATTACATATACTTTATATCGTTTCAATTCTCAGAATAGTATTGTATTAGTTTAGTCAATAAAACATAAATTGGTAATTTGAGCCGCCAAAGTACAGGCGGCTCAAATTACCAATTTATGTTTTATTGACTAAAAGGAAGAGTAAAACGATAGACGCAAAATGTTTGTGCTTCCCAATAGATGAGAGTATAATGGAATTATAAAGGGAACTGATAGACAGATTTGAATTTGGAGGGATAATGAATTGTCAATAGAATATAAGAGATTGACTGAAAATGAACTGGATATTTTTATTGAAATGAGAATAAATCAATTAAGAGAAGAAGGCGCAAAAGAAGATATTGATTTAAAACCTGCCTTAAAAGATTATTATAGTCGTCATATGACAGAAGGTACATTCGTATCTTGGATATGTTCCTCAATATCAACCAGCGCAAGAGATTCAATTCTGGGGAACTGTAGCAGCTGTTCTTATCGTTGGAGGAACAATTGCAGAAGATGTGATTACAGGTGGTGGCGGAATTGCAGATGATGCCGCATCATTCTATCTTGC
>ERZ1026856.1313-NODE-1313-length-12735-cov-4.859779_pt1 | contig 12735 bp, 10 predicted proteins | sample MGYA00380158_ERZ1026856 | MGnify/ENA primary metagenome ERZ1026856 (study PRJEB33269, sample SAMEA4719794) | human gut metagenome | biome: human-associated habitat; feature: organic feature; material: feces | place: Cameroon | collected 2013-10 ...
TCCGGTTCGTACCATAATAATACTTGCTATCCATAGCCACTTACTACTTTTTCATGTCGCATCACCTCTTTCATTGACGATACATTTACTATACCAAAAAGATCTTGATCCGATATTTTTGCACGTAAAAACAGCGTACCAGATAGTACGCTGTCCTTTCATCACTCTATATTTTGCGCTGCTGCATCACTGCCATTGTTATCACCGCTATTAGAGCTTCCATGCGCTCCATCTTCTGTTCCCTGATCGGTAGTACCATTAGAAGAATTATCACCGCTATTTGTTCCACTATTATCTGGCGCCGGTGTTTCAGGTACATCATCCGGATAATCTGATGCATCCGGTTCTTTGTCCCCCGCATTTTGTTCCGGTAATTTTGGAAGTTCTGTTGGAAGACCATTGATCCTTGATTCTTCAGCATCCAGTTTCTTCTTCAAGGAAGAATACTCCTCGTAAGAACTACAGTTTGCAAGACACGATTTTGCATCATTTAAAAGCTGCTGTGTTGTTGCAGTATTATAGTTTCTTTCTGCCAGCTTATCCAAATACCAATTTACATATTCAATACGCTGATCATGTAATTCTTTCTGAGCCTGTATTGCTGCATCTTCAGCTTCTGTCTGCGCAGAGTTTTCTTTCTGTTTTTCAGCCTGTTCATCTTCTTCTTTGATCCTTGCTTTCCATGTTTCTTTATATGCTTTTTTCAGGGTCTTATAATGCTTGTTCAGCCTACGAAGATATTCTGTCTTTACGTTTTTATCCACGATTGGATCAATTGCCGCCTGTGCCTCTGAATATTTCTCCTTTAGATTTCTAGCATCATCTGTAGAAGTTAACTGGAAGCTTTCAAAATTATCAAGAGCTGTTTTTGCAGCTGTAACAATCGCTTCCTGTTCTTTTTTCTCTTTATATGCCTGAGCTTTCTTTTCTACAAGAGTTGAGTAATATTCATAACCACCAGGGCGTCTGTCATATGAAGGCGCTGACATATTAAGCCCTGTTTTATCATATTCTTCACTTGTATAGTTCCCATTGCTATCGATCTTTCTGTACTGGAGCGTATCCGGTATACTAAAATCTTTCCAGTCTTTTCCCTGGTTTGCAGCTTGCATTACACGTTTCCAGATGGCTTTTGTAAGGGAAGTATCATTTAATGTTGTATTATCATCATTTCCGGTCCATACAGCAATCGTTGTGTATGCACTGTAACCGCAAAGCCAGCTATCACGGTTACTATTTGTTGTACCGGTCTTTCCGGCAAGTACCTGTCCGTCTACATCCAAGCCATATGCTGTACCGTATTCTTCTTTAAATACACCTTCCATCATATCAGTGATCATAAAAGCTGCATCCGCACTGTATACTTCTTTTACTTTTGCCTTTTCAGATGTATATACTGTTTTTTCTTCTGTTGCGATCTTTGTGATACAATCTCTGTCAATATACCTTCCTTCATTTGCTAAAGTTGCATATCCTTTTGCCATATCTGCTACAGACACACCGTTTGTAAATCCGCCAAGTGATAATGATGGTGAAGAATAATCCGCAACGTCAATCGAGGAAAAATGCATTGCTTCAAGATAAGACAGTCCTTTCTTAATGCCAAGATCCTGAAACAACTTAAATGCGGTTGTATTAACAGAGCGGGCAAGAGCTTCTCTTGCTGTCATTTCCCCTTTATATCCGCTATATGCATTCTTCGGACTAAAGGAACTTTCATCTCCCGGCACGGCATATACTTTTGTATCATTTAAGATGGAAGAAGGATTAATGATCCCTTCATTTAATGCCGGTCCATAAACCAGTAAAGGTTTGATCGTGGAACCAGGCTGTCTTTTTGCGATAAAACCACGGTTGAACGCATCAGTTGTTCCGCGTCCACCAACAATACTTGTGATCATACCAGATTCATTATCTACCGTTACAACAGCACCTTGCTGGATGTATTTCCCATCTGCTGTTTCTTTATACCCTGAAAGGACATCATCTACGGCAGCTTGGGCCTGCGCTTGCAGATTGCTGTCGATGGAAGTATAGATAGAATATCCTCCTGCAAGGATTTCGGATGAGATCACGTCATATTTCTCTTTATAATCTTTTCGATACGCATTGTATTCATCTTCTGAATCGAAAAGGTACTGGAATTTGAATCCGTCCTCTTTTAAGATATGATTGATCGCACAGTACATTGCATAACTACACATGTAGTTATTGATGCCCTGAACTTCTGCTTCTGTGGCTGTCACACTGATCTCCCGGTCCAGTTCTGTCTTATATTCTTCATCTGTCAGATAACCACACTCATTCATCAGTTTTAAGATGATCTTTTTCTTGTTATTAGCTTTTTCTTCACTTGCTACCGGATTGTAATTATTAGGGCTATTACTGATACCTGCAAGCATTGCACATTCTGCAGTATTTAAGTCTGTTACATCTTTCCCAAAATAGAATCTGCTGGCAGCCTGTACACCATAACATCCATTTCCATAATAGTTGGAATTGCAGTAAAACTCCATGATCTGCTGCTTGCTGTACTTCTTTTCCAGTTCCGGAGCGATGGAGATCTCCAGAATCTTTCTTGTCACGGTACGTTCCTGTGATAACAGATTATTTTTGATCACCTGCTGCGTAATCGTAGAGCCACCTCTTGTAGAATCCCCATGATGCAGGATGTACATAGCAGTCGCTTTCATAGTTGATAAATAATTTACTCCGCGGTGCGTTTTAAAGCTCTGGTCTTCCGCTGCGATATATGCATTCTGAAGGGCGAGTGGAATCTTTGAAATCTCTACATATTCATAACTTCCGGAATCAACTTCACCGATTTGTGTTCCATCTTTATCATAAAAAACGGTATTCAGCCCTTTACGGAATGTTCCGTCAGACATACTTGCAAGTGCATCATATGTTTTTGATTTTACACTTTTATATTGTGGTGTAAGCGGAAGTATCATCCAGCCAATAAACACTAAAGCTACAATCACAAGAAGTATCTTTAATACAATTTTTAATCTTTTTTTCAATGTGCTACCTCCTTTTTTTATCTTTCTTTAAGACCGGAGTTTTTCCACACCGGCCTTAAAAACAAACTACTTACACCAGTATTTTTTACTGCTTTTTCCAATTCCTCGTGAGATCACCTGTATTCCAAGTTCATTCTTGGCCCGCAAGAGCTCTTTTTTGGGGATATTTTCTTCATCTGCTTTCGTGAAAACGATTGACTGTTCAACACCATTTACATCTACAACATTTTCAAGAAAATCATACGCTTTTTTTCGAAGCGGATTTGTTGTGATTGGGATTGGAGTCGTTTCCTTTGTTTCCTCAATCATAGTACGGATTTCTTCCATGATTCGATCCATTGTGTCAAGATTTCCATTATCAATTTCATGGAGCATATCTTTAATAGACGCAAGCTGCACAGTATTCGCATTGCTCTTGCTTCGGATAAATTCAAGATGGTCATCTACTATGTTGTTGTGTTTTTTGGAAAGCTCACACTCTCGTCCAAGTGTATCTACTTTTCTTTCAATATATGCGATCTGATCAAGGCATTTATCCATTTTTTCGAATAATGCCATCTGATTCTCATAAAGTTTTTCAAGAATCAATGCATGTCCTGAATCAACCGAATTGGATTTTTCCTCAGTTCTAATAAAGGCACCAGGTTCATATCCGAGTGTTCTTGAGATGAGAGCTTCCAGATTGCTAGGAACAACAGGACTTTCCCCCTTCTTACTTAAGCAGGAAATATACGACACAGATCGTCCTATTTCAACAGATAGCCATGTCTTTGTTTTTCCTTGTTTTTTCAATTCCTCCAATAATCTTTCATAGTCCAGTGTTACATTATCTAATTTTTTTAACATCGTTTATTCCCCCTATTGTTTCTTTTTTTGATAAAATAAAGTTCTGATGAGACTATCTTTTAGAATATTTTTCATAGCATCATTGATCTCTATTTTTTTTGGTTTCTTTACACATTGTTTTTCGTTTATATCCGGATCAATTACAAGAATTCCAACGTAAGGTGGTAGCTCTTCTTTCCATTTATTCAAAGACTGTTTTTCATATAATTCACTTGACAAGACAAGATAATTGTAATCTCCATACCAAGATTTTTTTGCCTTACTCCTGTAATCACTCATCGATATCTTGATTTCATAGCATCGAAAGATGTTTTTGGTCGGGTCATAACTTACAAAATCTACAATCTCCTTTCCCATCCCATTTCTCTGAAATCCGATAGTTACTTCTGTTGTCCCATATTCTTTTGCAATTTTAGGATTACTACCGAAACAGCACTGCAAAAGAATATTCTCTATTTTTTTTGTCTCATCTCTTTTCATCGGCAATTCCTCAAAAATCTTTTCTTTCCCGAAACTGTTCCTATACAAAATATTGCAGTGAGTGAAAACATTAAGAAAATAAGCACACGATCTTCACTTCTGCACGCAAGGACAGATCCGATTACGCTTAAGACCAGCATTACAATCCCTGCATAATAATAGAACTTAAATGCTTTCAATTGTTTGTTGTAATTTTCGAATTTTTCATATTTTTCTTCCATCTTGATTCCTCCTGTTTCTTGAATTTTCTTTTATAAATGGGTACAAAATGAGACAAAAGAGGGCGCATCGATTTGTGAATAAATCAAATACAAACCCATCTCTTGCTTACCTCTTTAATATGGATTTTTCTTTATTATACTGTTTCCTTTTGGATGAAATATTTTTGCACGTAAAAAAAACAAAGTGCAGTTATACTACACTTTGTTTTTTCCAAGTATGTTATGATTACCGGCGCATAAAACCCCAGGCCGATGAAGTCGCTCGGAGCAATGGCCTATTTCATGTTTTGTAACGGATGATAAGCTCCCCAAAGCCAATGAGCAAATTCTACCGCATCCATATGCTGTATCAGTTCCTTTTCTTTTTCAATAGCATCTATTTTTGTTGTCTTTTCCATCTTAAAACCTCCTGTATTTCTATTTAGCACCAAAGAAGTGAATTGGTGACAGTTGATTCCAAAAATTCTTTACCACTTTCATCTGTGCAATGAATTTATTCATAGAAGCAGTAATCCATTTCTTGAAAGTTTGTTCTGGCTTAGAAGTTTCCGGCTGTGTTTCTGATGATTCATCCTTTTCACCTTTATCTTCTTTATTCGATGTATCAGGTTTTGTTTCAGTGTCAGGTTTTGCTTCTGGAGTAGTTTCCTCCGGAGTTTTTTCAGGAGTTACATTTGGTTTGGTATTTTCCGATGAGTCCGTTTTTGGTGTTTCTGTTTCGGATGCATCAGGTGTTGAATCAGTACTGGAAGTTTCTTCCAAGTTTGCAGTTCTCCAAAGCTGCGTTCCATTAAACGGATTTGCTGTGCCAATTACCCAGTAATTATCCGTTTTGTCAAATACACGAAGTCCATGGTTGAATCGATCACCAAAACCGTCTGTTGTTACTTTTTCAACCTGTACACTTCCGTCTTCATTATTTGAAATTTCAAATAAATCGAAACCAGCCTCAGATGTTTTCAAATATTTTACTGATTTCAGGAGACCCTCAATATTATCGCGTGTCGCATAATTTACCAGTGTCTGATACAATCCTTTTAGATTTTCCGGTAACTTATCTTCCACAGAATCATATTGATCAACCAGCTCACTATAGGATTCCGCAAACGCTTCTGTGTCTGTTGTATCAATCAGGTCTGTCATTTCTGACATTGTATCATTCATATCCGTCAAATCTGTAGTAACATCTGCATCCACTGGCTCAATCTGATCATCATTAACAGCTTGCGTCAATTCACTTGTTTGTTCATCTGTTAAGGCAATTTCATCATCAACATTACTTGCTATTGCCGTTTCCTGTGCATCGGAGATAGCATCCTGAACAACTTCTTCAGATGTTTTGTCTTCATCTTGTACTGAAATAGCCGCAGCTTTATTCAATGAAGTCGATTCTGATTCATTTTTCTTGGTCATCAGCTCAATAAGAACACGAATATAATTCAGCTGGCTTTCCCATTCGTCCTGACTAATGTCAAGGAGATCGCCATTTGTGAACTGAGCGATAGGTTCCAAAAGCGTTGTTGTATCCATTGTACCTACATACAATTTTCCATCATACACTGTGGTTTGCCATGTATACTGATTCATATGAGTTCCCATCTTGGAATCTCCGGAATCAGATGAAGTATATCCGGAACCAAGACCTGTAAGACTTGTTGGGAATGCAGTTGTAGGATCTCCAACAACCTTTTCAATATTTTCATTCTTATCCATTCGATAAAGATTAATGGATTGATCAAGGTTTGTTGCCTGTGTAGTAAAGTCTTTCTTTAAGATAAATCCCTGCAACGCACTTGACACATCATTGTAATCTCCAATATAAAGATAATCACCATAGACCTGTAATGTACAAGCTCCGGCACTGATTCTTTCAGAGTCTAACCCAAATGGGTACTTAGCTCCATCAGCTTCATCACCAGCAATGACGGACCATGTCCATGCATCTTTATCTGTTACATCACCATTACAAACTCCTTTTACAATCGCAAAACTCTGTAATGTACCGTTTTCATTCTTAGAATCTTCAGTTCCCGTACATACAACAACATACAATGCTCCGTTGTATTCTACAACCTGATATATTCCACCACCACCGTTTACGTCTGAACGATGATATGCTGGATAATTGAATAAATCATCCATATCAGCTATTACATGGAAAGAATCTTGTCCCGCTGATGGATCCTTACTTGCTGTAAGAAAAACTCCGTTTGTATCCAAACAACCTGCAATCATTGCATTTTCATATGTTCCAATTGCTCTTGTTGATGTGAACACATTATCATTTACTAATTTTCTGAAGCCGTTAGTATCTACGCAATTGTAAATACATGTAAGTTTATCATCATTTTCCGGATCAACTTCGTAGATACAAGGAAAACCATTTTGAACAGCCGTAGCATAGGCGATTTCCTGTTTTGTCAGTTCGGTATTATTTGTATCCATTACCATTCCAACAAAATACAGTTTATTATTCATTTTAATTGCCGAGCGGAATGTAGGCATGATCCCGTCAGTTGTTTTCGACATCAGGATCTTGGTTTCTCCGGTTTTGGTATTAAATTTTACGAGCATACCACCCGAAGTATCACCATCTGGTTCTCCGGTATACATATGACCATTATACATGGTCTGGATCAATGCCTCTGCAGCTTCTGGTGTCATACCGTTTAAGCTACGACTTAAAATTGAATTGACTCCAAGACCACCATACATTGTATTAATATATACCCAATCTCCATAAGAGACGGATGCATAACTATAGGACTGTCCTCTGTCTCCATTTCCTTCTTCACTAACTCCCTGGACGTATGGAGAAATTAATCCGTTACCTGCATAGTCAACAATTCCATCTGCAGTTTCAACGCCACTTCCAGCATGACTGATCTTTTCAAATGTTGCGCCATTTCCACCTTTATATGTATATAATGGATTAAGATCAGCTGCCATTACTGGCAACACAGGGGACGAAATCATGATTGAACTGAGTGCTATAGCTGTTGCTTTCATTAAAATCTTATTTCGATTCATCTTTCTTATTACGTAGGACGCCATATCCGACACGAACCGGATACTGGAGAAACATGCGATTCTCCATTTTTCCTACCTTCTCCTTCCTATTCTAATTCATATACCCCACAAACGTGGGAAATTAATTTTGTTGCTTGTCAGAAACTGTAAGCTGTTACAGAAAAAGTGTCTGACCATAAGCTAAAGGCATTGTCTGCACCAAGGGCTTTTACACTGATTGTTGATCCATCTAGTCCTTCATCCAGAAAATCATCCGAATAATTTGATAAATAGATCATATTATAAGAAGTTGTGAACGTTTTTTCGGAACCATCAGCTTTAGAAATCTTCACTTCATAGCTTGTTGCATTCTCAACTTTATCCCAGCGTGCACTGAAAGAACCGTATGATCCATTTCTCGTTGTCATGTGATAATAATAAGCTTTCTGAATAGTAGGCCTTGCAAGCGTATTATTTTCAACGAATTTCTTTGCTGTGTTTTCAATCGCTTTTTCAGTCTGAGCATCTAATTTCACATTAATATCCGGCACCTGCACAGAAGGCGTGTTTAATTTTGGAGTACATGCGAAAGTTGGTGTTGCAAAGGACAAGGAAATTGCCGCTGCACACAATGCAGCTAATACTCTGCTTCTTTTTTTCATTTTTTTGTTGGAGGATGTTAAGATCCCCACTCTCCTTTCTTTCTTTTTGTTTGTGAAGGGACCGACATTGTATCAGTGCTTCTGCGAACGGTATATATAAGTCTTGTATCTCACACAAGATACCGCCGATTCCATTTGTGATTACTTTTTTTACAGTTTTTAGGTTATCACATACAATAATATGGGAGATTTTTGCACAACAGAGAGAATAAGCTGGTGCAACTATCCGATTTGTAATAAGAAGAACACTTAAAGAGAGTACATGAAAGGTGATAAGTATATCACAAAAAAAGAGCCGGCATATAGCCAGCTCTTCTTCCGTAGATTACCACTCAGATTTCACGAATTTCTTCGTTTGAAGATTTCATCCAGATGATCCCTGTGATTTAAATTAGCCATCACATTCGCGTAATCAAGTGTCGTTTTTTCACCCAGGGACTGCCAGTCATCTCCGATTCCTGTCACAGATTTAATGTTTACAGTTCTTGCATTAAGTCCTGTGATCTGATACAAAGAAAAACCATCCGCATAAGGGAATGAAAGATAACGATAAAGGATATCGCCCTTTTCCTTTTGCTGCTTATCAATTTCTCTAAGCTGTTTCATGTTTGCCTCGATATTTCTTTCAAAGGCTTTCCAATCACCAGAATGATCCACTTTCTTTGGCTTATACAGAAGTTTTCGATCTGGAAGATTATGTTCTTCAATCAGTACCGCATCTTCTGGAATATCTTTGTCTGGAACATAAAAATCTTCCCCAATCCAATGCAGCCCAACTTTTCCGCCTGCATTACAAAGGTCTCGTGTAAGGACTATTTTCTTTCCATTCAGTTTACATTCAATCTTGTTACCAAGTGTTTTTTTAATCATATTTCTTTCCTCCTATTATTTTTATATGATTCAATTTCAATATGAAAAAACAAATGTAACAAAATTCAGGGAAAACAAAAAAGACTAGCGCAAATGCCAATCTTCGGTGAAGTTAAAAGTCTTTTTATAAAAAACAAAGTGCAGTAAAACCACACTTTGTCCTTGTCAAGGTATTTGAAATTAGCCGCATCAGATGAAACCATTTTCCTTTTTCATCTGACGATGTCTTGCTGTTGTCAGTCTTCGTCTAATCGCGGTTTCATTATTCTCAAGATCCATGATGAAATCAATATCTTCCTGAGTTAATGTTCCGAGTTCTACCCCGATCTTGCATACTTCTTTCCTTTTAGATATTTTCATAGCATTCCTCCTGATAATCCTTTACTTCCTCGTAATCTTCTAAAAGATCTCTGAGGTCTTGCGCTCTCCAACGATGCAGGCAACGATCTCCCAAGAGATTTTTTACATTGACACTCTCTGTTTTCCAATGCATGAACTGACGAACTGTATTGTGATAGTGTCCGTCATTATGCACTTCAATGAATTTGTGCTCATTCCTCTTATTCCTAAACACTTTTGTTGTTGTTTTCATAAGACGGCGCCCCCTATCCGATATGCTCTTCAAACATTACAAGATAACGCACTGGAAGTTTCTCTTTCTGCTTATTACAAGCAGCTGTAAGATCCTTTTCCCATTTTTTGATGTTATCTTTGTATCCCTGCATACGCTTCTTATTCGTTTCAGAGGTAAGGTTCGTCCCACATAATGGACAACAGTTTCTATTAATGTAGTTCTTATTTAATTTAGAACCGCATTCCGGGCATCCCACATATGCAGACTTAAAATTCCTTACATCAGAACTTTTTTCCAACGCTTTCAATTTTTCACGCTCTTTATTTATGCGTTCTTTTAATAACAGCATTGTTTTAGTCTCTTTTGCAGCCGAAGTATCATAAAAAGCAGCCATAACATTGTAATTTCGCGCCCATTTGTTAGAGATACTATTCAGATAGTCTTCTGCATCGTCATAAGATGAAAAAATCTTTCCTACTCCTTCATGACGAATACGGAATTGTCCACACATACCAGGAAATTCTTCCAGATCAGCATTGCGTCTTACCGCACTGGTGATCTGTGCATATGCTTCATCCATTGATTTTTTGGAGGTATCATTGATAACGATTTGTCCTGCAACCCAACTCATGATTCTACCTCCTTATCAAAATTGAAATGCAAAATGTGTCACTGCTCCATTAAGTTCAGCATCCACATATCCATAGTGTTCAAGCAGCAATTTTCTTTGAATTGTCACTTTGTTACCGGTTTCTTTTTTGATAAAGTCAGTCAGCTCCTTTTCGCTGGCGGTCTGAAAGGTTGTTCTGTTCATTCCAAACAAAACATGGTTTTTCTTTTCCTTGCTCATTTTTTCTTCCTCCTGTTTTTAAATTAAATTTCAGTATTAATATGAAAAATAAAAGAAAGTAAATTTCACAAAAAAAACCACCCGAAAACCGGGTGGCTATAGTAAACACTTAGCAACTTTGATTATATAATAAAAGAGGAAAAAATGAACTTGCATCCCTGGTTCACAAGAAACTCAGGTTATAGGCGCATGCATCACCTTTTGTCAAAGTTTTTTAAGTGTAACTATCTTTCTTAATGTGGAGGCTTTCGCCTCCACAAGTTAAAGGAAGAAAAAATACTGCCGAATCAATCATATGTCTCATCGACAAGATTATCTTATCATAATCGTATGGATTGAAAATTTTTGCACGTAATGATTTTGGATATATGTTTATGCCATATTAGCTAGATCTTGTCGGAAAAGTCGGCACTTTGGAACTTGACTTAATGGCTTTTCGATACGTACAAAATTACATTTTTTAAAACCAGAGGCCGAAGCCTCTGTGCAAAATGGGGATTGGAGTGTTTTGCGATGAAATATTTGTCTTTCGGCAACAATATCTTATCGCATATATAATATGGTAGATTCTTTTGCATAAAGAAAAGCACCCTCAATGGGATGCTTCTCTCTGCAAAATTTTCTAATTAAACGAGATATTTGTAGATATCCATTTCGTCAATATAGGTTTTTCCGAGGTTTCTATCGAAATACGTCACTTCGTATCCAAAATGAAGCACTTTCGTGATCTCCCCTTCTTTTCCATCAATATTGACCTCTCTTCCTACCAAAATATCCATTGTTTTCTCCTCTCTTAGTAATGATAACTTAAGCGAATTTTAACTGCGGTTCGCTGTCGTCAACCAGTAAATTTGGTACTCTTTCCCCAACTTTAAGGTAAGAGCAGTTCGCTTCAACGAGCTGTTGTGCCATGATTGGTACAACACTGTTTCCGATTCTTGCTACTTGGTTTTGAATGGTACATTTTTTCCAGTTGATGTCGTGATCAAGAATGAAATCCTTAGGAAATCCCTGACCAAGTTTCAGTTCTTCCGGGGATAACATTCTAAGGCATATATCCAGTATGACATACTGATTTCCAAGAACACTGATCAAAGCAAAACGATCTTTGGATACAATTGTGTGGATTGGATCTGTCAAATTCTGTCCAGTCCCGCATCCATAATATTCCATTAGGTACTGACTTACCCAGGTGCATTTCCGAATTACTTCTTCAGAATTCTGACCGTCCAATTTTGTTTTTAATTGTTCAGTTGGTACCGCATGGATATTTACCACCCCAAAATGTCCAGGGCTGGTTGTGATCGTATGGATTGGTTCCTGAAGATCCTGTCCGGTTCCAGATTTGTAAAATTTTGAAATATGAGGCAGAATCAGTTCGGTATCTGTACAAACAGGCGATACAACACCAAACCCATGTTTCTGAGTAATTGTGGGTAGTGGTTCATAGACGCTTTGTCCACGAAAATTGTTTCCGCCATGGTTTACCTGCACAATGAATGGTGTCGGATTTTCAAAAACATATTTCTTTAATCCCCGCGCAATACGGTTCATCGTCTTCTCGGCTAAAGGTTTTTTTCTTCCAAAGATCGATGTACCGAGCTCATTCAGCTTTAAGTACGGCCAGATAGGTTTCCATTTCTGTAGTCCATCAGTTCCATACTTGTTATGAGTAGGTGTTGGCCAAGTAATTGGCTTGCCATCTCTACGGAAAACCGCATACCAGCGTTTTCGCGTCGTCGGAGCTCCAAAATCGGCAGCAACAAGTTCACGGGATTCAAAGTCATAGCCAAGGTTCATCATAGACTGGATGAATTTCTGATAGGACGTTCCTTCCTGTTCTTTGATTGGATGATTATTTTCATCCAGTGGTCCCCATTTCTGGATTTCTGCAACATTTTCCATGATAATCACATCAGGAAGCAGATATTTTGCATGCTTGTAGACGGCCCAGGGAAGAATTCGAAGCCCCTTTTCGATTGGTTTAGAACCTTTTGCACGGGAATGCGAAGTGCAATCAGGGCTTGCCCAAAGCAATGCCACATGTCTTCCTTTTACATGATCCCGTAACTTAACTTTAAAAATATCTTCCGTTAAGTGTAAAGTGTTTGGATGGTTAACTTTGTGGATCCGGATTGCTTCTGGATCATGGTTTACCGCAATATCCGGACTTTTACCAAGAGCCATTTCAATTCCGGTA
>ERZ1026856.1314-NODE-1314-length-12729-cov-6.195518_pt1 | contig 12729 bp, 12 predicted proteins | sample MGYA00380158_ERZ1026856 | MGnify/ENA primary metagenome ERZ1026856 (study PRJEB33269, sample SAMEA4719794) | human gut metagenome | biome: human-associated habitat; feature: organic feature; material: feces | place: Cameroon | collected 2013-10 ...
GCCTCCTGCCCGGCCGGGGTCGTCACGTCGATGCCGGCGAGCTCCGTCACCTCCGCGTCCACCGTGATGCCGAGATCCGACAGCACCTTCGCCGCCACGGCACCACCGGCGACACGCGCAAGGGTCTCGCGGCCGCTGGAGCGGCCGCCACCGCGGTAGTCACGAAAGCCGTACTTCTCATAGAAGCCGTAATCGGCGTGACCCGGACGGAACACGTGGGCGATGTCCGAGTAGTCCTTACTGTGCTGGTCACTGTTCCGGACCATCATTGCGATCGGCGTACCGGTCGTCTTTCCCTCGAAGACACCAGAGAGGATCTCGATCCGGTCGTCCTCCTTCCGCTGGGTGGCCTTCAGATTCTGACCCGGCTTCCGCCGGTCCATATACGGCTGGATGTCCTCGACGGACAGTGCGAGGCCGGCCGGGCAGCCATCGATGATGACGCCGAGTGCCGGTCCGTGTGACTCACCGAAGGTGGTGATACGAAAAAGCTTGCCAAATGTATTGCCTGCCATAGATGTCCCCTTAAAAACGCGCTTTATTTACCGGATGGCAGCTTCACCATACAGATGCAGTTCGGCTCATCCACCGGGATATCGCGGGCGCTCATCACGAGCATACCCGTATCATAATCCATCGAGAAGAAGGTGATCGTACCGGATTCGTTGTTCGCTGCCGCGATGTGCTTCTCATCCGGGAAGATGCAGAAGTCCTTCGGGTAAACACCGGATACCGGGAGGGAGCTCTTCATCGACAGAAGGCCTGTCTCGACGTCACGCTCATACATCGTGATCGTATCGATGCCAGCATTGGACACAAACAGATGCTTCGCATCCTTATCCGGTGAGAAGCGCATCTGACATGCCGCGATCAGCGGGCTGTTCGACGGGTCGTTGTGGGTCGAGATGGTCTGAATCTTCTCGAGGTTCACGTCGTTCGGCTTCTTGCCCTCCGTGAAACGGAAAACATCAATCACGTTCTTCACCTCATACATAAGGTAGAGGAACTTACGATCCGGCGAGAAGCGGAAGTGACGCGGTGCGGACTTCAGCTCGCAGCGGATGGTGTCGATCTGACGCATCCGTCCGTCTGCCTTATCGAAGCGGAAGACGCGTACCTGGTCGATTCCGAGGTCTGCGACGAGGATATACTTCTGATCATCGGTCATGCGTGCGCAGGATACGTGCGGACGGAAGGTCCGCTCTGCGACGGAGCCGATGCCCTTATCGAAGACGCCGTCGACAATCGGGCCGACGGAGCCGTCCGGATTCAGTGCGAGCAGGGTCGCCTTGCCATCGTGGTAGCCGGACACCATCAGGTACTGATCGAACTGGTCGATTGCGAGGTGGCAGCCACGCATGCCACGGATGTTCTGGGTGTTCAGCTTCTGCAGCGCACCATTCTCGAGGATACGGAAGGAAACCACGCCCTCATCCGCGATGGAATACAGTGTCTTCTGGTCTCTCGATGCGACGAGGTAGGAGGAGTTGTTCACCTCGATCTCGGTCCGCTTCGTGAAGGTTCCTTTCTCTACATCGACATCACAGACCGTGATGCCCTTTGCATTGCCCGTGTAGCTGTAGGAACCGATATATGCCATGTATTTCTCTTTACTCATTTCTGCCCCTCTCGACGTCCTTTCGGGCGTACATCTCATAAAATTGTATCTATTTTATCACAGTTTACGGGCCTGTTACAATGATAACGATGTGTCCGCTGAAAATTCCGCAAAATATTTCATGACGAGGTGCCCGGCGGGCCGGCAACAGAAGCACCGTGCTATGAGACCGGTGAATTTTAAGCTTGGAACCCTGGACAATACTTCGCAGCTGTAATGTGTTAAAGCAAAGGGCGATAAAGAAGCCAGCACGATCACGCTTCTCTTCGTCATGGTGCTGGCTTCTGTTCAGTCAAATCTGTTTGCGATGTTTCGCGAGGATCGCCTTCTGGGTGGCGTTCAGCCGGCTTTCGGCGTGCTCGAGGTCGAGCTCGTGATGGCCGACGTGGTCGCAGCCGTTTTTCGCGTAGCTGCAGAACGCGCAGGCGCCGCTTTTTGCGACGGCCTTATGAAGGCTTCGGAGGATGAGGATCACCATAAGTGCGATCAGTCCTCCCACGATGAGATCTCCCATTTTTCCTCCTTTCTTAGTATTACTTCTGTGCCGCGGCGGCTACGGAGTCGAACTTGTCGGAGAGCTCCGTAGCTTCGTGGTACGGGCGAACCAGGGCCCAGATGCCGAGGACGACGAGGGCGATGGCAACGATGGTGAAGATACCGAAGTGGGTTTCACCAGTGAAGAGGCCGCCGATCTGGTAGATCACGGTGCCGACGCAGTACGCGAGTCCGCATTCCCAGCCGATCGCTCTCCAGGTCCACTTCGCGTTGTTCATCTCACGACGGATTGCGCCGATTGCTGCGAAGCAAGGTGCGCAGAGCAGGTTGAAGGCGAGGAAGCTGTAGCCTGCTGCCGGGCCGGCGTAGTTGGCCTGTACGAGGTTCCAGATCTGGTCACCTGCCTCGGCAAGCTCCTCTGCACCCTCATAATGGAAGAGGATACCGAAGGTACCAACGACGTTCTCCTTGGCGATGAGACCGGTTACCGCAGCCACTGCGGACTTCCAGTCCGGCCAGCCGAGCGGTGTGAAGATCCAGGCGATCGCGTTACCGATCGCGGCGAGGATGGAGTTGTCCATGTCGACCATGCCGAACTGACCGTCCTGCATTCCGAAGGAGGATGCGAACCAGACCGCGATGGTGGACAGAAGGATGATGGAGCCGGCCTTCTTTACGAAAGAGGAACCACGCTCATACATGGACTTCAGGATGTCGATCGGACGTGGCAGGTGGTATGCCGGGAGCTCCATAACGAATGGAGCCGGGTCACCGGCAAACCACTTCGTCTTCTTCAGTACGATACCGGAGAAGATGATCGCGGCGATGCCAAGGAAGTAAGCCGACGGTGCGATCCAGGATGCACCGCCGAATACCGCACCTGCGAGGAGGGCGATGATCGGGAGCTTCGCGGAGCACGGGATGAAGGTCGTGGTCATGATCGTCATACGACGGTCACGCTCGTTCTCGATCGTTCTCGATGCCATGACACCCGGAACGCCGCAGCCGGAGCCGATCAGCATCGGGATGAAGGACTTGCCGGAGAGACCGAAACGACGGAAGATTCGATCCAGGATGAAGGCGATACGCGCCATGTATCCACAGCCCTCAAGGAAAGCGAGGAAGAAGAACAGGACGAGCATCTGCGGCAGGAAGCCGAGCACCGCACCGATACCTGCGACGATACCGTCGAGGACGAGACTTGTCAATACCTCACCGGTGCCGAGTGCACTGAGGATGCCTTCGAAGAGGCCTGGAATCGACGGCAGCTCGCAGAGGCCGAAGAAAGACCACGGGTCCGAGCCGAACAGGACATCATTGACCCAGTCGGTACCGATTGCACCGATCGTCGAGATGGAGATGTAGTATACGAGCCACATCACGGCTGCGAAGATCGGGAGCGCCAGGAAGCGGTTCGTGACGATGCTGTCGATCCGGTCGGAGGTGGACAGCTTGCCGACGTGCTTCTTCGTGTACGCCGCTGCGATCATGTTCTGGATGTAGGTGTAACGCTCGTTGGTGATGATAGACTCGGCATCGTCGTCCTCTGCCTTCTCAACCTCAGCGATGATGGACTCGACGTCGACGTTCTGGCCGGCACCGATCATCTCGTGGCGGATCTTGTCATCACGCTCGAAGAGCTTGACGGCGAAGAAGCGCTTCTCGCCCTCCGGAACGTAGGCAGCGATCTTCTCCTCGATCTGGAGGATTGCCTCCATCACTTCGTTCGAAAAGCTGTGCACGATCTCGGTGGAGCCGGTCTGTGCCTCATGGATCGCGAGCTCGGTCGCCTCCTTGATGCCCGTACCGTTCAGTGCGGAGATCTTGACGGCCTTACAGCCGAGGTACTTCTCGATCTGGTCGAGGCGGATCTGGTCGCCGTTCTTCTCTACGACGTCCATCATGTTGACCGCCATCACCACCGGGATACCGAGCTCCTTGAGCTGGGTGGTGAGGTAGAGGTTACGCTCGAGATTCGTACCATCCACGATGTTCAGGATCGCATCCGGCTTTGTGTTGATGAGGTAGTTTCGCGCGACCACCTCCTCCAGTGTGTATGGAGAAAGTGAATAAATACCCGGAAGATCGGCGATGGTCACGTCGGCGTGGCCCTTCAGCTTACCTTCCTTCTTCTCTACTGTAACGCCCGGCCAGTTACCAACGTACTGGTTCGATCCGGTCAGCTGGTTAAACAGCGTCGTCTTACCGCAGTTCGGATTACCTGCGAGTGCAATCGTAATTGCCATTTGATTTTTCCCCCTCTAAGATTTTCATGCTCCGCCACGTCCTCCGTGGCCAATGCTTCCATCCGGGCACCGCCCGCTCATGTTCGGGTACGCGCCGGTTTCAGGCCTTCGTTTCTACCTGTACCATCTCGGCGTCGGCCTTCCGGACAGAAAGCTCGTAGCCACGTACGGTGATCTCGATCGGATCGCCGAGCGGCGCCGCCTTACGCACATGAAGGGTCGTTCCCTTCGTGATTCCCATATCCATAATTCTTCTCTTGATGGCACCCTCGCCGGTGATCTTCGCTACAACGCAATCCTCACCTGGCTGAACCTCTCTTAATGTCTTCAACTCTGTTCCCTCCTCTATATCTATAAAACGCAGACACGCTGCGGATTATACTTATTCACGCGCTGATCATGACCTTGCGGGCCATCGTCTCGTCCAGTGCCAGTCTCGACTCCTTCACCTGTACGATCAGATTGCCGCGATTACAGGAAACGATCTTCACCTTGCCTCCGGCATAGAATCCCAGTGACTCCAGGAAATGCTGTGTCTTATCATTTCCTCCGATGCGCTGAATCTCATATTCTTCACCCTGTGTTCCCATCGATAATGGCATCATCGTACCTCCTTTACCTGATGTTGATGGCAGCGCCGAATCAAGCTTCGGTTTTCCTCTTACATCTTGCTTTTCAACACGATCTCCGATCGTATCACCCGTCCCCTGTCACATCAGACAGCTGAATTTCGGCTTTCGTCGTGCTGTGTCTGACTGCAGATGAGGCCGCCACATCTACATAGAAATATAGATTAGTCTCGTCTAATTAGATGAAGCTAACTTCACGCTAGTAAGTTAGCACTAACCTTTTTTCAAGTCAATAGCTTTCGCCAAAATAATTAGTTATATCTAACTTTCGAGGGACAGGCAGGCGGGAAGTGATGATGCGCCGGCAGATGCATTGGCCTAAGCACGGACATGGGCGCAGCACCATATCCGGCGCAGTTCTATGGATGAAAAATCGAAATCTATGTTATACTAACGGGGATTAAAGTTTATTCGTTTATAGATTCAACATTCGTTTTTAAAAGGAGTTTCGATATGAGTACGTATGCGACACATGAGTCGTCGGAGAATTATCTGGAGAGTATTCTGATGCTGGCGATGAGTCAGCAGGTGGTGCGTTCCATCGATATCGCGAATCTGCTGGGATTTTCGAAGCCGTCGGTTTCGGTGGCGATGAAGCATCTGCGCGAGGAGGGGATGATCACGGTGGATGACAATGGCTACATCGCGCTGACGGAGGCCGGAATGGCGGCGGCGAAGTCGACCTACGAGAAGCATGTGGTTCTCACGAATATGCTGGTGCGGCTCGGGGTGAGTGCGTATACGGCGGGACAGGATGCCTGCCGGATCGAGCATGTGCTGAGTCCGGAAACCTTCGAGAAGGTGAAGGAGCATTATATGCGGCTGCCGGGCGTCGAGGACAGCGCCGAGTATCAGAAGCTGCAGACGATTCAGAATTTCGTGCAGACCGTGCCGGGGCGGCAGGACTGAGTATTAAAAAAGAGGCCTTGCGGCCTCTTTTTCAGTGTCTGAATTTATCCAGCAGGCCGCGGAGGCGTTCTGCGAGGCGGATCGGTTCCGTGACGGCTTCCGCCGGCTTGTGCATGGAGGTATGCAGGAAGTAGTCCTGGGAGTCGAACGGCTCGGCGCTGTGCTTCCGGCAGTAGCTGCCGTCCGGGAGGACGAGGCTGGCCTTCGCGCTGTCGCGGAGCTGGGCATCAAGGATCCAGCGGAGCTCGGCACGGAGCTCTTCGTCCTGGATCGGGCAGGCGATCTCGACACGGCGGTTCAGGTTTCGGGTCATAAGGTCGGCCGAAGCGATGTACATCTCGGCGTCGGCACCACGACCGAACTGGTAGATGCGGGCGTGCTCGAGGAAGCGTCCGACGACGGAGGTGACGTGCACGTTCTCGGTTTCGCCGGCGACACCCGGGAGGATGCAGCAGATGCCACGGATGATGAGCTGCACCTCGACGCCTGCGCGGGATGCCTCTGCGAGCTTATCCATGACCTCACGCTCGGTGACAGAGTTCGCCTTGATGCAGACATATCCGTCGCGACCACGTGTGATCTGCTCGTCGATCTTCCGTAGAAGCATTGGCTTGATCCCGTATGGGGAAACGAGGAGGCGCTTATACTCGCCATCAAGCTTGTTCACGAGCATGTTGCGGAAGAAGGCCGACGCGTCCTCGCCGATGGTCTGGTCGACCGTCATGAAGCTGAGGTCGGTGTACATCGCGTTCGTCTTCTCGTTGTAGTTGCCGGTGCCGACCTGGGTGAGGTAGAGCGTCTTATTATGACTGCGCATCGTGATGAGGCAGATCTTGCTGTGGCACTTGAAGCCCTCGGTGCCGTAGATGACCTGGCAGCCGGACTCCTCGAGCATCTTCGACCACTCGAGGTTGTTCTCCTCATCAAAGCGGGCACGAAGCTCCATGACGACGAGGACTTCCTTGCCGTTCTCGGCTGCGCGGCAGAGGGCCTGCGCGATCTTCGAGGAGGAGGCCATACGGTAGATCGTGATCTTGATGGAGAGCACCTTCGTATTCTCGGCCGCCTCGTTCAGGAGATGCAGGAAAGGATCCACCGAATCGTACGGGTAGAACAGGAGGCGGTCACGCTGACGGATCTGCGAAATCATCGGCTGATCGCGGCGGAGATCCTCGGCCCAGCGCGGATGATGCGCCGGATACTGGAGGCGCATGGAGAGCTCCTTCGGGAGTGCCCCGATCAGACGAAAGACGTAGCGCATATTGAGCGGACACTTATCCACGAAGACTTCATGGGTTTCCACTCGGACGACGGAGGACAGGAGCTTTCGGAATTCCCCGGAGATCTGCGTGTTCAGCTCGAGACGCATGACCGCGAGGTGGTCACGGAGCTTCAGGAGCTTCGTCATCTGGTTGCGGAAATCCGCCTCGTTATCGTCGAACTTATCATCATCGAAACTGATGTCGGCGTTTCGTGTGACCGCCAGCACGCAGCTCTCCTTCACCGTGTAGGCGTCGAACATGGTCGGCAGCCAGCGAAGGAGAATGTTTTCGGTGCGCACGTAGCGCTTGCCACCTGAAAGCATCAGGAACGGAGCGGCGGTCTCCGGCATTGGCACGATTCCGATGGCCTTATGGCCCTTCTTATCCTCGAGGAGAGCCGCACCGTAGATCCGCTTGTTCGTGAGGTGCGGTACCGGATGGTTCGGTCCGATCAGGATCGGGGACAGCACCGGCAGCAGCTCCGTCTTGAAGAAGTGGTTCACGAGCTTCAGCTCGCTCGCGTCCAGCTGCTCCATCTCGACGTCCTGGATGCCGCTGCGGCCGAGCTCCTCCATCACGGCGCTGTAGATCTGTTTCTTCATCGTGAGGAGTCCCGGGATCACCTCATAAATGTGGTGAAGCTGCTCCTCCGGGGTCCAGCCGCTCTTATTATCGCGGTCGTCCGGTGTCATACGCGCGAGGTCGAAGATGCTGCCCACACGTACCATGAAAAACTCATCCAGATTGCTGGAGAAAATCGAGATGAACTTGAGGCGCTCCAATGCAGGCACCGATGGGTCGGCGGCCTCCTCGAGCACGCGCTGGTCAAAGCGCAGCCAGCTTAATTCTCTGTTCTGGGTGTATCTGTATCGTTTCTGAGTATTCTCTTGCATAAATAGCCTTCCCGTACGCCGTACCTGCTGACGAGCAGCTGCTGCGCCTGAAATAAATGTGCGATGTGCTGCAGTACCAGGATGCCCGGTACCAGGGTATGAATCCGCTCCGGTTCGAGCTTCAGGATGAGATCGATCACGGCCTTATCCCCACTGCAGAGGAAATCACAGAGACCGTCCAGCTGCTCTGCGGTGATGCTGCGGCAGTCCTCCGAGCAGTGGTAGTAGACCCGCGCGAGCTTCAGCACGGCGCGCGCCGTACCACCGACGCAGACCAGCAGCGGACGTGCCTGCTGCTCGTCCGTAAGATAGATCGTTTCTTTGATGGTTTTCCGGATCCGCGCGAGGGACTTCTCTCTCGGCAGAATCTTCTTCACACAGCGCCGGTAGAGGCTCAGTGAGCCGACCGGAAAGCTCTGGTAGTCCACCGGCTTCCCCTCGTCGAAGGTCACGATCTCCGAGCTCGCGCCACCGACGTCGAGAAATGCACCGCTCGACATAAAGAGCTCGCGCATCGCACCGGTGTAGCCGAGCAGCGCCTCGTCCTCTCCGGACAGGATCTCGACCTGGTAGCCGGTCGCCGCCTGGATCACGGCAAGTGCCTGCGCTGTGTTCGTAATGTTTCTGAGTGAGGCCGTCGCAAAGACCCGCGCGCCCTCGATGTTCAGTGTCTGAAGAATCGTCCGGAAGCTGAGCAGCCCCGCGCAGGCACACTCGATGCCCTCCGCGCTCAGTCTGCCATCCTCCACATAGCCGGCGAGGCCCGCCATGATCTTCTCACGAAAGAGAATCTTGAAATCCTGCGCATTCGTTTCATACAGTGTAAGACGGATCGAGTTCGACCCGATGTCAATGATAGCCTGTTTCATGTACTCCCCTCTCTGGCCGTGCCGGCGACCGTTCACTTTTTTCCCATTATAATCCAGTCATAGGCCAGCAAACATAAAAATATCGTCGAATTGTAAAGTTCATACTTTGGGCTATGTAAAATTTAAGTAAATTCAGTCGATAAAAGTCGTCAAAGCCCCGGAGGGCAGCCAGCGGAGTACTGTGTTTCCGCTGGCTGCCCTCCGGGGCTCTGTACATTACCTACATCATATCTCTTACAGCAATCGCGATGTCCGGGTAATTCGTGATGATCGCGGTGACGCCGGCGTCGATAAGCATCTTCATGTCGGCGCGCTCATTGACGGTCCAGACGCGGGTCTGGAGGCCGCTCGCGAGATACTCCGCGAGGAAATCCGCCATCTTCACATGATATACGGCTGGGTGGAGTCCATCCACTCCGCTCTTCGCTGCATACTCGCCCACATGCAGGATGACATCACTGAAGAGATAGGCGGTTTCGGCGTCGGGTACGATGGACTTCAGTTTCTGCACACTGTAGTGATTGAAGGACGAATAGATCACGCGATCCTTCATCCCGGTCTCCTCCACGATGGCTGCCACCTTTTTCTCGATCTCCGGGTACCAGTAGATTCCTGTTTTCAGTTCAATGTTGACTGCTATACCCGATGGTCTGACCGCGTCGAGCACCTCACGCAGGGTCGGTATGCGCGCGTCCCGGTACTTCGCGAAGCGCTCCCGGAGGACCACCATCTCCTTCAGCTCCTGAAGGGTGAAGTCCTTGACGAAGCCGCTCTGCCCGGTGACACGATCCACCGTTTCATCATGGATGACCACCGGAACGCCGTCCTTCGACAGCTGTACGTCCAGCTCGATGCCATCCGCTCCCTGTTCGATGGCGAGCATAAATGCGTCGAGTGTATTCTCCGGCGCATAGCCGCTCGCTCCTCTGTGTGCGAAAACTTCTGTCTTACTCATGTACTGCCTCTGTTTCTGTGCGCCGGACCTCCTGAGCGATGCCCGGCGCTGCCTGTTCATCTGTACTGCGCTTCCATCCGGTGCTTCGATCCGGACGCATCCGCGCTGTTTTCATCTAATCCGCAATCAGCCGTTCACAAGATTGTACTCGGTGATGGACTTGTTGATCTTATCGGCCATGTTCTGGACCGCAGTATCCACATCCTCCTTGCCGTTCAGCATTGCCTCGATCTCGGACTCGACGGTCGCACGTGCCTCCGGGAAGACGCTTAAGAGAGCGCCGCAGTACTTCGGTGAAGAATCGTGAAGCTGGTCGATCGCGGTCTCAAACTGCGGATACTTCGCGATGTTGTCCTTGAAGACCTGCTCGTCCTGTGCCTTCGTGGTGACAGGGAAGTAACCGGTCTGCTCGTTCCAGTACGCCTGCGACTCCGGAGAGATCAGGAATTTCACGAACTCCCAGGTCGCACGAAGCTTCTTCGGGTCGTTGTTGTTGAGTGCCCAGAGGGATGCACCACCGATGGAGACACCGCCCTCATCGCTGGACTTGATCTTCGGGAAGTACGCGGTACCGACCTCGAACTTGCCGTTGACGTCCTGAAGGATCTGCTTCAGGGAAGCCGTGGAGCCGAGGGTGATCGCAGACTTACCGGCAGAGAAATCTGCGAGACCGGAATCGCCGCCCTTGCCGACGATCGGTGCATAACCATCCTTGTTCAGCTTCTGCCACTCGGTGAGGATGTTCTTCGCCGCACCGTTCTGATCGAACGCGACGGCGGTTGCAGCTGCATCACGGCCGTTGCCGTTGTCTGCATACTCGAGACCCTGCTTGCCGATGAACTGCTCGAAGAACCAGCCGTAGATGCCGAGGGACATCGCTTCTGCTGCGCCGCCCTTCGTGGTCAGCTGCTCGCCGATCTGGTCGATTGCCTCGAGGCTGTCCGGAATCTCCGTGATGCCGGCCTTGTCGAACATATCCTTGTTGTAGTACATGATCGGGGTCGAGGAGTTGAACGGCATGGAGTAGAGCTGGTTGTCGATGGTGTAGTACGCAGCGAGGTTCGGCTCGATGGCGGAGACATCGTAATTGTCGGCATCGACCATGCCCTGCATCGGTACGATCCAGCCGGACTCGATCATGAAGCGGGTACCGATCTCATAGACCTGTACGAGGTCTGCACCCATGTTGCCCATCTGTGCGCTCTTCAGCTTGTTGAGGGAGTCGTCGTAGGAGCCCTGGTACTGTGCGTCCACTGTGATGCCATACTCATTTTCGTCGTTAAACTTCTTTACGAGGGTATCGATTGCCTGGCCATTGACACCGCCCATGGAGTGCCAGAAGGTGATGGTGGTTCCGTTTACGTCCTTCGCAGCTGCCATATCAACGGTCGCTGCTGCGGCAGCCTCGGTGGTCTCCGCCTCGCTCTGTGCAGCGGTCTCCGCACCTGTGGTCTGGTCGCCTGCATTGGCCGCCGTCGTCGCTGGTGCCGCATCCGTCGCGGCTGGTGTTCCGTTTCCACAGCCGGCCATCATAGCAGCGGTCATGGATGTTGCAAGCACTAAGGATAATGCTCTCTTTTTCATTTTTCCTCCTCCGTAATCGTCTGATTACGTAATGTGATGTATAGAATCGGGCGAACCCGGTGCTACCCTTTAACGGCACCCGAGAACATGCCGCGGATGAGCTGTTTCTGGCCGATGATGAAGATCGAGATCGACGGGATGATGATCATCACGACGCCGGCGATCATCAGGGTGATCGACTGGGAATCGACGCTGTCGAGCATGCTGATCCCGATCTGAACGGTACGCATGCGGTTCGAGCCGGTGACGAGCAGCGGCCACATGTACATGTTCCAGGCGTTGATGAAGGTGTAGACGGCCATCGCGCCGATCGCGGATTTCGTGAGCGGAATCAGGATCTTCACGATGAAGCGCAGGTTGCTGCAGCCGTCGAGCTTCGCGGATTCATAGAGCGACTTCGGGAAGCTCATGTAGAACTGTCGGAACAGGAAGATGCCCATCGCGGACGTCAGGTACGGGATGATCAGAACCGGGTAGCTGTCGAGCATGCCCCAGCCCGCGACGGTCAGGTAGTTCGAGATGATCGTCGCCTCGCCCGGCACCATCATGGTCGCCATGACGAGTGCGAAGAGGATGCCCTGGCCCGGGAACTCAAGGAACGAGAAGGCGAAGGCTGCGAGCGAGCAGGAAACGATCTGTCCGAAGGTGATCGTGCCCGCGACGAGGAAGGAATTCATGATGAAGCGGAGGAGCGGCACCGTGGTCAGCGCCTCCGAGAAGTTCCGAAGCGTCGGGTGCTTCGGGAAGAGGTTGAGCTCGGTGGTGAAGAGCTCGTTCGATGGCATCAGCGCGATACTGATGGCGTACAGCAGCGGGAGGAGGACAATGATGGCGAACACAACATTGGCACCCAGCCTGAGCGCGGTCCGGGCCCGGCGGCGTGCCAGGGCCTGCGCGTTCATGCGATTTTTCAGGGCCAGCAGCTCACTGGCCGACAGCTTTCCCTCCATCGGGATCGCCATGCTTTCGATCTGACTCATCAGTAATTGACCCCCTTCTTTTCAAGACGGAACATCACCAGCGTGATCAGCATGATGATGACAAACAGGATGACCGACTGCGCCGACGCACTGCCGAAGCGGTAGTTGAAGAAGGCGTCGCGGTAGATCGAGTAGACGATGACATTGGTCGACTCGTTCGGTCCGCCCTCGGTCAGGATCTTGATCTGTCCGAAGGACTGGAAGGCCTGGATGATGTTGACGACCAGGGTGTAGAACATGATCGGGGAGAGGCCCGGCAGCGTCAGGCCTGTCTCTTATACACATCTCC
>ERZ1026856.1320-NODE-1320-length-12695-cov-4.327294_pt1 | contig 12695 bp, 14 predicted proteins | sample MGYA00380158_ERZ1026856 | MGnify/ENA primary metagenome ERZ1026856 (study PRJEB33269, sample SAMEA4719794) | human gut metagenome | biome: human-associated habitat; feature: organic feature; material: feces | place: Cameroon | collected 2013-10 ...
ATTTTGGGTCTGTGCTATAATCCAGTTGAAATGACATCCCGGCATACGGGGTGGTTTTTAGAAAGGAAAAACGAGATGAAAAAGTATATTGCACTGCTTCTGACTTTTGTCATGCTCTTCGCTCTGTGCGCCTGCGGCGCAGCCCCCGCAGCCTCTGCGGAGGAGACCGTTAAGGAGCCTACCGACGAAGAGTACGCCGCCTGGGCCGAGGAACACGGCTATGTCCTCGATCCCGAGGAGAACGGCTACCTGAAGCTCTCCCCCGAGCTTGCCACCGCAGCCACCGTATCCGGCGTCGGCGGCATCAACTTCGGCTGCATCGACTGGAGCGAGGATCTCCAGAAGGCCGCAGTCCGCGAGTGGCTCAAGGGCGGCGTGACCAATGTCGACCCCGCGCAGGCTCAGGATGATTCCGGCTACAACTACCGCAACATGATGCAGCTGGCCACCTCCTACAACAACGTCCCCAACAACACCAACCTCGAGCTGGTCCTTGACATCGACAGTCTGCACCTGCTGGGCATTTCCGAGGCCGGCACCTCCAAAACCATAGAGTTCGCCGAGAACCCCAACGTCTGCGTCGCATGGTCCCGCCAGATCTCCGTCCCCGAGGAGGAGATGGGCTATAACTACTACAGCTCCTACGGTCTGTCCTACTACGGTCAGGTAAAGATCTACACCTCCGCCGACCTTGAGACTGAGGAAGGCCAGAACGCCGTTCTGAATCTGTTCGACCGCTACTATGTCACCGGCGCCTCCTTCTGGGCCGGCTACACCAAGGCCATCACCGACTGGAGCGACGAGGCCGCAGTCCGCGAGGCAAAGCTCGCCTACATCACCAACACCCTCGCCTCCGGCAGCATGGTCGCATATGAGATCATCCCCACCCGTATCGTCATCACCTGCCCCTTCGTTATCCTGATGGCCCCCGTATACATGAACGCTGTCAAGTACGGCACCGTTCAGGAAGGCGACGATAAGTACGGCTACGATCTCGGTATCCGCGACGAGTTCTTCGATCTGCTCATCGCCTACAAGGCGGAGTGGCTCAAGGACGAGGCCAACGTAAAGGCTCTTGAGGAGTACTACTCCGCCGGCCGCTACCAGCAGCTTGACGCCGCGCTCGCCGCAGCCGGTATGGACTTCACCCATGTCTCCCTCGCGGAGAACCCCGCGTCCGTCGCAGGCTTCAAGACTCAGACCACCTACGTCCCCGCAGAGTGATCCTTTATCGGCACATCAAAAGGCACAGCCTTACGGCTGTGCCTTTTTTGCGTCGTTTTACCTTTTCCCTTACCGGCGCGAGGCGAGGTATTCCCGGTACTCGCGCTTTGTGACTCTCACAAGCTTGCCCTGAGCGTCCCGGATGTATATCGGCCCCGTCCGGCGCGCGGTCTCTTCGGCAGCGGCGGCGTTTCCGCGGCTCTCGGTCCATTCGAGATACTGTTCCTTTGTCCAGCCCATGGCCTCGAGCTGTGCCTCGGTGGGAACGAGTCCCGCCGCCATCATCGCCTCTCCCGCCTTGACGAGCTGCTCGCGGTGGGCCTCCAGTCCCTCGAGCGTGAGAGTGCCGTCCGAGAGCGCGCCGGTGAGCTTTCCGGCGGCAAGCTCCGTGTCGGTGCGGTACTTTTTCGCCGCGAGGGCAAAATCCGCCTCCCACTGGGCGAGCTTCGCGTTGAACTCGTCCGCGCTCATGTTCGTCTCCTCCGCCCAGCGCTTGAGCGTCATAAGCTCCGAGAGATGGCTCTGCGTGAGCTCAAGCAGCTTGTCCGCCTTTTCAAACTCGCCCTTTGCCCGCAGATCGGCTATCTGGCGCGCGGTGTCGGTGGAGAGCTTCGTCTGCTCCCTGTCCACCGCCATGCGGTTGACGGCGGCGGTATTCCTCACCGCGCCGTACTGCGCCTGACCGATGCCGCCGCGGTCGCCCCTCGCCTCGGCGTACAGCGCCTGGTCGTCGAGCGCTCTCAGCTCCTCGGCGCTTATCCTGTTCCTCTGCGTCTGAAATTTTGCCGCCGCGTCCTCCTCGGCGCGCTCAAGCTCGCTCACGGCCTGACCGGTGGCATAGTCTATCCTCTTCTCCGCCTGCTCGCCCGCCGCGGCGTTTATCTGCTCGAGCATGCGGCGCTGCGTCTCCTCGTCTACATGGCCTATGCGCGGCAGCTTCGCCTCCGGCAGCTCCGCGTCGCCTGCAATGCGCTTCGTACTCTCCGCCGCTTTGCTCCAGCTGCGCCTGAGCGCCTCCTCGGGCGTTTCGGTCTTTGGCGGAGTTTTGTCCTTTTTATCCTCGGCCGGCGTCTCGTTCCAGCCGGGCTGGGGCGGGAGCGTCTTGTCGCGGACGGCTTCGTCGGCGCGGTCCCTTTTCGGATTATAACCCATAGCTCATACTCCTTGCAGTTTGCTCCGGGAGACGGCGCGCCGGCTCCCGGGCGGTTCATATCGCTTCACCGTCCACGCGGTGCGCCGCGTCACGGAGGTATTCGTCCATCTTTTCCTTCGCGGCGGGTACGGTGTGGTTCGCGCCGAGCTGACTCAGTCCGTCGAGACACGCATACATGCACTCGCACATGATGTTCGACTCCCGCTTGAGCTGCGCGATCTCCGCGTTCTGCCTGTTCTGACGGAGATACCACTTCTCCGCCTTGACGATATAGCCGAAAATGGCAAATATCGCGGCCAGCACCGCCGCGGCGGTGATTATGGTCTGAAAATCTATGTACATCGTTATCTCTCTTTGTTGAACTCCGCGGTGGACACGCCGATCACCGAGCCCAGAAGCGTACAGACCGCGGCGGCGGTGGCGGCGATCTCGTCGCCGAGAGGCCAGCCCCACACCGCACCCGCCGCTCTGTAGAACGTTGCGGCCGCGGGGATTATCACGAGATCCAGCCACTTGAGTATGTCGTAGACCTTATCGGGAAGTATCATTTTAACGTCTCCTTCAGTTTTGAATATGTCTGCGGTCCGGCGATACCGTCGGCCGCGATGCCGCAGAGCCGCTGAAAGCTCCGCACCGCCTCCTCCGTGGCGGCGTTGAACACTCCGCCCGGCTCGACTCCCAGAAGAAGCTGCAGCGCCTCGACCTGCGTGCCGTAAAAGCCGCGGCAGAGCGTGGACATGTCGGCGGCAAAGCGCCTTTTCTCCTCCGATTCCGCGCACGGTGAGCGCGAGATCACGTCGTTTATCATAATGTCCATGTCCACGTCGCCGGAGTATCCCGGAACGCGCCCCGAGCATGAGTACTGCCATATATCGCAGTCAATGCCGGGGCCGCTGTCGTTATAGGCGGCGCACCAGACGGAAAAGCCCTCGTTTTTAAGCTCCTCCGTGCCGAGCAGCTCTCGCAGAGGATAGAGCGAGGCGTACACGCCCGGCCTGTACCCGGCGGCCGAGACGCGTTCTCCGAACGCCCTTGCCGAGGCCGTCAGCGCCGCGCCGCCGCGCGGGAGTATGTCCCCCTCGATGTCGAGATACAGCGGCAGCTCAAGCTCCCTGCCGTCAAGGAGGCGCAGGGCGTATTCGGCCTCTGCCCTGCCGCCGTCCGCGTCCGCGGAGTGGGAGTAGACATACGCCCCGACGGCTATCCCGGCCTCGCGGCACATGTCGTAAAAGCGCGAAAAGCTCCCGTCCGCAAAGTCTCTCCCCTCCGAGAGCTTGAGTATGGCGAACTCCGCACCCGCGTCCGTGAGCGGCGCGGCGGAGGCGAGGGCCGCCTGCCAGTTGGAGAGATCGACGCCCTTCTTACCCCTCGGCATTGCTTATCCCATACCTTTCAAAGAGCGCGGCGGCCTTCTCGTCGCGGAGGAGCTTCTTCTGCTGTCCCGCGTTGAGCGCCGCAAGCACCGTCAGCAGCGCCGCCTTTGTCTCACGGTTGAACTCAATGGCTCTTTCAAGCTCACTCATCGGTAACACCTCCGTAGATAGCCTCCAGCGCGTTTTTCATGTCATCCCGCTCCGCGAGCATTTCCTCGTACTGGCGCTGCAGCTCCGCGAGGACGGAGTAATCGCGCCGCGGGTTTATCGCTTCGCCGATAAACACCGTCCCGTCGCCGCGCGTCCACATTTCTCCGCCGGGCACATAGCTGTACCCCTCTATGAACTGCCTGCACTTGCCGTCAAAGAACTCCGTTTCCGCCTCGCGGCGTGTACCGTCGTCCGAGACATGGCACTTGTAACTGCCGTCAATGAAAATTTTCATGCTTCACCTCACGAACTTAATGCTCTCTATCTCAAGCTGGTGGCCGTTTATCGAGTAGAACCTGATAAAGCAGCCCGTAAAAGCCGCCGGGACTGTGAGATTCCTCTCGACGAGATCCGTATCCGAGTAGTCGCTGCTCGGAAGGCCGTAGCTGCTCACCACCGAGCCGTTTGCGGTCTCCCGAAGCTCAATGCCTCCCGCGCCGTACCCGCTGCGGACCCTTGCGTTTATCACCAGCGTCCCGTATGTCCCGGCGGGGCTTATATCATGGCCGCCGGCGGATATGGCTCCGCCGTAATCCGTGTCGCCCGCTCCGCACACGAGTATGTTCCCCGAGGCGCTGTCTATGCTTATCTGCCCCTTTGTGCCGGAGACGGCGAAAAGACTTTTGAACGCGTCAAGTCCGTCTCCGTTTTTCCACACGACGAGCGCATAGGACAGCGTGATATCCTTTACGCCGAAGTCCGTAAACGTCACCGCGCCGGATACTGCGCTTTTCTCCCCCTTCACGGCCTTTAGGTAATAGGTGCCGACAGGCAGTCCGCCGATCACATAGTCCCCGGACGTGCCGATCTCCTTGGCGTCCCTGATCTTGACGGTGCAGCCGGCGTCGCTGTATGCCGCCACGGCGGAGCCGGTGTCTGTATGCGCGACGACGGAGCATTTGCTCAGGCCGCCCGCGCTGCCGATGTGATGTACCGCTACGTCGCTCATTTCCTCACCACCCTCAAAAAGCAGTAAATGTCATTTGCCGGTATCTCGTCGGCAAAGACTCTCAGCGTGTCGTCCGCCGTGATGTTCGCCGCGACGATGTGCGCGAAGTTCTCCGCGTCCTGCTCAAAGCCCGCGAGGGACGGCGCCGCGTCGCTCCCTATCCCGCGCTGGAGAAAGAGGTCGCCCCGGTCGCTGCTGCGGACGCCGTAGACCGTTATTTCGGTATACCACGCGTTGTCGCCGCTGCCGTTCCATCTCGCCCATGAGGCCGCCGCCGAGGGGATAGTAACGGGACAGCGCCCGCTCACCGCGCCTGCGGCTATCTTATCGCCGGTGACTGCGTCCGCCGCGAGCTGTGCGGCGCCGACCGCCCCATCGGTCAGCTTATCCGCCGTGATACTTTTGTTCTCCACGGTGAAGTCGTGGTTGAACTCAACGCTCCAGACGTTCGCCTCCCACTTCTTGAGCTGCGCCGAGTCGTAGCGCTTCATGCCGTCAAGGCTCTCCTCGGAGCAGAGGAGCGTGACGCCCTCCGCCGCGATGAAGCCGACCCTGCCCGCGCCCGCGCGGCAGACCGTGATCTCGCTGCCGATGGGGAGCTGCGCGGAGGAGTTCGCCGGTACGGTGAGGCTGATATCCTCCGCGGAGGAGACGTACAGCGCCTTGCCGTCGTCGGAAAGCTCAAGGCTCCTCGGCGAGACGACGTTCACCCTCGCGCGGCTCAGCTGCGCGGGCAGCACCTTGCCGCCGAAAAGGTCGGCCTTTCCGGAGTCCTGCGGGTGTACATGGTCGCCGCGCGCATAGCCCGCGTCCTCCCCGGCCGCCGCCGTGCCGTTCATTCTGGGTGTCTCCGCCGTGGGCGCGGGGATGACGCCCTCCGCTATTTTTCCGCCCGTCACGGCCCCGGCGGCAATTTTTTCGGCAGTGACGGAGCCGTCGGACAGCTTTCTCTCCGTTACCGAACCGTCGGGCAGGTTTCCCAGCGCGACATTCGCTATCTGCGACTGGACGTTCTCGATGGCGTTCTGTACGTCGGTGGAGTCCACTCCCGCCGTGGGGACAAAGGGCAGCTTGTCCGCCCTCAGCTCGCCGATGAGCTTATTGAGTCCTGCCTTCAGCTCGTCGAAGAGGCTCTGCAGGTCGTCCCTTACCTTCGTCTCGTCAGGCTCAAAGGTCGGGAAATCCGCGGCGTTCCGCCAGCTTTTCGTAAAATCAAAAGGTGTAAAGGCCACTTATCTCTGCCTCCCTTGGTAATTAAAGAATATCTGCGCCGACGCCACGGAGAGGTCCTGTCCCGCGATGTCGTTTTCAAGGCGCATGGCGAAATGGCGGACCCTCCGGCACATCGGACGGCGGCGAAACACCTCCGCGAAGCCCCGTCCCCGGAGCGAGCGGAAGGCAAGGCTCCTCGGCACGAGCAGCCAGTTCACGACCCGCAGAGGCGTTTTGTCCTCGCGGCGCTCAAAGTCCGTCAGGTATGTGAGTCTCAGCTCGGCGTTGGTGTCGGAGCGGCTCGCGATGAGGACGCTGTTTACGTTCTTGAGCCGGTCGTAGCTCCCGAAATACTGCGTCGCAAAGCGAAACACCTTGCGTATCGGCCCCGAATAGTCGGCGTAGACCCTCGCCATGGCGGTGAGACGACCTCTGCCGTCCATGTGCCAGATCCGCTCCCCCTCGCGGACGAGCGACACGGCGTCTATCCCCGTCCAGTAGAACCACGACGGATCGGAGCTTTTCGACAGACCGTAGTCCCACGCCCACACATGGCCGTTCGCGCACAGCCAGTAGCGCTGCCCGTCGTCGAGACTTGCAGCCTCGCCCGCCCTGAGATCCGCCAGCAGGCCGGGTCTTGCCGCCTCGCCGTTTATTTTCCGTGAAATACGCTCCACGTTGTTCTCCATCGCGGAGCTGGAATCCTTGAGCATATATACGCCGCCGTCCCGGCACGCCCAGACGAGATTGTTGCCCACGAGCCGTATCGTCTCCGGCAGATCGCAGCCGGTCATGGCGTTGATGGGCGTGTAGGGCATGTCCAGCGCCGTGCGCCCGTCCAGCTCCGCCGTGCCGAGAGAGCTTCGCCCGAGGGACGAGCGCTGAAATACGACGAGATAGCTCTGCTGGCAGCCGAAGCCCGTCACCGGATTGTCCGCGTCTCCGGCGAGCTGGTACTGGCTCATCGGGAAGTAGCCGGGGTCCATCGCGATGTTGCCGCCGTTCCAGAAATATGCGTTGGGCTGTCTGAGGCTCCCGGCCATCACCACGCACAGCGCCCCCGTGCCGCCGTAGACCGCCGCGCGGTCACAGTCCATTATGCTCTCATACGCGTCCGCGTTCGCCCTGGTGAAGCTTATGCGCACGGTATTGTTCTCCGGCGGGTCGCTGACCTCCGGCGCGGCGGAGAACGTGACCGTGCCTGCGCTCAGATCCGCCGTATAGCCGCCGGAGAGCGTCTCGCCGTTCACCGTGACGGAGTCCACGCTGTCGACATCCTTGAGCGGGAGATGGTAGACGCTCACGCCGGAGACGGCGTTGTACCACACGCTCACCGAGCCGGAGAGGCGGTTTTCCGGCTGGTATATGTCGCCCGCGCCGCTCCCGGGGTCGGCGTTCACGGCGATGACGGGCGTGTAGGGCGTCACGGGCGCGGCGCTCAGCGCGCCGTTCGAGTATTCTATCCATGTGTAGCTGCCGCGCGTCTTGTAGTAGAGTCTGCTGCCGTAGAGAAAGAAGCTGCCCGCCGTGCCGCCGACATCGGAGATGAGCGGTATCGCCGCGGCGTTTTCCGCCGCCGGGTCAAAGGCATAGAGCGCGGAGCCGATATGCGCCACGATGAAGCCGTGGAAGAGCCGCCCGTAGGCCCTCCTTCCCTCGCCGAGGCTCTCGTCCTTACTCAGCCATACCTGCCCGTCGCGGCAGTTCAGCGCGCCCTCGCGCCACATTAGGTTCTCCATCTCCGGGCTTTCCCCGGCGCGCAGCCGGTAGTCCAGCTCCCAGAGATTTATCCCCCCGGACAGCTCCGGGAAGCTGCACGAATACTCCCTCCTTGGCGAGGGGCTGCCGTATGCGCTCACCGCCGTCACAGCTCCACCTCCCTGAAGCCGTCAAAGCCGTACACGTCGCCCACGGCCGCTTCCTCGACGCGGGCGGACTCGCGCAGGGCGGCGACACGGCTCTCATACTCGCTCCTCAGCACGGCGTAGCGGTACGAGTCGTCATACAGCACGAGCTGCGCCGCAACAAAAAACGGTATCGCGGCGTGGACGTCCGGCGTGTTGTCCAGCTCCAGTGTATCCTCCGGGGACGCGCCGACGCTCACGGGATAGCGCCAGTATTCAAGGATAAGTCCCGCGGGAGCGCTCTTCGGGAGCCACAGTTTGCCCCCGGCAAGCCTGTAGTCCCGGCAGCGCCCGAGCTCCTCGCCCTCCGGCAGCAGCAGTCCGCCGTGCATAGGCTCCCGGCAGTCGGCGGGCAGCGTCAGCATGCGAAAGCCGCCCTCCTCCCGCTCCGAAAGGCTGTCCACCGGGCAGAGCGCCGGTATCCTCCTCGCCCTGACGGCAATGTCCGTCTGTGCGCTGTCCACCAGCGCGGGGATGGCGGCGAGATAGTCCGCCTGGTCGTTGTAGCTCTCCGCTATGGGCTGTCCCGCGGCGGTGTCGGAGAAAATGAGCCTGAGCGCCATGCGCTTTACTTCGCCATATGTCATGCTATTCAACACCTTTCAAGCGGCGGGGAGATATGCTTCCCGCCGTGCTGATCTCTCAGCCTATATTGAGGATGGCGTCGCCGAAGGCAATGGGCTTGCCGGCGGCGTCTGCCTCGACCACGCGCACCACGGTGTGTCCGGCGGTGGGGACGATCTCGGTGGATGCGGCGGTGAGCGCGGTCCAGTCGGCGGCGGTTATGGCCGTGCCGTAGGTCAGGGCGGTAAGGCCGGAGGGGGCCGCGGCAGTCATGTAATAGCGCTTCTCGCCCTCCTTCGCGGCGTTGACCACGATGGTGGTCTTGCCGGAGTCGCTGGGCGCGGTGACGACGTTCAGGGTCTTCATTATGCTCTGGCCGCCGTGGTAGTAGATGGCGTTGGACTTTTCGTTGAGGACGAAGCAGTCGTAGATGAAGCGTCCCTCGATGAGCCAGCCGGATATACCGGGAGGATTGTCGTGGATCTTGTACTCCTCGAGCTGCTTGGGCGCGGTGGCGGCAATGGAATGGGTGATGATGAACGCCGCTCCGGCGGGCAGATGGGAGGCGGGGACCTTGACTATCTTGCAGCCGTCGACCTCGCCGATGACGCCCTTTTCGAGCAGCTCCTGAGACTTGTCGCCGTACTTCATGAACGAGGGATCCTGCTTGAGGAGGTTCGCGAAGCGGTAGGTGCAGAACGCGACGCGGCCCTTGTCGGGGACGTTGTTGTCGCCGAGAGTCTCCATGCCCTTGAGGAAGCTCTCATAGGCGTTGGAGGCGGTGAGGGCGGTGCCTGCATAGTTGCCGTTCGCAATGGCGGCGTCGGCAAGAGTCTTGAAGACATAGCTGTCGAACTCCGGCACCACCACCTCGCGCAGCTGGCGGGAGAGCGCCTTGCCCGCGTCGGAGACCATCTCGGACTGGAGCTTGTCGCCCTTGTCGATGATGAAGGTAAAGGCGCGGTCGCGGCTGACCGTCATGGTCTGCACGTTGCGGTTGAGGTCGTTGGGAGTGCCGTAGCGGCTGGAGCCGCTGCGGGTGTAGTCGTTCATGGCTACGATGGGGATGGAGTAGACCTTTACGACCTTGTCGCCCTGAAACTTGTAGTCGTTGTTCAGGGCGAGCATGGCCTGGGACTCGCGGTAAAAGCGCTCGTCCACATTGCTTGAATACTTGGTTGCGAGATTGATTCCACCAGACATGTGTTAAATCATCCTTTCAGTTTTTGTTTCTGCTCCCCGCGGGGAGCTGCCGGCCGTACATCCGGCCGGGACGGCTCAGTAGGCGTTCAGTCCCTCAAGGAACGGGTCGGCGGGGGCGTAGCTCACCGGGGTGCCCACAGATGCCGCCCTGACCGGCGCCCGGAAGGCGCTGCCGGCCCCGCCGCGAAGGGCGTCCATGCTCCCGGCCGCGCCGCGCTCACGGTAGGCGGCATAGGCGCGCACCAGCGGCACTCCGTTCCCGACGCATTCGCGTATCACCTCGTCGGGCAGACTTTTCCCCGCCATATCGGGAAACGCCGTGAGCAGCGCCGAGACCTCTCCGGAAAAGTCCCTCTCCGGCCCGCTCTCCCCCGCGCTTTCGGGGGTGATGGCCTCCCCGCCGCTCTCCTCGGCCGCGTCAATGTCCTCCCCGGAGATCACAGACTCGTTTTCATCCATTGTTGTTTTTCCTCCTCACTCATATCTTTGCGCCCTGAACGCGCAGCGTTCTTTTCGCCGTGTCGGGGAGAGTGCCGTATGCCGCCTGCATTTTCCCCGGCAGCGAGGCTATCGCCTTGTCCTCATCCGCTGCGCCGAAAAATATATTGCTCCCCTCCGGCCGGGAGGCGTGTCCCGGCTCGTCTCGCGCCGGCTCCTCCGCCGACGTGACGTCCGCCGGCGTGACGTCCTCCGCCGTCTCCTCCCCGCTGCGGCGGCGCAGGTCGTCGATAAGCTCCTGCTTGCGTGGGATGAGCCGGTCGGGGACGCGCTCGAGATAGTCGACGAGCGAGAGCGTCCCGTCGCGCCTGAGATTGTCGAGCGACTGCACCATCGCGATCTCGCTAAAGCGCGTAGCCGCGCCGACCTCGACCGATACCTTGAGCCACAGGTTCTTTAGGCGGCTGAAATCGTACTCCTCCACCACGCGGCGCCTGACGGAGCGCATTTTCATAAGCCCCGTCGCGCCGTCGATCACGGGCATGCCGTCCGCTCCGGTCAGCGGCTCCTCAAAGTCGCGCATGCGCACGATGGGGCGGCGGCCGTAGTAGGTCCCCATCATGTCGAGGAGTATCGCGCCGATGTCCTCCACCCACTCGTGGAGAATGGCCCTCGGGTTTTCGAGCGGCACCTCGGAGGAGCTTTGCAGCACCATGAGCGCCGAGGTGTTGTCAAGATCCAGCGACCCCATCTGCGCATCCGTCGCGCCGAGACATTCCTTGGTGTACTCCATGACCTTGTCGATGGCCATGACTATCTGGCTGGACATGTCGGCGGGCTGAAGCACGCTCGCCACCGACCTGAGATCCTGCCCCGGCTGAAGTCCCCTCACGCCCAGTGCCGTCCCCACCTCGTTGTTCCATCTGCCGATGAGGTCGGCGTTGTACACGGTCTTGGGGAAGCTCTGAAGTTGAAGATGACGGAACACCAGCGCCATCATGGAGTTTATGAATATCTGGTTCGGCACTATGCCGGTGACGAGCGCTCTGCCGTGGTACTGGTTCTTCTGCCGCTCCCAGTTGCCCCACGCGATAGGGTAGCGGGAAAGGCCGGTGTCCACGTCCTCGAAGATGTTGCAGTCCTTTGTGGCCTTTGTGACGTGAACGGTCGTGACCGGGCGCATATAGGTCACGCCGTTTTTGTCGGTAAAGGGCCGCTCGCTGCGCACCTTGGTGTAGAGGTAGACGTAGAGCGCCTTGCCGTTTGAGCCGTCGGCGGAGTTCAGCTCCGTGCGGCCGCCCACGGCGGCCTGATAGGCGCGTTCGCTGTCCGGACGGATATCCGCCTCCGCGCCCCCGCCGCCGAGAGCGCGGTAATGCTCCGCCTCGCGTCTGAGATTATCCACCGTGTCGCGCCCCACGATGAGAATATAGGGCTGTGACTCGACGTCCGTTGTATTGGGGTTGCCGAACATCACGTTCACGCCGTCGATAAGCTCCATCTTTATCTCGCCCTGCGCCCCGCCCATGCCGCCGTAGGGGAGCGCCTCAGGGTCCCAGTAGAAGTGGGCGCAGTAATCGCCGGTCTGCGCGCCGTCAAAGAGCGCCTCGCGTATGCGGTAGTCGAGCTTGAGCTTTTCAAAAAGGCTCCGGACCTCGGCCCCCGCGTACTCCGCCGCCTCCGCGTCCTCGCTGCCCGCGCCGTAATAGCTCAGCGGCTCGAAGCTTATCGTCGTGGCGGACGAGGTGAGCGACGCTACGAAAAGCGAGCTTATGCGCTTGATGATATTGAATACCGGGCGGGGCAGACGGCTCATCGCCGAGGTCTCCGGGATGTGGAGCCACTGGTTGCCGGCGAAGAACTCGATATTGGTGTTTACGGTGCGGTAGAGGTCGGGCGTGAGGCTCCGGTTATAGTCGCGCCCCTGCTCGTAATACTCCCACGCCTTCGTCTTGCTGTTTTCCATCAGGCTTCATCCTCCTCCGGGAACTCCGCCAGCCCGTAGGCGATGTCCGCGCTGTAGCCGGTCAGCGCGCGCAGGGCCTTCAGCTCCTCCTCCGCGGCCTTCCGCTCACCGCCGCGCGCGGGGACGCTCTGCGCGCTCCCGGCCGTTCCCCTTGAGGCGCGCGGGGCAAGGGCATAGCCCGCGGCGAAGCAGACGGCCCCCATAATAAAGCCCAGCAGTCCCAAAATTGTTTCTGTCATTTCTTTTCCTCCAATGTCAAACTTTCGGTGCGGCGCGCCCTCACCACCCGCAGGGCGAAAAAAGCACCTCCGGGTCGTTGAAAAGCTCGCTCTCGTCCCGCTGTCCGCGCCGCTCTCCGCCGCGCGGCTCATCCTCCCCGCCGGGCGCGTAGATGAGTCTCTGCAGCGCCTGCGAGGCGGCGTCGACCATGTCGTCGTGGGCGGCGTTCGGAAAGGCGCTGAACTGCTCGATGAAGTCCGCCACCCAGCCTGCCTTCCCC
>ERZ1026856.1323-NODE-1323-length-12680-cov-5.288000_pt1 | contig 12680 bp, 14 predicted proteins | sample MGYA00380158_ERZ1026856 | MGnify/ENA primary metagenome ERZ1026856 (study PRJEB33269, sample SAMEA4719794) | human gut metagenome | biome: human-associated habitat; feature: organic feature; material: feces | place: Cameroon | collected 2013-10 ...
ATAATATTAGTGAATTAAATTATGAATTCACCATTATTTTTGAGTTGTGCTAATTTATTAGTAAAAGATAAAAAATTAAAAGAAGGGCCCTAGTATAGAGCCCTTCTTAATTCTTAAACTATGGATGCCATCAAATATTCTTCCGCTGCTCTTCTAAATTTCTTAGCCAATTGCTCCATTCTATATTTAGAAGTTTCTCCTCTAGAGAGATTAATAGAGAGTAATGAGAATAAGAAATCAGTACAATATTTGGCAAAGGAATCAGCTATGTAGACATACAGATCATTATCAGATCGAGCCACTTCAATAGGAATAGATTCATCTGGTAGGTCTAGAAATTCATTGAGCTTGTCAAACTTCTCTTTGAAATAATTAATTTGCTCTTCTGAATTGAAATAAATATTTAGTGTCATTTTGTTATACTCCTTTCATATACAAAAAATAATGGGCGGAAATTAATCCGCCCATTATTCTTTTTACTTGTTATCTAGCATCATGCTGGCTACCATTGATTTCTTCGAAGTCACGCTTATCGGTAGCTCGAAGAATGCGTTTTGCATCATCATAGCTACCAATCTCATCGACTTTAACAGCATCAAGTTTTACAATACCATTGTCGATATCATTGATGGCATCTTCAAGGATTGCCATCTTTGCTTTGTTACCACAGACCATCTTATGGCGGATCTTGGTAGCCTTTGTTGTTTCATTCACTTCTTTAATGGCATAACCACGAATAGACTTATTATAATTATAATAAGCCCAAACTTCAAAAGTGGAATCATCCTTCCACTTTTCATTGAAGAGTTTGGATTCCTTAGTCAAGTCATCCATCATACCTTTCAGCATGTCCTTCAAGCCACCAAACAACTTAATCATGGGCTTGAAGATCTTCATAGCCTTAAGAACAAACTTAAGGCTATCGCTAACAAACTCATCATTGATGCTGATGATGACCTTACGGCCATCATCGACTTCCTCAACCTTCTGAGAAGCAAACTTAGAAATCTGCTTCTCTTCGGAAGGATTGAGGTTTTCTTCGAACGTGGTAATCTGCTTATCCACGTTCCATGGCTCGTCCGGAATGATGATCTCACCGAATCCTCTGATCAGGTTCTTGCTGCTCTCAATGTTTTCCTTAGACATGGTAACTTCGATCTTCATAATATATTCTCCTTCCCTTGTCCCTGGGAGCTAGGTATTTTATAAGAGATATAGTGGTATATCTCTTTATTCTACTACTATAATATACAAGTATCTTAGGAGACTTTTACGGTTTCATAGAAAAAATAATAGAGGGGCTATTTTGCCCCTCTATTATATCATTTATTCATCGTCCTTTACATGGAAGGTTTCTTTCCATTCATTCTCATTGAGCCATTTGATAAGCTCTCTGGACTTGTAGTTTCTGAATACAAATCCTCTTGAATACTCGAACTGGTTGAAAGAGTTTGTAGATACGAAGTTATTATATTCAAACCAGCCACAGATACTGCCCATAGCAATAGCTTTCTTTGCTTCAGGCATATTATCCGTGTATTCAGGATGAAGAAGCTGAGCTCTGGCGAACAGAATACGGTCATCAGTACAACCATATTCAATCAGCTCTTCGATCATATTACGAGCTGCGCCTTTACCTCTCAGCTCAGGAGCTACATAAAGGTCTTCAATGAGAGTAAAGAGATGACAACCACAATTAGAAAGAGTCATCATTCCAATGATATCATCGATCATAAAGTTAGCTCCAAAACTCTCATTAGACTTGAAGCTATCTCCCATTGTAACCACCATATAGCAGCCAGGATATTCTTTGAATGTGATTCTCTTTGTCTCAAGATCAGGCTTCTCATACCTATTATCATCTTCCACATTCCAGGTAAGCTTGAGTTTGCCGAATTCTACCCCAGTCATAGTTTCTTCCATAATAATTTACTCCTTTACATTATTTTATTAAAAGTGTGATAGGGAGAATATATCCCTACCACAATCTTTTATTCAATTTCAGAGCGGTCTACTTTCAGATCCCTCAGAAGTGCATACATATTAGACTCAGTATTTCTAATACTCTCAATCTCTTCTTTAGCAGATTCGATTGTATACCTGATAAGAGTTCTGGATCCATCAGGTCTCATTGCACTTTCACCTAATTCATAGCCGCTCTGTTCGCCCAGACCTTTATATCTGGTGATATTAGACGGTGTCATAGATTCGAATGCTCTCATAAGAGTATAGATGGATACAGTATTCCCATCAAGCTTATAATATTCGTCATTTCCTTTGATGATATTAATAAGCTCAATACAGCTAGAAATGAACTTGTCATTCAGGAATACATACTGAGATCTAGAATTTACCAGACCTTTAAGAAGAATAGTTCCATTAATAGTCTCCACTTCAAGGAACTGATATTTCTTCTTCAAATTCTTAGCCATCTTCTTAGCATTGAATTCAGGTCTAATGAAATAGCTAACTTTATTGATTACAGAATCATTGGTGATGGGAAGAATCTCTTCTTCTGCATCATCCATTTCATCCTCATCAATAGCTACTTTCTTAGTAGCCTTAGCCTTCTTAACGGTCTCCTTTGTCTTCTTGGAAACTGCTTTCTTCTTCTTAGGAGCAGCCTTCTTTTTAGCAGCCATATTGCAAACTAGTTCTTCAGAACCGAGTTCGATATACGGAGCCAATTCATACAGGACATTCTCCAGAAGATCTGCATCAATTGCAAAAGTATCGCTAATAATCTCCAGATCTCTCACATAGTTTCTATTTCTATAGAAGATACCAGTGCAATCTTTATAAGAGATAGATCTATTCTTGATATCTGTGAGACTATGAGACTTCAAGAAAATACTTTGAAGATATTTCGTGAAGTCAAGAGTAGAAGTAAAATATCTAGTATTATTCTTACTGATCTTTACCCCATACAGAGGCGGTACAGCTCTGTAAAATTTACCTGCTTCAATAAGTCCTGGCATATACATCAGGACAAATCTTAACAACAGGCAATCGATGTGGGATCCCATTTTATACCTCTATGTCACCATAGAGCCAGACTATATCATCATCTTCAGCTCCACCTGTTAAGATGCTTCCCATTTCGGATTTCTCCTACTCTACTCAGTTACTCACTAGAGTTTTTCATCTAGCTATCCTTTCGATAGTCGTTGAACTTTACTCATATAATCATCTCCTTTCATTTTATTATGAGTCTTAGCTGCTGATTGTCTCTTTCGAGAGTTCCCAGCAATTAAAGAAGTTTATTTCTACAGTATTTCTACTGCAGCGGACAGCTCCCACTGTTTATCCGCATCTGCATCAGCAAAGGCAATGACTTTATCCCATTTAACCTTGCTGATATCAAAATCTCTACCATATCCTCCTCCTACTAGAGAAATGATAGCTGCAACTTCAGGATTACTAAGGAATTTGGATCTGCTTTCCTTGAACGCATTCAGTTTTGTTCACATAGGTCGTTAATCTATGCAGTTCTCTTATGAACTTCTCCATGTTTCCATGGAAGCTCAGACTATATCACCATCCAAATTATTCATCTCCTTTCTTTGGATGCCTCCCATTTCGAACTCACTTGAGCCCTACTCTCTTACGAGATAGTCGTTGAACCTTTATCATAAATAGCCACCTGGTATGTATCCTGATAAATTACTCCTTCATCAGGCATATCGATAACTTTGCAATCCAGGTCTGCTATTTCATTCTCACTAAGAAAATCACAAAGTGCTTTGATTGCTTTGTGAAACTTTCTATTTCCTTTTTCAGTGAAATAGAACTTTGTTCCTTCAGGTATTCTTACTTCAGGAGCTTGAAGCTGATCTTCAAAGATAGCTGTCAATTTCCATATGTCATCAGATAATTTATCGGAAATACAATCATTTTCATCATCATAATTGTATGCTTCCTGAAGAAACCCTATATCATCATCAACCGTTGAATATCTATACAGTTTCATTTGTATTATTTCCTTTCTTTAGTGAATTATACTTGGCTGCTGATTAGCATATGATTTCTCACTTAGCTTTCCAGCAATTAAAGAAGTTTGCTATAGACATTACTATCTATAGGCCCATAACTCTAGGCAGTTTGCCCCTAATTGGAAACACTCCTTGACAGTGGAAGTCACGTCCACTTGTTGCGGGGCCTTTAGCAGATTTTCCTTCTACGATAAACAACTCCAGATTTTTATTTCCAGAGGGTTGTACGTAGTCCTTAGGTTTTCCTGTAATTTTACTTTGAGAATATTTATCAGAAAGCTTAATCTTTTCTGTTTCAGATTTCGCTCTGATCTCTGCAACCTCCTTGATAAACTTACAAAGCTTAGTAAGTTCACCAGGACTCGTCTTACTCCAGTTATCTAAGGCATCTGTAGTCAACTTCTTTACGAAGTCATAAATGTCCTTATTGGACAAGATGCCTTTAAACTGACCCATAAATATAGGATTAATATGGGCTACGCTAATGGCTCCCTTGAGACCAGTCTTAATATCATTAGCTGTTACAGACAGCTTAGACTTTTCTCCAAGATAAATCTTGTTCATGTAGTTTCTCAGATAAGTGCAAACACCATCTAAGAATCCCATTACATGAGTACCACCACCAGTAGTATTCGTGAAGTTTGCAAAAGATATAATATCTTCTGCAGACGTTAAGTCGCTAGAGTCATAAGTGAATACTGCCTCAGCTCTCATTACACCCGTATCACAGGAAAAAGTGATCGGATTGATTAACGGAGTCTGAGTCTTTCTTCTCAAATACTCATAAATACCATCCTGGTTAATAAGAGTCTCATTAACCAGAACGTTTCCATCTGCACCAATACCAGTAAAGTCAACCTTAGTGCCAAGAGGCAACAGAGGGACAATATTGGCAATCAGTGCATACATTTCATGACTAGACAAAGAAACAACACCCAATACACTTGTATCGGGTTCAAGATAAACAGTAGTTCCCTGTCTATTTTTCGGGCACTTTACTTCATGCTCAGGCTTTACAATCTTGCCTTTACTGAAGGACACTTCATGAGCTACACCTAAAACAAAGGACGTAGAAATGAATTTCTCAGAGAGTGCCATTGCAACACCTGCACCGACACCATGAGTACCACTACTATATCCACTGCCCTTGGTATTCTCATAATGAGAACTTGAATGTTCTTCAGAATAGATAATTTGCATTTTTCCATGAGGGACACCACGACCGGTATCTTCTACCATCGCAGATTGATTTCTCTCATCGAAAACAATCCTGACATAATTACATGGAGAGTCTACCCGAACTGCTTCATCGAAAGCATTCTGGATAATTTCTCTAAGACAGCCTTTCCATCCATCGTTTCCAATATTACCAATATAGAAACCAGGACTTTGCCGTACTGCCTCAGCGAATGCTAATTTCTTAATTTTATCACCATAGTTTTTGATGCTGTCTTCAAATTTAGACAGATCAGGATTTACATTATTTGCTTCAATTTTCTTAGCCATAATTAAGAAATCACCTCTTAACTATTTGTTATAGATGAGGTACAACAGTATCCTCATCCATAATTTTTATTTTAGAGCGAATTTAAGAATCTTGCTGTCCTAAACCTGCCCGTTTCAATGTCTCTAGAGTTTCATAATTAGATAGATAAAACTCTATCTTGCCCCTTAGAATGGTTACAGACTTCTGGATATCGAGATCTAAATACTCGGTAGAACTGGCTTCAGAGTTTACGACATCTTCTAATTTCTCAACCATAGAGCCCAAAGTTTCAAGAGTATTCTTTTTCATGAGTTAATCTCACTCCTTTCACAATTATAGTATACAAATAAAAACAAAATTATGAATAGGATAAAAGAAGATCTGGGTAGCCCGAAGACTACCCAGATCTCTATTTAACTTGCGTCTATTCAGATCTGAATTATTAGACGTTGAACTGCTTCTGCTGAGTGACTTCTGCAGACTGATCAGCAGCAGGAGCAGGAGGAACGACACCAGCAGTAGGAGCCTGAGGGGCAACCTGCTGAGGAGCACCAGTCATGAAGGGATTACCATAAGGATTTCCCATCGGCTGTGCATAAGGCATCACAGGCTGAGGCTGGGCATAACCCATGGGCTGCTGCATCATCGGCTGCTGAGGCATGGGCTGAGGATAGCCCATAGGCTGCTGGCCATACATATTGTAACCGCCAACGGCTGCATAAGGATTGCTCAGCATGCTATTCATCATAGCAAAGCCATTGGTACCAGCGGCAACGTTGTTGGGCTGATAACCCAGAGCATTCTCATACATAGAGAAGTTCTTCTGAGCACGCTCATACAGCTCAGGGAACATCTTCAGCAGGGGGATCATCTGATAATACTGAGTAGCAAGCTGCTCAGGAATATCCAGATACAGAGCCTTGGAAGTCTGCAGCAGATCTTCGATCAGCTTAACAGCCTTCTCAACTTCGGCACGGTTGTAGTCAACCATCTCGAAGGTCTCACCGCAAATAGTGCAGTGCAGAATGTCATTGCCAGTCTCGGGATTCTGACCCTCAACAACCAGGGTCGGATGACCATTTTCCTTATGAGTGCAGGCTGCACGCAACAGATCTTCCTCGGTGACTTCGATCTTGAAAGCACCACCACGAGAGCGGAGCTGATTGATCTGCTCAGGAGTCAGAGGCTGAGTGTAGCGAGCCTTAGGAATCTGGTTAATGCCGACACCATACTGCGGTCCAGCATAAGCGGGATAACCATTGTTCACATACGGGTTAGTGGGCATCTGGTTCTGATAGGGATAGTTCATACTTAGTTCCTCCATATAAATAATTTTGAATTCGCTTCGAAATAACTAATCAGAGTCATACTATAGGGGTCTTGCAAAGGTATGAAACCAACTAATTATCTCTAGGTCTTACCACTATAATATGCACTTATTTTTTAGTTTAATCGGTTATAATTTACTACTCTGAGCAAACGTAATCGAACGCAATAAGGGCAATTAGGTACGTGGTAAGAACCACGTACCTAATCGTTATGTCTTTATTATTTTATTACTGAATGGTCACAGTCATGGTCAAAGTTACAGTGCCGGAAGCAGTATCCTTGGGACACAGACCATCGATAGAAGTCTTAAAGGCTTCCAGATCGCCACCCTCAGTATAGGTGACAGAATCAGTGCCATTAGAGACAACGATAGTCTTTACACCCTTAACAGCTGCAACCTTGTCAAACAGACCGCTATCGGAGATAGCACCATCATCGGTAGTGATATTGAAAGTATTCTCAGCAGAAGGATCCTTCTCAACCTCAATACCGGTCACGCCTTCGATAACATCATCGATCTTCTCCTCAGGAGTAGCTTCCTGAATGGTATACTTACCATCATCACCCTTGACAGACTTATAGCCAGAAACGACATAAGCTGCAGGATCAGAAGAATAAGTACCACCATGGACAGAGATGTCAGTGGAAGGATAGTCCTCAACTGTAACAAGGCAATTAGCAGTGCCAGAAGTAAACTCACCATCATTGATGACAAGCTTGCCCTGAGCAACATTGTTGTACTTACCATTGGAGACACAAGGCAGATTCTCGCACTCGAAAGTACCACCATTGATAGTACAATCATTCCAGTTCAGTACAGCACACTGAACAGAGTTGGAGAAAGTACCACCCTTGATATCGAGAATGCCGCATTCACCATTCTTAATAGTGTTCAGGCCACCCTCGAAGTTACCACCATAGATGGTAAGCTTGCAGTGAGTGCCTTCAGGAACAGTATGCTTATCGGTATCAATCTCATTGCAGATCATACTGGAGTAATCGCCTTCCAGAGCAACACCGATATTGTTCTCGGCACCTTCAGCACCGATAACCATGGTACCCATATTCTGGATAGCATAGAAGCTATTGGTCTTACCAGACTCCTGAGAACGAGTGAAGATACCACCAAGGATAGTAACCTCGCCACCCATATCATTGGTCAGGCAGGCCTTGCCATGAGTGGTGTTATCAATAACACCAGCACCAGTAATAGTCAGCTTACCCTTATTGTGGATGGTAGCTTCACCATTGTTGGAGAATTCTTTACCAGCCAGATCCAGGGTAATATCAGCACCCTCAGGAATAGTGATACTTTCAGAGATATCACTATTCAGAGCAATAGTAGCAGTGCCAGCACCAATATCAGTCAGTGCAGCCTGTACGGTAGGATAAGAAACGCCATTTACACGAACCTTGTCCTGCTCTTTGTTATAGTACTTGACATTGAGAGTATAGACAATAGTCTTCTCATCAACAGCACCAGTGAACGTACCAGAAGCAGTCTCATTCTGATTTGTAGGCATAAATTTAATCACTCCTTCTTTGAAAGTATTATAACTATCTTTATCTTCGATAGTCATAGTGACAGTCTCACCTTTCTCAGGCTTGAACTCAACGGAGTCAAGACCTTCAAGCCCAGCCAGGAATTCAGTGAGACCTAATTCCAAATTATCAGAGGAATTGATCACGATAGAAACATTGTTATTTACCAGAGAGACGGAGCTATAAGCAGTATTCTTTGCAGGAATACCAGCAATAAAGCTATTGACACTCTTGGTAATCTTCTTGATATAGCTAGCGCTATGATCAAGTTCAGGAGCAGCAGCCTCAGACTTCAGAATCTCAGAAGTAATAGGTTTCTGGGAAATCTGAGGAGCTTTCTTCTTATAGTAATCCATACCAACGTTAGGATTCTTGGGATGGACAGGCAGGTTTTCAGCCCAATTCAGGATGATCTTTTTCTGATCACCCTTCAGCATAGGAGCAAAGAGATCATCGAGAGCCTCTTTGAGCCCATCAAGATCGAGATTATGCTCAGTATACTGTAAGAACTCATAAGGAGAAGTAATGACAGTATAAGGAGCTTCATCTTTTACATTAGACTGTCTATTTGCGGCAATGCAGTAGATCAGCTCATGGTCATCATCAAAAATAACAAAGTCGTTGTTATTTCTAAAAGTGACATTATTATCCAGATCATACTGGGTAGACAGAGCTAAAGTACGGCCTTTTCCATTATCTTTATTAAGCTTCGACTCAAGAAACTTAAGCTGTTCTTTGGTCATACTTTGTATACCTCCTTTAAAAAATAAGAAGTCGCAGAGATAAAGCTAAGCGTGGTAGAGCATATCGCACTCTACCACGCTATTGCTTATGCTTTTATTTACATGTTGTACTTGTACTTCGGCAACTGCGTCAGCAAGATCTGTAAATACCTAGTGTCATAAGCATTATCAGCGATCATTCTGAGCACAGAATAGACCAGCTGATAGCCTTCAAGCATCTTCATATCATCCATCAAAACTTTGTTGATCATATAATCTTGAGAGTTCTGATAGGCAAACTGCATAGCAGTCACATGAATCTGTGCTTCCTGAATTTTCTTCTCAACTTCTTTCAAAGTTGCATTAGTGAAATCAGGATTGCGGAAAATATGTCCTTCATTATAGAAGTTGAACTTTCCCTTTGCAATCTCCCTGATAACTCTAATTCCATATCTTCCCATGTCTCTTACATTGGACATGGGATCCGGATTATTAATCTTTGGTGCCCTCTTCTTATTAGGACGATTGTTGTTATTAAAATTTGCCATATTCTAATTCTCCTTTACAAATTACTTGATTGATTCAATGATATAGTATATAATTCAATTAGACGTTTATACCGTTTCCATCATTGAAGTCATACTTCTTCTGATTATCAAGCCCTTCAATAAAAGGAGTCTGAGTATCAGAGAAAGTCTCTTTGATATTATGATCTCGAAGTTTCAAGAACTCGGCGAAAGTTCCATACAAAGCTTCCTTATCTGGATCTGGATCGACAAGCTTATTCTCTTCAATTTCTTCCTGAGAATATCCTTTATTGTATCCCTCAATATCGAATCCATATTCGCCATAATAGCTTTCTACAGATTTGCAGAATGAATACATAGATACGCATTCAGGAATATTGATCATAAAGTACTTGATATCACCAGTCTCAGTTTCAGTCTGTCTAGTCTCAGTCATCACAATAGACTTATGAATATCAATAGAGTCTCCATAAGACTCCAAAAGAGTTTCAATAAATCTATAGCAATCTGTACGACCATGACAGATCTTGAAGTTTCCATCACTAAGGTCATCTTCTGTATCATTAGCAATGAGAACCAGATAAGTCTTATCTTCAAAACTCTTTACAGGAGCTTCGAATATAGCAGGCCTAATAGGTTTCTTCTTAGGCTCTTCTTTAGGAGCTAAAGGAGCACCAGGTTCAAATATTAATGGATCTATAGGAGTTTTATTTTTCTTAATTTCTTCGCTCATACTAGATTACCTCCTACATAATATTTTGCATTATTCTGGACAATGATGCAGCTATTAGAGAATCTCGAGATAGCTGTATAATTCAACTGGTTCATATCCTTCATAGGTTCTTCCATGTAGATACCAGTTCTCCACTGAGAACCCTGAGCAGTATGAACAGTTTGAGCATATCCAAAATCAAATTGATTAGCCTGTCTAGGCCTTCTCATCTGTCTCAATTCTTGCTTTCTCTCAAATGAAGCTACGAAATAATCATAGTCCACAGAGATATCATAGAATGGGCAATTGGTTAAGACAGGATTGAAATCAATCTGGAAGAGTTTATCCTTATAAGAACGGACATCAGGCTGATTAATTACAATGCCAGACATACCATTCGTAAGATTTACCCCACCAGACTCAAGAGCCCAGTTATTTCTTTTGCAGATAAGTTTCTCTCCCATATGAGGAAGAGGACCATCTACTCCAAGAATCTGGTTTCTAAAGAATCTATTGAATTTCTCTCTAGTTCTATTAGTACCAGTAAGGATAATATTTGCATAAGCAAGCATTTCCTTAGTAAGTTCATGCTCCTGGATTACCATGCAATCTCCATAAATTCCCAAATGAATAGGAAGTCCATGAAGAGCTCTCTGAGACAGATAAACAATAGCAGATCCTTCTGCCTGTCTCATAATCTCAGTAAGCATTTCTACATGTCCTGTAGTCAGGAATGCAGGAGTTCCAGTAATAGGAGGAATCTGATAGATATCTCCAGCTACAAGAATCTTTTTTCCTGTAGCTAGAAGATCATCTCTCATTTCCATAGGAACCATACCTCCCTCATCGATAATGATGAGATCGATAGGATTCATTTCCTCAATATTAGGAACAAACTTCAAACTAGTGATAGGGACATTGAAGTACTTATCCATTACAGGATTTCCATAGCTATCAAATACAGGTTCTTCTACGCATTTATAGAGCCATGAATGGATAGTCTTAGCAAAAGGCATTCCTTTCATTCTCATAACAATGGCTGCAGCACCTGTGTATGCCATAGGAGCAACCTTGATATTTCTCTTTTTAGAGATTAGATTTACAATCTCATTGAGAACTACAGATTTACCAGTACCAGGACTTCCAGAAAACTGAAAGACCTGTTCAGAGCTATTAAAAAACCAATTTACGGCATTGCTAATAACTCTTTCTTGCCCCTGATTAAATTGAAAAGTCATAGAGTAGATCCCTTCTCAATATCACAATACTTATTGGAAATAATTTCACTAGTCTTTTTGCTAAGGTGATAATTGATTACCACCAGAGCCTGATTCAATTCACCCTGACAAGGATCATCAATACCATTCTCCTTGCAGATTTCCAATGCAAGTCTCTTAAGCTCTGTAGCAGGAGGCAAAGAGGGATAACTTGCTTCTGCAAGATTACGGATTTCATTGATAATACTATCAGACGGTTTCTTGTAAGTGAACAACATAGAATTTTCCTCCTTATTTCTTTTTTCTTGGAGCAGCCTTAACAGAAGACTTCTTCAAAGGTTCTTTTCTTACATCAAATTCTTTGAGATCAGGATTTTCATCTCCATTAATTTGAAGAATCAAATCAGCATACTTACACTGATCTCTCATATAAGGTTTGGAACTTAGCTTTTCCTCATCATTCTTGATTTCTACTCTACTCAGTCCCTTACCACAATCCACATTGTAAACAACACCATACTCAGGTGCCTCACCAGATTCAGCTAGCTTTCTAGTGTAATAGCCGAAGATCTGAGACATCATTCTAGTGCTGTTATAAGGATCGAATTCCTGAGCTTCTTTACCAGAAGAAGCACCAGGAGCAACAAGGTCTTTGCCTTCAAGCTGCACAAGACAGCCAGTATCCTGATCATAGAGGCGCTGTCTAGCACCAACTTCCAGACCGATTTCCTCCATGATCATTTTATTAAACTTCAAACTCAGGGGATCCATTTTAAATTCTCCTTTCAAATACCATTAATTAAATGCAGAAATTTAGGATTGAGATAAATCTCTGCGTCATTTAAAACTCTTCCATCAGGGTTATGACCATAAGGATCATTAACCTTTGAATAGGAATATGCTACTACATCCCAGTAGTGTCTGGTTCTGAGATGATCTACAATAGAATACTTCCGTGCAGAATTATACCCATTACCAGTACGAACAGACTTAATTTGAAGACCAGAAAAGTAAAGAATATGCTGGAGCTGCGACGCATTAATCTTAACCCAGCTTTTAGCAATCTGATCATGCTTAGTCATAATTATTTCTCCTTTGTTAAAATCTGCCTGCACCCCATCAAGGAGTGCAAGCCCAAACAATAGATTAATAT
>ERZ1026856.1325-NODE-1325-length-12678-cov-8.263329_pt1 | contig 12678 bp, 10 predicted proteins | sample MGYA00380158_ERZ1026856 | MGnify/ENA primary metagenome ERZ1026856 (study PRJEB33269, sample SAMEA4719794) | human gut metagenome | biome: human-associated habitat; feature: organic feature; material: feces | place: Cameroon | collected 2013-10 ...
AAAATTCAACATGCGTTGTGAAACGCTTATCATCATCTTTTACTTATACAAAAAATAAAACATTGGAGCTCAATAGGGGTATTGAGATTCCAATGTTTTTTTATGCATTAAACTGAAACAAATATTAACGCATGTAGTCTTATTTATTTTCTTTTCAGTCTAAATCAGTCGTCTGTTTTATTGCCTGAATCAATCTGCGATATCTGATTCAGCAGGTTTATAGCCTGACCTACAGTCTTCACATCATTGATGCGAAGCATTCGCTTGTTGAATTTTTCTTTCAGAACACAGTCTTGAATATGACTGGTGACGTAAGCGAGGATGCGGTTAAACATCTGACTTCTGTAGAACGGACTGTTTACATTGCTCACAAACTGCATCTGCATATAGCCCTGCTTGAGAATAATCTTCTCACAGCCCAGTTTCTTGCCTACCCTACGCAGACCTACCACATGCATCAGTTCGTCTGCTTCATGAGGCACAGGACCGAAACGGTCTATCATACGCTTGCGGTAAGCTTCTACCTCCTCATCGCTCTCCAGGCGGTCCAGTTCACGATAAAGGAGCATACGCTCGCTGTCGCCCGGCACATAAGTCTGAGGGAAATACATCTCCAGATCGCTCTCTATGCCACAATCGTCAACGAAATCATCACCCGTAAGTTGGGCGCCTTCATCCATCTTCTCCTGATAAAGGTCACAGAACTCCTCGTTTTTCAACTCCGTTACAGCCTGAGAGAGAATCTTCTGGTAGGTTTCATAACCGAGATCTTCCATAAAGCCGCTCTGCTCAGAACCCAGCAGATTACCCGCACCGCGGATATCCAGGTCCTGCATGGCGAGATTGAAGCCGCTACCCAGTTCACTGAACGTCTCCAGCGCCTCCAGACGGCGACGCGCTTCAGGAGTAAGTACACTCTTAGGTGGCGCCATCAGATAGCAGAAAGCCTTCTTGTTGCTTCTTCCTACGCGTCCACGCATCTGATGCAGGTCACTCAATCCGAAGTGATGAGCATCGCTCACGATAATCGTATTGGCATTGGAAATATCGATGCCGTTCTCTACGATGGTGGTAGAAAGCAGTACATCATAATCATAATTGATAAAGCCCATGATGATTTTCTCCAAATCCTCAGGCTTCATCTGTCCGTGACCGATTGCTACCCTACAGTCAGGAATATGCTTCTCTATGAGCATCTTGAGCTCCGGAAGCTTGGATATTCTGTCGCATACGAAATAAACCTGTCCGTTTCGGCTCATCTCGAAGTTGATGGCATCGCAGATGACCTCACTACTAAACGTCACCAGTTCGGTATGAATCGGATATCGGTTAGGTGGCGGAGTGCGCATGATGCTCATATCCCGGGCGCCCATCAGAGAGAACTGGAGGGTACGCGGAATCGGAGTGGCACTCATCGTAAGTGTATCGACATTCACCTTGAGCTGACGGAGTTTTTCTTTGGTAGACACACCGAACTTCTGCTCTTCATCGATGATGAGCAGTCCCAGGTCATGCCATTTCACAGTCTTGGATATCAGCTTATGTGTACCTATCAGGATGTCTATCTTACCCTCTTTCAGGTCGTCAAGCACCTCTCTGGTTTCCTTCGTTGTACGGGCTCTACTGAGATAGTCTACCCTTACAGGCATGCCTTCCAGACGTTTCTTGAAGGTCTGATAATGCTGGAAAGCCAGAACGGTAGTTGGCACCAGCACCGCAACCTGCTTGCTGTCGCACGCCGCCTTGAAGGCTGCACGGATGGCAACTTCAGTCTTACCGAAGCCCACATCGCCACAAACCAGACGGTCCATCGGTCTGCCGCTCTCCATATCCTTCTTTACCTCCTGGGTAGCCTTATTCTGGTCTGGCGTATCTTCATAGAGGAAGGAAGCCTCCAGCGTATGCTGCAGATAATTGTCGGCACTGAAGGCGAATCCTTTCTCGCGCCGGCGCTGGGCATAGAGTTTGATGAGATCGCGTGCAATGTCTTTGATTCGCTTCTTAGCCTTGTCCTTGAGCTTATCCCAGGCCCCTGTGCCCAGTGTAGACAGGCGAGGCGGAGTACCGGTATCGCTGCGGCGGTATTTGCTGATTTTATAAAGCGAGTGGATAGAAACATCCACCTTGTCATTGTTCGTATAGACGATGCGGATCATTTCCTGATAGCTGTTGCCCGCAGGAACCCTTACCAGACCGCCAAATTTACCGATACCGAAGTCTACATGCACGATAAAATCGCCCACTTCCATCTCCTGCAGTTCCTTCATGGTGAGTGCCATCTTGCCGGTTCTCGCCTTATCTGAGCGCAGGTTATACTTGTGGAAACGGTCGAAAATCTGATGATCGGTAAAGAAACAGCACTTCTTGTCGTGATCAGTAAAGCCTTCATGAAGCGTCTTGTCTACCGGCGTAAAACGGATGGCGTAACGCTTCAGTTCTTCGCTTTCAAAGATATCCTTCAGGCGCTGTTGCTGCTTCTGGCTATCTGCCAATATATATAAGGTGTAACCCTGGAGCAGGAAATCCTCCAGAGTCTGGCAAAGCAAATCGAAATTCTTATGGAAAAGAGGCTGTGGAGCGATATTGAAAGGTATCACTGCCGAACTCTCTGACGGAGCAACCTTACCGAACTCGATGCGGAGATGAGCCGCTACAGCCTTCTTGAAATCGAGCTGAGAAACGAGATTAAGCTCGGTCTTCATCTCATGTCTGATGCGCTCTGCCTCCACCTCAGTGGCTCCCTCCAGCTGCTCGGTAAGGCTCTGCGATGAGAAGCCTTCGGTATAAATCTGACCGATGCGGTCGCAAACGAAAGAGAGGTCTTTCGCTACGACTGGCGTACTTTCAGAGAGAAAATTGAGGAAACACTGTTTGTTGCTCTCGATATGGGCGAGTTCGGGCACGATTTCTATCTCTGTGCGCTTCACCTGCGAGAGCTGGGTCTCTACATCAAAGGTACGGATGGTGTCAATCTCATCGCCGAAGAAGTCGATACGGAACGGATATTCGCAGCTGTAGGAATAGACATCGAGGATGCTTCCACGCACGGCAAACTGGCCCGGTTCATAGACATAATCGGTTTCTTTGAGTTCGAAATCGCGCAGGGTATGAACCACATCGGTCTGAGCAATCTGCTGGCCTACAGCCAGTTTCAGAATCCGTTCATCCAGATTCTGCTTAGCCACAACGAGTTCTGCCAGTGCATCGGGATAAGTGACAATCAAGAAATGCCCTCCCGAAGAGAGGCGCGCCAGTACCTCGGTACGCAGGATTTCATTTGCAGCATCACGCTGCCCGTATTTCACGGCACGCCGATAACTGGAAGGGAAGAAGAAGACCTTCTCCTGCCCAATCATCTGAGTGAGATCGTGATAAAAATAGCCTGCTTCATCGGCATCATCCAGTACGAAGAGCATCGAACGTCTCATCTTTCCCTGCAGAGAAGCAAAGAACATCGGAGCCGAAGAGCACAGCAAGCCCTGGAGAAAAATGGAATGAACCGACTTCTTCCCCATCAAATCAAAGAGGGCATCCGCCTGTGGCGAACGCCCGTATGTTTTTTCTATCTTTTGGATTTCCATCCAAGTACTGATTAGTGATTACTGATTATTAATCTTTCTTCGGATATTTCTTGAACCAGCTATCCAGGCGCAGTCGCATCACGCCAAAGAAAGCCTCACCAAAGATGCCACCACTCATCTTGCTCACACCTTCACGACGGTTGACAAAGATGACAGGCACCTCCTTGATTTTGAAACCAATGCGATGAGCGGTGTACTTCATCTCTATCTGGAAAGCATAGCCCTTAAAGCGGATTGCATCCAAATCAATGGTTTCCAATACCTTACGGCGATAACAGACGAATCCGGCTGTAGTATCATGCACCTTGAAACCGGTTACGATACGCACGTATTTAGAAGCGAAATAGCTCATCAATACACGTCCGATAGGCCAGTTGACCACATTCACACCCGAAATATATCTTGAACCTACAGCTACATCATAGCCCTCATCGTGAGTTGCCGCATAGAGACGTGGCAAATCATTAGGATCATGGCTGAAGTCGGCATCCATCTCGAAGATGAAGTCATAGCCCTGCTTCAATGACCATTTGAAGCCCATGATATAGGCAGTACCCAAACCGAGCTTACCAGAACGCTCCAGAATATGCAGACGACCGGCAAACTCTTTAGCCATCAAGCCCTTGACGATGGCAGCAGTACCGTCAGGACTTCCGTCATCGATAACGAGGATATCAAACTGCTTTTCGAGACCGAAGACAGCACGGATGATTTTCTCGATGTTTTCCTTCTCATTATATGTAGGAATGATTACTATGCTATCACTCATAACTTCTTCTAATTTTAATGATTCTGATACTAAATAATGTAATACAGATGCAAAATTACAACTTATTTCTGAAATAACAAGCGAAAAACCGAAATTATTGGTCCGGATTCTCTACAAAGCCCTGATATTTCTTGTCAAGTCCGTTCATAATCGCCTCATAGCTCTTATTCATCTGGTTCTTGATATTGTCAGCTCCCTTGCCAATCGGCTCAATAGGCTCATGAATAGTGAGCTTCAGAGGATGCCAGAAAGCCCAGTAGATGTCCTTCATACGAGGCTTCACATCGAAACTCCCATTGATGGTAAGCGGACATACCGGCAACTGCAGTTCATCGGCAAGCATGAAAGCGCCACGGCGAAACACGCCCATGTGACCCGTAAACGTGCGGGCACCTTCAGGGAATACCACCAGCGACATACCCTCTTTGAGCACCTCGCGAGCACGGTCATAAGAAGCGCGGATCTTCGAAGGTCCGCTCTTGTCTACAAAGATGTGATGCGCATACTCACAGGCAATACCGATGAGAGGCACTTTGCGCAAGCCCTTCTTCATCATCCACTTGAAGTTTCTGCCCAGGAAGCCGTAAATCAGGAAGATATCGAAAGCACCCTGATGATTGGCAACGAAAACATAACTCTGGTTCTTCTTGAGATGCTCACGTCCCTCTACTTTTACAGGCAGAAGGAGGATGCGGACCCAAAGACAAGCCCAATACTTGCCAGGATAATAGCCCCAGAAATGACCATTACCCAGCATGCATCCCAAAACAGTAGTTAAACTGGTTAAAACGCTAGCCAACAAGAGGATAGGCAAGCATATTACAAGCTGATACAGACGATATAAGTACTTCATTTTTTTTAATTAAGAATGAATAATTTAACACTCAACATTTAACATTCAACACTCCTTATTTTCTCTTCAGTGTGATGACCACGATTTCTGCCGTAGCCCCGATGCGGATTGGAACGGTACCGCCCAGACCCGATGTGGTATAGAGCTGGCAACCTTCCTCTTCGAAGAGGCCGTAATCATAAGGAGTGAACATCGACGGACGCAAGCCCAGTACGCTGACCTGACCCGCATGCGTATGACCGCTCAATGTAAGCTGCGGTGCTACAACCAGCGAATCCTTCCTGTCCGGTCCAATCACATCGCCATCCTCATCCTTCTCCTTATTAATAGTAGAAGGCCAAGTCTCGCGCCATTGCTTTGGTATATGCTGCAGCATCAGCACGAAAGAGCCCGGTCTGATGCCATACAGCGCCTTCCTTACGTTGGTGCGCTTTGGCTTGTCATAGTTCTCTGTACCAGCCACATAGATACTGTCAGCACCTCTATGCACCGCCACATGTTCATTCATCAGCAGGTGCCATCCGCAACTCCGCTGGAAGTCCTGCATCCGCTTCTCTAATGCAGCTATCTCCTGCTCGTCATCTACATCCATATAATAGGTGTAATCGTGATTGCCCAGCACACTCATCACGCCGTCTCTGGCTTTCAGACTGCTGAGCAGCGCCTGATACTTAGGCAGTTCATCGGGTGTAACATTCTGTAAATCACCCGTAAAACAAATCAGATCAGGCTTCTCGGCATTAATGCTGTCGATATCGCGCTGAGGCAGATGACCACGCCAGCCATAGTATGACCCGAGATGGATGTCGCTGAACTGAACGATGCGATAGCCCTCGAAAGACTTCGGCAGATTGGGTACATAGACGGTGATTCGCTTGACCTGCATCTTAGGAAATCCTTCGGTAAATCCGTAGATAAAGCAGAAGAACGCCACCGCTCCCACTACCAGACCGAGGAGCTTGCCCCAGTTGCGATGGCCGTGGAGAAGCCTCATACAGCACCAGCCGAAGACACTGAACAGACTGAAGACAAACTGCGGCACCGCACATACTGCCATCATTACAAACCAGATGTCGATGAACACCGGATTGCGGGGCAGGAAGTTGGGCAGCATCGTGATATACGCGCTGTAGGCGATAACCACAAGAGCTGGCAACCAGAAGAGCACCCGCTGCCAAAGGCTCTTCAGCCGTAACTTGCCATACCTTTTATATATCCACAGATACGGCAACAGGGTGAATACCACTACGGGTATCAATATTCTTGCTATCATTTCTTGATCAAACTTGATTGAAGATACGTTTTCATTGCCTGCACGGGCACTCCTCTGCGCTGTGCATAGTCGCGAAGCTGGTCGTCTCCTATCCGTCCCAGTTCAAAATACCGTGCCTTGGGATGTGCAAACATCAGACCCGAAACACTGGCATGAGGCGTCATCATACCGCTTGTGGTGAGCCGGATGCCCACCTGACTCATATCGATGAGCTGGTCGATGATGAAGTTGGCACTGGTATCGGGCAGCGAAGGATATCCGATAGCCGGACGGATGCCCTGATAGCGCTCCTGATGCTGGTCTTCGATGCTCAGCTGCTCGTCGGGAGCATAGCCCCAGATGCTGCGTCTCACCTCTTCGTGCAACTTCTCTGCCGTGGCTTCAGCCAACCGGTCGCAGAGTGTCTGTGCCATCATATTGAGGTAGTCGTCCGTGCGATATTTCTTCTCCAGACCGCTATCTACCGTCGTACAGAAGATACCCAGCCGGTCTGTTATTACGCTGCCTAGAGGACGGATGAAATCAGCCAGACAGAGATTGGGTTCCCCCTGAGCCGCCGGATGCTGCTGACGGAGCATCGGGAAGCGGACTTTCTGCCCTTCCAGCCAGATATCATCCCCCTCGCTGTTCGCCTCGAAGAGTCCGAAGACGGCATAGGTATGATATTCGCCGTCCCATGAATGGAGCATATCGAGCGCCTCTGCCTTCAGTTTTTCCTTTTCCTCACGAGGTTTGCCGCTCAATCCCCAGGCATGATAGAAGTATAGCCAGTTGATATATGGCTCAATTTCGCTTATATTGTATACTATTTTTCGCATCTGATACGATATTTTATTTTACAATCCCCGTAAGATTTCCATTTTTCAGGAATTGTTTCTGAACTCCAATTCCTCTCCTCTACTGGCGGCATCAAACACGCCTTTGTCGTAGATAAGACGACCGTTACAGAAAGTCTGCTCCACTTTCCATGCAAACTCGTCACCCTCTACAGGGCTCCATTTACACTTGCTCTGAATCACCTCTTCGGTCACCTTCCAAGGCTCACCCTTGCGCACCACAACGACGTCTGCCTTATAACCCGGACGCAGGAAACCGCGCTGACTGATATGGAACAGACGGGCCGGATTATGGCACATCAGTTCAACCAGACGCTCGATACTGATTACCTTTTCGTCAACAAGTTTCAGCATGCTTACCAGTGAGAACTGTACCATCGGCATACCTGATGCAGCCTTGGCACAACCGCCCTGCTTATCCTTCAGCTGATGAGGAGCGTGATCGGTTCCTACTACAGTTATCTTACCATTACTCAGCGCCTTACGCAAAGCATCACGGTCTACAACGGTCTTTACAGCGGGGTTGCATTTGATGCGCGCACCCTTCACAGCATAGTCTTTATCCGAGAATATGAGATGAGCCACAACTGCCTCACCTGTAATATTTTCATCCTTACCAAAGAACTCCAGTTCCTTAGCCGTAGTAACGTGAGCGATATGGAGATGCGCCCCGCTTTCCTTAGCCAGCTGCACCGCCAGACGGCTGCTTTCATAGCAAGCCTCCTCGCTGCGGATTTCCGGATGATGCTCTACGGCAGGATCCTCACCCCATTTTTGCTTAGCCAGCTGCATGTTGCGGTTGATGATTTCAGTATCCTCGCAGTGGGTCATCACTGGCAAATCCAGCTCTTTCGCCTTCTTGAAGATAGCCTGCAGCGCCTCATATTTATCCACCAGCATATTGCCCGTACTGGAGCCCATAAAGAGCTTGATGCCCGGTACACGATGCGCATCGAGCTGCTCAAAATCATTTACATTGTCATTGGTAGCGCCAAAGAAGAAACTGTAGTTTACATGACTCTTCTCAGCGCCCAGCTGCCGCTTCGCCTGCCAAGCCTCCAGAGTGGTAGTCTGAGGCACCGTGTTAGGCATCTCGAAATAGCTGGTTACACCACCAAAGGCAGCTGCACGGCTTTCGCTCTCGATGTCAGCCTTCTGCGTAAGTCCCGGCTCACGGAAGTGAACATGATCATCAATCACACCCGGCAAAACAAAACACCCCGAGGCATCGATGACTTCATCGTAATTGCCACGGGGTGCCTCGCCTTCATATATCTCCTTGATAAATTCACCATCCAACAAGAGGTCGCCCACAAAAGAGCGACCCTCATTTATAATGGTTCCATTCTTGATTAATTTCATACTTCTAAACTTATAAAATGAAGAGTTTTACAAGATGTTAATGCCCAAGACCTCGAAAGAGTCCTGTTTCTACTCCTGACCTTCCTGTTTTTCAGGAATCGTAGGCGCAGCCAGTTCGTTGGCTGTAGGTGCCGGAGCCGCATCAGGATTTACCTGTGGAGCCGCCTCCATCTCTGGCTGCATGCCGCTCTGCGCATCTCGGGTACCGTTCATAATCTCCTGATTCTCTTGAGCTTTCTTATAATAGTCCTTTACATAAGGATCATTCTTGAAATAGTCGGTAGCCTTGCTCATGATGTCCTCAATCCAAGGAGAGAGCATCGGATACTGATTGCCCATCGTAACGAGGAAGAAGACGCCCGGACCCAACACATTATTGAAGTTGTCGGTAACAAACGAAGTGATGAGCTTGTCTTCCTGCTCAGAGAGGCGGATGGATTCCTCGTTCAGCTGCTTGTTGACAGCCACCATGTCGCTACCGTTCATGATAGCCTGGTCGTGCTTGTGTACCAGTTCGCGCAACTGATTCTGAATCTGCTGGTATTTTTTGAAGAATCCGAAGAGCTTATCGTTCATCGGAGTGCCACTTACTACCTGCTGTGTATCATCGAGCTTCACCGTAATGCTTCCACTCTCCAGTACCAGCGGCAGCACAGGGTCATTATCCATAAAGATATTCGCCATCTTCATAGAGTCGACAGAGCCCTGAAAATGGAACTGTCCGTGTACTACATCGCAAGAATCCACGTTCTTGAAATCGTTGTTTTCCAGTATCTTAAGGTACAGCATGCGTCCGTCTAGAGTACTTACGTTAGAAGTACCCGAGATATCGTAACTGTTGGCACAAGATGCTAGTGCCATCAAGGCAATGAATGCGTAAAATATTCTATTCATAAGCTTTCTATATCACTTTCGGTGAACAAAAGTACAATCTTAATTTGAACTGACGAAATAAATCGCATCAATTTAATTCATTCTTACAAGATTTATGTTTTATTTGCACTCCTTCAGCCCACCGGAAGCTCATTCTCTTCCTATTATTTACTGGTTGTTTTCCTTCTTCAGTTCGTGAGAAATGCGATGCGTGGTATACAGCTCCAGCAGAGCTGCGATGAGAAGGAAGACTACCCACTTATTATAGAAATAGGTGATATAGGTCTCATAGTTCTCAAACCAGCGGCGCAGGAAAGCATACACTGTATCCACCATCGAGATGCCCGAGAGCACGAAGAAGATGTCTGCCACATACTGCATTCTCTTCAGGCGATGGATAACCAGCGAAGACCCCTCATAGACCTGCATCGCCTGCATCACGCTGAAGAGTATGGTGCCCAACAGGAATCCCCAGCTCGTTATCTGCACCAGCTGCGGATGTGAAAAACCAAATGCAAAGCACGCCGCACCGACAACCATCAGCACGCCGCCCAGCAAGAAAATAACACTTTCCAGTTTACTCAATTGTTTCATTTTCGTCTTGTTCGTTAGTTTTTTCCGGAATATCCGAACTCAATACAAAGATGTCTTCATCATCAGCCTTCATGAAATAACGCTGGCGGGCTATCTTCTCAAATGCCCGCACACCATGCTGCATATCACGCAGGGTATGCTTGTCGCTTTCATACTGCTCACGATATTTTTCTATCTCCGAACGGAGCGTAGCTATCTCTATCTGGTACCTAATGTGCTGTCTTACACTGTTGTCGTCAACCACACCAACTACCAGAACACCCGCTACAATCACTATAAGATACTTATAATGAGCGAGATAATTCCATATAATACCAAGTTTTTTACTCATTTCTTCCGAATTTGTTTGCAAAGATAATATTTTTTTGTTATCTTTGCATCATCAATTAAGAAAAAATAATGGAAGAGTATATAGTTTCTGCAAGAAAGTACCGTCCGATGACCTTCGATTCGGTTGTCGGACAGAGTGCATTGACCACCACTTTGAAGAATGCAGTGAAGAGCGGCAAGCTGGCGCACGCCTACCTTTTCTGTGGTCCGAGAGGTGTGGGAAAGACCACTTGTGCCCGCATTTTTGCGAAGGCAATCAACTGCGAGCACCCTCGCGAAGACGGCGAGGCATGCAACGAATGTGAGAGCTGCCGTGCCTTCAACGAGCAGCGTTCCTACAACATCTTCGAGCTGGATGCTGCCAGCAACAACGGTGTTGACCAGATTAAGGTTCTGATGGAGCAGACCCGCATCCCGCCTCAGGTGGGCAAGTATAAGGTGTTTATCATCGACGAGGTCCACATGCTCTCTACAGCCGCCTTCAACGCCTTTCTCAAGACGCTGGAGGAGCCGCCTCAGCATGTCATCTTCATCCTCGCCACAACCGAGAAGCATAAGATTCTGCCTACCATCCTGAGCCGATGCCAGATTTACGACTTCGAGCGAATGACGGTAGCCAACACCATCAACCACCTGAAGATGGTGGCTGAGAAGGAAGGCATACAATATGAAGAGCAGGCGCTCGCCGTGATAGCCGAAAAGGCAGACGGAGGTATGCGCGATGCCCTCTCTATCTTCGACCAGGCTGCCAGCTTCTGCATGGGCAACATCACTTACCAGAAGGTTATCGAGGACCTGAACGTGCTCGACAGCGACAACTATTTCCGTCTGGTAGACCTGGCTCTTGAGAACAAGGTGGCAGAGATGATGGTAACGCTCGACGGCATTCTGAGCCGCGGTTTCGATGGTGGCAACATGATTCAGGGTCTTGCCCAGCACGTGCGCAATGTGATGATGGCGAAGGACCCTCAGACCCTGCCTCTGCTCGAAACCAGCGACGACCAGAAAGCCAAGTTCCAGGCTCAGGCCCAGAAGGCACCTACACCTTTCTTATATAAGGCGCTGGAACTGATGAACCAGTGCGATATCCATTACCGCGCCAGCAGCAACAAGCGATTACTGGTAGAGCTCACCCTGATACAGATAGGCCAGATTACGCAGCCTGAGGATCAGGATGTGCCTAGTGCGGGGCGTACGCCCAATAGATTAAAATCCCTGTTTCAGAAACTTCTGGCTCAGTCTAAGCTTGCCTCTCAGGGTGCAGGTTCTGAGCCTTCTGGCAGCAGCGAAAACCGGTCTTCACAGCCGGGAGCGTCTGCTGCTACAGCTACTGCTGTGCCTTCCTTCGGAGCCTCAGCAGCCGCTTCTGCAGCTTCCAATGCTGCATCTTATTCTGCATCTGCCACCGCATCCGCACCGGTCTCTTCAGAAGGTTCTGCCTCTGCCGGAACTGTTGATGCAGCATCGCCTCATAAGCCACGACTCAAGAATCTCAACCTGGGCGGCATCGGCATGACCTTCTCTAACCTGAAGAAGAGGGATGAGAACCTGCGCCGCCAGCACAGTCCTTACGATGATGCCAATGAGGAAAAAGCGACCATCACGGGCGACCAGAACGAGTTCACCCAGGAGCAGGTGGAAGCAACATGGTTCAGTATGTGCATGAGAATGCAGAACAAGTTGGATTTCATAGGCTTAGCCAACCGCATGAAGAGTATTGTACCGAAGATAACCAACTATCCGCAGATTGAGGTTATCATCAACAACCAGCTCTTGCTGGATGAGGTTTTGAACATCAAGAACCGTATTCTCAAGACTTTCGTCCTAGGTCTGCACAACAGCGAGCTGACCATCAACTACCGCCTTGCCGAACAGGAAGAGATGGGTAAGATCCTGACCAAGAATGAAGTTCTAGAACTTCTTATGGAAAAGAACCCGGCGATGAAAAAGCTCACAAAGGACCTGGATCTGGTCATGACATAGAAGATACTCCACACGATACGAAATTCTCCACTCCATGTAGGACAACCTATACGGAGTGGAGAAACTAGTACTATCTTCCCCAAATGCTGCCATTATACCCGGGCGTATGATGCCCAAGAGGTTATTCAGTATTCAGTATTCAGTTTTTTTCGCGATAGTTACCTTTTATATGGTTACAAATTGTAAGTAATTATTTTATATTATATATATATATATATTATTAT
>ERZ1026856.1330-NODE-1330-length-12630-cov-5.565328_pt1 | contig 12630 bp, 8 predicted proteins | sample MGYA00380158_ERZ1026856 | MGnify/ENA primary metagenome ERZ1026856 (study PRJEB33269, sample SAMEA4719794) | human gut metagenome | biome: human-associated habitat; feature: organic feature; material: feces | place: Cameroon | collected 2013-10 ...
CAAACACACGTTAAGTCAAAATCATAATCGATGCACTTTCCTATAAAGCAAAAAAGCCGGATCATTCCCTTCGGAATCATCCGGCTGATCAGAAAATGCAGTATTACATCTGATCCTCTTCATCCGCATCATCCGACGGCAGCTGCTGCGCAGCCGCCGCCTCGGCCTCGGCGAACTCGTCCTTCGGCAGTCCGTACTTCTCGCGTACGAGACCCTCGATCTCGGCCATGATCGCCGGATTCTGGCGGAGGTACTCCTTCGCGTTCTCGCGTCCCTGTCCGATCTTCTCGCCGTTATAGGCGAACCACGCACCGGACTTCTCGACGATGTTCTCATTGACCGCAAGATCCAGGACGTCACCGGCCTTCGAGATGCCCTCACCGAACATAACATCGAACTCCGCCTGCTTAAACGGTGGAGCGATCTTGTTCTTTACGACCTTTACACGTACACGGTTACCGGCGGCATCCCCGTTCTGCTTCAGAGTCTCCACCCGACGGATATCCAGTCGTACGGAGGCGTAGAACTTCAGTGCCCGTCCACCGGTCGTCGTCTCCGGGTTTCCGAACATCACGCCGACCTTCTCACGCAGCTGGTTGATAAAAATCAGGATACAGTCCGACTTCGCGATGACCGCCGTCAGCTTACGAAGTGCCTGCGACATGAGTCGTGCCTGCAGACCGACGTGGCTGTCGCCCATCTCACCATCGATTTCCGCCTTCGGAACGAGGGCTGCGACCGAGTCGATGACCAGGATGTCGATCGCACCGGAGCGCACCATCGTCTCGGCGATCTCCAGTGCCTGCTCACCGGAATCCGGCTGGGAAATATAGAGATTATCGATATCGACGCCGATGTTCTGCGCGTACTTCGGATCCAGTGCATGCTCCGCATCGATGAAGCCGGCGATCCCGCCACGCTTCTGCACCTCGGCTACGGCATGCAGCGCGAGGGTCGTCTTACCGGAGGACTCCGGTCCATAGATCTCGATGATTCTTCCCTTCGGGTAGCCGCCGGCACCAAGCGCGATATCCAGGGAAAGGGATCCGGTCGGTACGGTTTCGATATTTAGATTTGCGGCCGACTCGCCGAGCTTCATGATCGAGCCCTTACCAAAATTCTTTTCGATCTGTGTGAGTGCCACATCCAGGGCCTTCAGCTTCTGGTCATGATCCTGATTGTAGTCAACCGGTGCCTTACTGGTCTTCGCTGCCATGTCTATCCTCCGTAAAAACGTATGTTCTTTTAATTCACCATTTTAAGCTTAAATCACGTCGCTGTCAAGGAGTATACTCTTTCCTTTTCCTTTGCACGAAGTATAGCATAGTGTTTTTTCTTTGAATATAGTCGTTATGCAGACCATAGTCTGTCTGCGGACCATAGTTCTAGTCTGCGAACAGACCAGAAAAAACGATGCACAAAACACGCACAGGAGACGCTTTTTCAAGCTTTCCGACATCCCGTATCCTAGCACACGGGGTGCGCATAATTTTGCACATCGTTCATTTAAAAATTTTTATTCACAGCTTATTTCCGTCCAGCCGGGGCCCCGGCGCTTCCTGCGGAGGCGTACCGGGCTCCCGGCAGCGCACTGCGAAGCGCGAAATCATCACAGGATGCCCTGCAGTGCGTTCTGGTAGCTCAGCACCGCCGCGGAGGCGTTGATGGCGGACATGTCCGCCTGCATCTTCGATGCGATATACTGCATCGATGCGGCCTTATAATCCGTGGCGCTCATCATGCCGGCGGCCAGCATACGCTCCGCCGAGGCCTTCTGCCGGTCCGCGATCCGGAAGCCGAGCTGCGCCGATTCAACGTCGGTGCCCGCCTGCACAGCCGCGTTATAGAGCTCCGTCATCGTGATATTCAGGTCCTGCTCCGCTGATCTCCGCTGGATATCCGTCGCGGTATAGCCGGTGATGTTCTTATCGACCGTACCCATCGCACTGCCATAGGCCACATTATGAAGCCGTGCCTCCGCGATGTCGGCCTCGAGATTCCGTCCGGCCATGTAGCTCGCATCATAGGCCGGAAGCTTTCCGATCGTCACCTTCGCGGTATCCGCCGCATTCCATCCGAGCGTCAGCGCGATCGCGTCCTTCACGGAACGAAGCTTCTCCTCGGTGTCGGCAAGACTCAGCTTCGCGCCATCGAGATTCACCTTCGCCTGCTGCACCTCGAGCGCCGTCGCCGAGCCGAGGGCCTGCTGCCGCACCGTACGCTCATACATCCCCTCGTACATCTCCACCTGATCCTGATACATCTCCCGCAGCTCCACGAGACTCTGGTAGCCCACGAAAGCACTGTTCATACCGGATATCAGGGCCACCTTCGTCGGATGCAGCCCCTGCTTCATCTTCGTCACGAGGGTTGAAATACCGCTTTCTGTCCTGTTCTGGTTTCCGGCCAGACCGGCACCTCCTGTGGACCCGATCGTTCCTTCCAGGATCTTCACCTGCTGAAGCAGTGCCTGTTTTTCTTCCGCGCTCGTGCTGCCCTTCGCCTTCTCCCGGAGATCCGAGATGGTATCTCTCAGATCACTGATCGTGCCTGAAAGCGCATCCGTCATCTGCACCAGTCCGCCGGCACGACCATCGATCATCGCCGTCTGCGTCCGCCCGATGATACTCCGGTACTCCACGAGATCCGGGATTTCGCTGTACTCGATGGTATCATCCATGAGCGCCGCCCAGCTGGCGTCATCCATCCCGTCCGGTCGTCCTGAGGCGTCCTGCCCCGTCAACGTGTGGCTCTCGCCGTAGAGCGGATGGCTGATGGTCGTCGCGGCCAATGCAGGCGATCCGCAGCCGTAGGCACCAAGCGTCAGGATCAGCAGCGCGGTCATGTATTTTCTTTTCTTCATCTTCACTCTCCTGTTCAACTGATCGAATCAGGACCATGTCCAGCATGCATTGCGTACTGCATGGACACGCGCATCGACACTGCGCCTGTATTACCCCAATCCAACCAGCTACATGCTTATACCTTGCGTCAGGATGCGCTGCTGCCCGCGAGGCCGTCGCGTCCCGCAAGATACGTGAAGTACGCACTCTGAAGCGCATAGCGGTCGAGCTTCACGGTATACTCCGCCGCCGACGCACTGTACTGTGCATCCTCGAGATCACGCGCACTCGCTGCACCCGCCGCGTAGCTACGGGTCACACGTCCGAGCGTCGTCTGCATATTCTGCAGATTCAGCTCCGCCTTTCGAAGCTCATTCTGTGCACTCAGGACGGCGTTGTAACGTGCCGTCATGTTCGACTGCACCTGATTCTCGTCATTCGTCACGGTGATCTGCGTCGTGTTCTTCGTGCCGTCGCTCTCCGCAAGCGCGAGCTTCCGCTGATCGATCTGCAGCTGGTAGTTATTCTGAAGCGCCGTCTGCGTATCCTGCGCGAGGTTGATCGCCGCGATCATCTCGTCCGTCACCTCCGGCACCGCACAGATCTGCGGTGTCGCGTCATAGTTCCAGCCGAGGTTCACGAGCACGGTCTGCCGTGCCTTCGTAGCCGCTGCGGTCGCGGACTGCAGCGCCGCCTCGGCATCCTTCGCCGTCTTCTGTGCCGTCAGCACATCGAGCTCCGTACCGGTGCCCGCCTGCAGCTTCCGCTGGGCGGCGCCGATCTTCGTCTCATTATACTCCGCGGTCAGCTGATCAAGCTCCTTTGTAAGCTCTGAGGTATAGATTGCGATGATCTGCTGCTTGATGGCCTCCGTCATGTTGCGCTCACTCTTCTGGTTCGTGAGCTCCACGATCTGACGATCCGAATTCGTAATCGTCGTTTCGATGCCCGCGAGTGAGGTACTCCGGGTCATCTCTGCCGAGGCATCCGAGATATCTCCATTTCCGATCGAATTCGAATAGGTATCTTCGATGGCATCGAGCACATCGTCGTAGTCGAGGTCATAGGTGCCGCTGTTTTCATTATTCCGATAGTTCAGCCACATCGCCGACACCGTCGGATTATACTCATGCACGAGATCCTGCAGCTCCTCCCAGGTGATCACGTTATCGCGCAGCGTCGCCCACTGCTCCGCCGTCCGCTCCCGTTCATAGGAGGTCTGGGCCGGTGCATAGTCCACCGTTGCGGCGAACACCTGTCCGGTCATCGCCATGCAGAGCGCCAGCGTCAGGGCGGTCATCTGCTTTCTGCTTTTCTTCATTGAACTCTCCTTTTCGACGAGCCGCCACATCATCGTAGTCCGCCGTCTGTCTCTGCCAATGCAGGCACCATTCATGCCGTGCCTCCGTGGCTATTTTATCACAAGTTAGCTTGCGCTAACAGTCTTTAATCCGGAAATCCATCCGTCATATCCGAATCGTCCACCGGCGTCGGGTCGTCATCCGGGGTACCGAAACGCTCCCACTCGGAGGCCGCCTTCTGCTGATAATACTCTGCCGGATTGCGGCCATCCATATAGCCGGCCTCCGGAACGTCCTGCTCGACGTTCTTCTTCCGCTTATCCATGATCGCATAGTAGGTCGGCAGCATCAGAAGGGCGAGGATGGTCGATGCGGTGAGGCCACCGACGTCGACGAGGGCGAGGCCCTGCATCATCTGTCCGTTGTCGCCGATACCCATCGCCAGCGGCACCATGGAGATGACGGTCGTGAGGGTCGTCATCAGGATCGGACGAAGTCGGGTCGCACCGGCTTCGATCAGGGCACGCTGGAGTGGCATCGCCATACGATACTGGTTCACGGTATCGACATAGAGGATACCGTTATTTACGACGGTACCGATGAGCATCAGGAAGCCGAGGAGCGACGGCATGGAGATCGTCGCATCCACGATCCACAGCAGGAAGAAGGAACCGATCAGCGCAAACGGCAGGGTCGTCATGACCATGAACGAGAAGCGCATGGACTCAAACTGTGCCGCCATGACAACCCAGATGAGGAAGATCGCGATGACGATGGCCGTGCCCAGCGAGCTGAACTCCTCCATCATCATTTTTGTGCTGGAACTCTCCTGGTAGCCGATACCGTTTGTCAGGTACTTCGCGATGACCTCCTGATCGATGGTCTTCGAGGTATTCTTGTCTGCGAGCTCCGTGTAATCCGCCGTGATGGTCAGCTGATACTTACGATCATCCCGTACTATGGTCGCCGGCGAATCCTCGAATCGGATATCGCAGAGATCCTTCAGCTGCACCTGTGCGCCGGTCGGCGTGCTGAGGAAGATATCCTCTACCTTCTGAAGATTATCATACTCATCCTTCGGGTACTCGACCTTGACATCCACATCCTCATCGTCGACCTGCATGGTCATCGCCTTCGTACCGGACAGCATGCTGTAGAGCTGCTGACCGACCTGTACCGGGGTGAGACCCTCGGCCGCCGCCTTGATCGGGTCAACATGGAACTTGATGAGCGGTGCCGCATTTTCGAGGGAGGAGTGGACCGCCGTGACATCCTTCCGCTGACGAAGCTCGTCCACGATCTGATCGGACGCCGCCTTCAGCTTATCATAGTTCGTCGAGGTGATGATCGTCGAATAGGTATCGTTATCGACGGACATCGTCGACATCATACTGTAGGACTCGACGGTGATGACGGCATCCTTCGTGCCATCGAGGGCCTTTCGCCACTCGTTCGCCTTTTCCTTCGTCGACATGCTGCGGTCCTTCTTCAGGTACGCCGTCACGCTGTTGCCGCCACTGCTCATCATGGACATCATGCCTGAGCTGCCGGCACTTACCATATAGTCCTCGGTGTCCGGATCCGCGGCCACCATGGCCTCGATGTTCTGAAGGATCTTATCCACTTCCTCGATCTTGAGACCCGGCTTCGTGGAAACCGTGATATTAACCTGACCCTGATCGGTCTGCGGCATCATCTCCATACGGATCTGTGATGCCAGAACGAAGGACAGGATCAGAAGGCCGACGGTCGAGAGAAGCACCATCTTCTTATGACGGAGCAGCTTCTCCATGATGCGGCGGTACGCAGACTGCATGGAACGAACGGCCTTATAGGCCGGGGCCTTCGTGTTCTCCTTCGGCTTATAGAAGACGAAGCAGAGCGGCACGATGGAGACCGCCGAAATCAGCGAGGCAATCATACAGAAGACGATGGTGAAGCCAAGTGGTGCGAAGAACTGTCCGGACAGGCCCTTCATGAAGCCGAGCGGCAGGAATACGACGCAGGTCGTGACGGTGGAGCCGAGCACGGACTCACCGACGGTCTTCACGGACTCAACGGCGGCACTGCGGCGTGTCTTCGTGCCGATCGCCACATACTTATCCATCGCACGGAAGCAGGCCTCCAGGACGACGATGGAGTTATCGACCATCATACCGACGCCGAGTACCAGCGCAGACATCGTAATCATATTGAGGGAGTAGCCCATCGACCACATCGCGATGAGGGCCGTCAGAATCGAAATCGGGATGGAGGTACCGACGATGAGGGATGCCTTCCAGTCACCGAAGAAGATGAAGATGATGATCATCGAGATGATGACCGCGGCGATCATGGTCTGGAATACCGAGGAGAGCGAGCTCTTGATCATATCGGCTTCGTCCTGTACGACGATGATATCGAGGTTCTCATCCTTCGCCTTGAGCTCGTTTACTTCTTCCATGACCTCCTTCGACATGGATACCGCCGAGGAGTCCTGGGTCTTCGTGATGCTCAGCATCATCGTATCGTTCCCATCGTAACGACCGATGGCCGACTTATCCTCCAGTGCGAGCTGCACGAGGGCGATGTCCTTCAGGTAGATCGTACTGCCGTTTCCGGTGACGATCGAGATATTCTGAAGCGACTGTACATCCGGGTAGCTGACCGAGGTGGTGACGGAAAGATCCTGACTGCCGACGCTGGTCGTACCGGCCGGATAGCTGAAATCCGCGGCACTGACGAGCTGCGCCACCGTCGACATGGAAAGGTGATACTGCTGCAGCTTCTCCGGGATCAGCTGGATCTGAACGTACTGCTTCTGTCCGCCGGTCGTATCCACCGACGCCACCGTGCTCAGCTTACTGAACTCCGGCGCGATGTCATTCTCGACGTAGTTGTACATGTTTTCCTGCGTCGGATTCTGTACCGTGAGGTACATGGACGGCTGCCCGTTCATGCTCATCTCGATAAAGGTCGGATCGTTCGCGCCATCCGGAAGCTTCGACTTGATGGCATCCATTTTTTTCTTCAGCGCGTCGTAGGCTTCATCCATATCTGTACCATACTCGTACTGGATGATGGTCATGCCATAGTTTTCCGCTGAACGGGAGGTAACCTCCTTGACATCCGACAGGACGGATACGCCGTCCTCGATCGGCTTCGTAATCAGCTTATCCACATCCTCCGGTGATGCGCCCGCATAGGTCGTGCTGACGATCATCATCGGCATATCGATATCGGACATAAGTTCCATCTTCTGGTTCGTAATGGACATGAATCCGAAAAAGATCAGACTGACGACCACGAGGAAGGTGGTAACCGGTCTTTTCAGGACAAATTCGGTTATTTTATGCATGTTGTTCTCTCCTCAGGTTCAGTTTGCTGCACTGGTCTCGGTCGTCTCTGCGTCTGCGGATGTGTCCCCGGTCGTCTGTCCATTCGCATCCGCGATGCGGACCTCGGCACCATCATAGATGTCATCGGTCCAGCTGTTCACGATCTGCTCCGTGCCATCGAGGCCATTCGTCACTTCAACATTCTGATCATCCGAGATACCGATCGTGATGAAGACACGCTTCACGACACCATTTTCATAGGTATACACGTATGGATTTCCACCGGAATAGTACACGGCGTCCACCGGCACGAGAAGGGTATGGTCCGCCTTCGTGGCCACCAGCGAAAGCTTCGTGCTGCTGCCGTCAGAAAGGGCATCGGCACCGGAAAGGGTCGCCTCCACCGGGAAGAGTCCTGACTGCGGATCCACGAGCTTCGTCAGCTTCGTGACTGTACCACTGTAGCTGCTGCCGTTCTTTTCCACCGTCACGGTCTGGCCCAGCGTCAGGTTCTGAAGGACCTCCTCCGTCACGTTAAACTTGACGACCTTCGCGCCGGTACCGGTGATGACGCAGAGCTGGGAAGACTGGGACACCATACCGTGCAAGGTCATGTTCTGATTCTGTACAACGCCGGCCGCCGGTGCGGTCACCGTGGCAAACTCCACCTGGGTCTCATAGTTCAGCTTCGCGCTCGCCGCCTGGGCCTTCGCGGCATCCACCTGGGAAGCCGCTGCCTTCGCGGAGTTCGCGGTCTGATTATAGCTCTGTACGGAGATATCGCCGGACTCGTAGAGCGGTGTCATACGATTCACCGCATCCTGCGCCGTCGCTGCCTGTTGCGAAGCCGCCTGAACGGAAGCATTGGCTGCCTCCATCTGCGACTTCGCGGCATCGATCTGCTTCTGGTTATCGATCTTCGCGATCGGCGCACCCGCCTCGACGGACTGACCGTTCTGTACATAGATCTCGACCAGCTCACCGGCCACCTTCGGGGTGATATAGTAGGTATCGGACGGCTGAACCGTGCCCATAAGCGAGGTCGTCTGCTCGATGCTTCCCTCGGTCGCCGTGGTCAGCGTCACCGCCGGCAGTCCCTTCGTCTGAATCTCCTCCTGTGGCTTCATCATACGCGTCGCCACGAGGCCTGCAAAGCCGAGCACGACGACGGCACCGATGGCAATTTTTATCTGTTTCTTCATATATATTCTCCTGTTTTTCTGATTTTGTACTTTTCCCGTTATATCTTCCGACCTTTACTGCACGAGGTCAATGTCGTCGCCCTGAACGCATGTGGCTTACGCGCCTGCGTTTCCTTCGCCGGCAGGCTCCTCTTCCGTACGGAACTGCGGATCCGCGCCTTCCCTGAGAACCGCGATTTCCATCTCAAAGTTCCGAAGGATACGTTCGTGATGCTCCTTCGCATGTCCGATGAGCGCCATGAGGGTCATCATCGCGATGGCCATACCGAGTCGGATGATGGCAGCGAACTGCCCCGGCCGGTCAACGTGGCGGAAGCAGCCCGGATCGACCTGTTTTCGAAACCACTCCGTCTTCGCGATCTCCGCATGATCCATCTTTCCACTTTCCGAAAATGCGATGACGCGCTGCATCATCCCGCTCTGCGTCATGATGTTGATGTCTTCCTGGATGGTGCCGTCGTCAATGAGCTTTTCGATGCTGAAGACCCATTCATGAAGCGCTTCCCAGTAGTTTCCCTGCTTCCGAAGCAGAAGCTCCCGGAAGTACTGTTCATTCTTCATCCCCTCGTCACGGAATACATAGTGGAGAAGATCCATCTTATCCTCGAAGTAGGTATAGAAGCTGCCGCGGGAGATCCCGGCTTCCCTGATAATCTGATTGATCGAGGCATCCTCAAACGGGACCCTCGCAAATTCATGCCTTGCTGCCTGTAATATTCTGTCCTTTTTGTCCTGGGAAAGCTTAAGAAATCTTTCCGTCGCCATAGATTCTCCTCTCCTTTACGGCACCTCGAACGCTCCGCAGCTCGCCGCTTCACGTCTGTGCCGGTATCGTTTTATCAAACAGGTGACATATCGTCACTAAAAGTGACACTCTGTCACTCATGTCAGAGAGTATACTCATCCACTTTTCTTTTGTCAATTCAACAGTTTCACAGAAAACGTCGAAAAACCGCTGTTTTCCGCATCCACCGCCAAATTTAATAATTTGTTTAGAAATCAGTGAGCTCGGGCCCGGAGGAGTGCTTGCTTTACGTAACGGAATGCCCTAAAATAAGAGTAATGTATACAAAGGCCAAAATACAAAGTGAGGAAACAGGGAGTTATGAATCACATCAAGCTTCAGGCGTATGGAAAAATCAATCTGTCGCTCGACGTGCTGCGGCAGCGCCCGAACGGTTATCATGATGTCCGCATGATCATGCAGACCGTGAAGCTCCATGACAACATCGATATGGAGCGAACCGACACACCCGGTATCGTGTTGAAAACCAATCTGCCGTTTCTGCCGGTCAATGAGAACAATCTCATGTACCGGGCAGCGAAGATGCTGATGGATGAGTTTTCGATCGAAGGTGGCGTGAAGATGCATCTTCGAAAGGTCATCCCGGTGGCCGCCGGTATGGCGGGCGGTTCTGCGGATGCGGCGGCGGTGCTGTATGGTATGAACCGTCTGTTTGATCTCCGGCTCAGCCTGGATGAACTGAAGAAGCGCGGCGTACAGCTCGGGGCGGATATCCCGTTCTGTCTCATGCGCGGGACGGCTCTTTCCGAGGGTATCGGGGAAATCCTGACCCCGCTTCCGGCACTGCCGGCCTGCTCGATCGTGCTTGCAAAGCCGGCGATCTCCGTATCGACGAAGGCGGTCTATGAGAACCTGCATGTAAACACGCTCCCGGCGGAGGTGCATCCAGATGTCGACCAGGTGATCGAAGCTCTGAAGGCGCAGGATGTACGCGCGGTCGCCGGACAGATGGGCAATATCCTTGAAACCGTCACCAGCCGGCAGCATCCGGAAATCGAATCCATCAAAGAGCGTATGATGGAGCTCGGCGCACTGAATGCCATGATGTCCGGCTCCGGCCCGACGGTATTCGGCCTCTTCGATGATCCTGAAAAGGCACAGGCCTGCTATCAGGCACTGCTTTCCGCGAAGGGAAGCGGTCTCGCGAAACAGGTATACCTCACCGAACCATGGCAGCAACCATCCAGAAGCGCATCGGGCCGTCGGGCTCGTCAGTGAACGACTTTCTTCGGAGGACAAGTACAGTGATGAATGATTTTACAGTTAATATGAATGAATATCTTCCTTTACGGGATCTCGTGTTCAACACACTCCGTCAGGCGATTCTGAAAGGCGAGCTGAAGCCGGGCGAGCGTCTCATGGAGATCCAGCTGGCCGAGAAGCTCGGCGTTTCCCGTACCCCGATCCGTGAGGCGATCCGAAAGCTGGAGCTGGAGGGCCTGGTGCTCATGATTCCGCGTCGTGGTGCTGAGGTTGCGAAGATCTCCCACAAGAATCTGCAGGATACCCTCGAGGTACGTGGCGCACTGGAGGAGCTGGCGACCGATCTCGCCTGCCAGCGGATCTCGGATGAGGAACTTCGTGAGCTGAGTGCGGCCGAAGATCATTTTCAGAAGGTCGTGAAAAACGGCGGCACAGAAATCGAAATCGCCGAGGCCGATGAGGCTTACCACGATATCATCTATAAGGCTTCCGGAAACGAGAAGCTCGTCCAGATGATCAATAATCTCCGGGAGCAGATGTACCGCTATCGTCTCGAGTACATCAAGGATGAGGCAAAACGTGGCATCCTCGTACACGAGCATGAAGAGATCCTGCAGGCGATCCGGATCCGTGATCTCATCCGTGCGAAGACACTGATGAAGGAGCACATCGATAATCAGGAGATGACCGTTTCACAGAACCTCGTTGATGAAGAGGCGGAAGCCACTTCGGACGCCGGAAAGAAATCAAGAAAGCGTTAAAAAAGACGACCGCCGCGGCGGTCGTCTTTTTATTTACGGCTGTCATGGCAGGTGAAGTAGATCACCTGGTACTCGCGTGCGATGGCTTCGAGGAAGCGCATGCCGCCCTCGACCTTCGGCGGATCGAGGTTGATGAACGGGTCATCGAGGAGGATGAACGGCTTCTCCTCCTCATACATGGCGTCAATGAAGGCCATGCGCCGTGCGAGCTCCACGAGGTTCCGGTAGCCGGCCGAAAGCAGCTCTGTATTGCGCTCCTCTCCCTCGGCGAGGAGATGCACGTTGAAATCCGCATCCATGCGGAACGGAATCGTCTCCGGCACCGTTCCACCCGGGGTGGTCGCCAGCGCCTCGTCCGAGGCATTGGCCAGGATACGGTAGTACTTCGTGAACGCGTCCATCATCGGGTCCATGTACTGCTTCGTAAAGTCGTTCCGTGCCTTCGTGAGGTGGTCGCGGACGAGCGTCAGGAGGTGGTAGCGCTGCTCCATCGCGGCGAGCTCCTCGAGGGCCTGCTGCGCGTGCCGCTCCATCTCGTAAAGCTCCGCGAGACGGCGTTCCGACGTTTCCTGCTGCGAAGACAGCTGCTGGATCCGGGCATCGAGCTCCTCCATCTGGCCCCGCAGCGTCTGCATCTGCTGACTCAGTGCCGCGAGACTCTCCGCCGCCTCCGCCGGTCGCCGGATGGCGCGCAGCGGCTCCATATCGTGGCTCTGCTCAAACGCAGCCTGCGCCTGCTGCCGCTTCGAAAGCTCGATGGCGAGCGTCCGGATATCCGTGAGCCGGCTGTAGGCGAGCATGTCCGTGCCGAGCCGGCGGAGCAACGCTGCCCGGTTCGGGTGTCTTCGGTCGATGTCTTCGCCGCCGGCATCGTCACCCTCCGCCACGGCGAGATAATCCGTGGCAGTGCTGTACTCCATATCCGGATAAAAGCGGCCGAGGAAGCGATTCAGCTCCTGGTTGAGGCGCTCGAACTCCACACTCATGTTCTGCATCGCCGCCATGCGCTCCTGATCCTCACTCTTCGCCCCGGTGCTTCGCACGAAGCGGCCGATGGAGAGCAGCAGCGCGAGCGCCGCGAGACCGAGCAGCACGACACCTGGCAGGATGTTCCCGCTGAAATGAAGGAGACAATAGACACCCACCAGCAGCAGAAGGAGGGACAGCAGCAGTCCGGCGAAGGCACGCGCCTGCTGTG
>ERZ1026856.1333-NODE-1333-length-12620-cov-6.989415_pt1 | contig 12620 bp, 9 predicted proteins | sample MGYA00380158_ERZ1026856 | MGnify/ENA primary metagenome ERZ1026856 (study PRJEB33269, sample SAMEA4719794) | human gut metagenome | biome: human-associated habitat; feature: organic feature; material: feces | place: Cameroon | collected 2013-10 ...
TAACACATACCAAAGGTCTTGTTTCAGCTGGGATTGCACTGATTGCTTTTGCTGCAAGTATGAAAATACTAGTATCAGCAATTCAAAGTATGGCTTCTATGAGCTGGATGGAAATAGCAAAAGGTCTTTCTGCATTAGCTGTTTCTCTTTATGGATTAGTTATAGCACTTAATGTAGCAAAAGGAACATTATCTGGTGCTGCAGCATTACTTGTTGCTTCTGTAGCATTATCAGTATTAGCGTCTGTTCTTGTTAAATTGGGATCATTAAGCTGGGGAGAAATAGCAAAAAGTCTTATAGCATTAGCTGGTGCGATTGCTATATTAGCAGTTGCAGCATTAGCTTGTTCAGTTATTATTCCAGAAATGTTAGCATTAGGTGCCGCGTTAGCTTTAATGGGCATAGGCATTGCAGCCGTTGGTGCGGGAATAGCCCTTATATCACTTGGCTTATCCACTTTAGCAGTAACTGGCGCAGCTGGAGCAACGGCATTTGTTGGTGCATTGATGATAATTGTAACAGGCCTTATATCTCTTATTCCAGCAATAATATTAGGAATAGCATCAATAATAACTGCCGTATGCCAGGCTATTATAATGTGTGCACCTGCAATTGGACTGGCTTTGATAGCGTTAGTCACAACGCTATGTCAAGTTCTTGTAACTTGTGTTCCAACAATCGTAGATGCTGCTTTGCAATTATTGGCAGCGCTCCTTCTAGCTTTTGTTGATTATTCACCAACTATTGTACAAGCAGGAGCTGACCTTATAGTAAATTTACTGAAAGGTATAGCCGATAATATTCCTAATATTGCATCTGCAGCGGTTGATATAATAGGAACTCTTTTGAGAACTATTGGCGAACAAATTCCTGAAATAGTAAACGCTGGCGTTGACTTAATGGTTAACTTAATTAATGGTCTGGCTGATGGATTAGAAGAAAACGCCGAAAAAGTACATGATGCAATGGTGAATCTTGTTCAATCACTTATAATGGCATTTTGCGAGTTACTTGGTATTCATTCTCCATCAACAGTATTTGCTGGATTTGGTGGAAATATCATAGAAGGTTTAATAAATGGCATAAAAGGCCTTATTTCTAAGCCTATTCAGCTCATAAAAGATTTAGGCGGAAAATTAATAAGTGCTATTGGTGATAAGGTTAGCGGATTCCTTTCAAAAGGAAAAGATTTGATAGTGGGTCTTGCTAAAGGAATAAAAAGCAAAGCTTCCGATGTCAAAGCTAAGGTTACTTCAGTAGTATCTGGAGCTGTTAACACAATAAGCTCAAAAGCTGGCGAATTCCTAAGTAAAGGTAAAGATTTAGCAGCTAAGCTTGGCAATGGTATAAAAAGTAAATTATCAGACGTAAAGTCAAAAGCAAAAAGTATTGCTTCTGGGGCATTAGATGCAGTAAAAGATAAGATGTCATCATTTGCAGACGTTGGTAAAAACATGATGGAAGGTCTTGGATCTGGTATAAAGAATGCTGCTTCAAAAGTTGTTGATAAAGCAAAAGGTGTTGTTAAAAGTGCTTTAGATGGTGCAAAGAAATTACTGGGCATTAAATCTCCTTCTAGAGAATTTAAGAAAATTGGTAAGTATGTTGATGAGGGATTCGTTATAGGTCTCGACACATATAAAAATAGAGTTTATAACTCGGCAATGCATGTCGGTCAAGCATCTATAGACGGAGTGTCCAAAGCAATAGCTTCAATTTCTAATACCATCGATGAAGGTATAGATAGTCAACCTACTATCAGACCTGTTATCGACCTTGATGATGTTACGAACGGAATAAGTAGCATAGACGATATGATGAGTCAGAAACGATCAATGGCTGTATTAGCTAATGTTGGATCAATAAGCTCAATGATGAACAAACGTCAAAATGGAACAAACGATGATGTGATTTCAGCAATTAATAGGCTTGGTAATAAGCTGGATAATGTTTCAGGAAACACATACACAGTTAATGGAGTTACTTATGACGATGGAAGTAATATATCAAACGCAGTCAGAGATTTAATAAGAGCTACCAGAGTCGAAAGGAGGGCTTAATATTGAGTACCACAAACAAACCTAAAATAACATATTTTGCTCTTCAATCTGGGAGCGACAGAGCGATGTTTGCTCGCTGGGAATGGAGTAAAGCCCATACCAAAGAGTATAAAATGCATTGGGAATATCATGCAAACGGAAAGTGGTGGGTTGGAAATGAATCCACCACTACAAATAAATCGACAGATTCATATACTGCTCCAACAAATGCTGATGCAGTTATGCTTAAAGTGGCACCTGTACCAGAGACACATAAAGTTAACGGGAAAGATGTAGATTACTATAAAGGTGAATGGTCAACTTGGGCAATCTATTACTTCTCAAAGAATCCTCCAGTTACTCCATCTACACCAACGGTAAAGATCGAAAATTATAAACTTACAGCAGAAGTTGACGGTCTTGAGAATGCTAATGCCGCAACAGTTCAGTTTGAAATAGTTGCTAATGACACTGCAAAATCATATGGTGTTGCTAAGATAAACACAGGTCATGCGTCATTCTCATGCAATATACTCTTTGGACGTAAATACAAGGTACGTTGTAGAACTTATAGAGATAAACTTTTCAGTGATTGGTCCAGCTATTCAAGTAACACAGCAACTGTTCCATCGACACCATCAGCACCAGTATGCAGAGCCAAATCTGAAACTTCAGTGCTTTTAAGATGGACTGCTGTTGCCACAGCTACCAAGTATGATATTGAGTATGCGACTGATTTCGATTACTTTGATAAGTCTGACAAAACGACAACAGTATCGTCAATAGAAGGTACTTCATATATAAAAACTGGACTTGAATCTGGTTATAAGTACTATTTCAGAATAAGAGCTGTAAATGATGCTGGTGAATCTGGATGGTCTGCCATAGCCTCAGTTGCTATTGGTGAAAAGCCGGCTGCTCCAACGACATGGGCATCAAATACAACAATCAAAATAGGAGATCCATTAACTTTATATTGGGTTCACAACTCAATGGATAATTCTAGTCAGTCTTTTGCTGAAATAGAAATGATCGTAAATGGTGAAGCAACGATATACAAAGTTGAAAATACAGATGATAGCACAATACTTCCTGTAGAAGATGATGAAGCAGATAAAACTCATCATTACGATATCGATACTTCACAATACACAGAAAACACCAAAATACTGTGGAGAGTTAGAACTGCTGGAGTTACAAAAGCGCCTAGTGAATGGTCTATTCAAAGGACAATTGATATTTACGCTCCTCCGGTTTTAACGTTGCTGATGCAAATGGGTAATGGATATCCATTATCGTTTGGCGCGCTTACACATTTTCCAATTCTTATTTCGGCTATAGCGGGTCCAGAGAATCAAAAGCCAATTGGGTATCATGTAAGTATAACATCTAATGATTACTATGAGACAGTAGACGAGATTGGCAATAAGAAAATTGTTAGTGTTGGAGATGAGGTATACTCGAAGTATTTTGATATTCAATACCAGTTAAAACTTCAACTTTCAGCTAATAATATTGATCTGAATAACAATGCAAGTTATACGGTGACATGTAGTGTAACTATGGATACCGGTTTAACAGCTGAAGAATCAGAAAGCTTTACAGTAGCTTGGACAGATGAGGAGTATCAGCCAAATGCTGAGATAGGCATAGATGAAGATACATTATCGGCTTATATCAAACCATATTGTTATGATGAGAATGAAAAGCCTGTTTCATATGTGACTTTGTCTGTATACAGACGAGAGTATGATGGAAGTTTTACTGAAATAGCTACTGGTATTGAGAATGGTAAAGATACATTTGTTACGGATCCTCATCCAGCGTTAGATCTTGCTAGATATAGAATCGTGGCAATATCTGGCGTTACTGGTGCAGTAAGCTACTATGATGTTCCTGGATACCCAATAGGAGAAAAAGCTGCTGTTATTCAGTGGGATGATGCATGGTCAAACTTTGATAATGCCGAGGATGCAATATTAGCAGAACCAGCATGGTCAGGTTCAATGTTGAAGATCCCATATAACATTGACGTATCAGATAAAAACAGTTCAGATGTTGAGCTTATAAATTACATTGGACGTAGTCACCCTGTTAGCTATTATGGAACGCAGCTTGGCGTAACGTCGTCTTGGAATATGGAAATACCTAAAGATGATAAAGAGACTCTATATGCATTGCGACGTTTGGCTATATATCTTGGCGACGTGTACGTAAGAGAACCATCAGGAAGTGGCTATTGGGCTAATATAAGTGTATCTTGGAGCCAAAAGCATTGCGATCTAACAATACCAGTAACAATGGAAGTCACAAGAGTAGAAGGAGGTATGTAATATGCCAAACTGGACAGAGTCAATGCAACAGACTTTTGAATATTACATAGTTGATCCTTCTACTTGGAAAGATAAGAAGCGAATAGATAATGTAAAAAGTTGCACGGTCAATCGTGACTCATCAGTAGAGACATTAGGATCTGCCTCAGTTGACATTGCAACTGATTTAGGAGAATTCTATATAAGAGAATACCTGATAACAGTTCAAAATGGAGTTAAAGAAAAGCATCCTCTTGGAACGCATCTTATTCAAACCCCATCTTCAAAGTTTGATGGTAAGATGAAAACCGTTTCAATGGATGCATATACTCCATTACTAGAGCTTAAGGAGAACCAACCACCGCTTGGATACTCTATAAAAGAAAAAGAGAACATCATGGATACCGCATACCGTATCGTTCGAGATGGTGCTCGGGCTCCAGTTGTTGAGGCAACATGCGACAAAAAGCTTAATAGTGATTTTGTATCTAATACGGATGATACTTGGCTTTCGTTCAGTACAGACTTAATAGCCAAAGCGGATTACAATCTTGATTTGGATGAGATGGGTCGTATATTATTTGCTCCAGTTCAGGATATAGAATCATTGCAGCCAGTATTCACTTATGATGACGGCAACAGTTCAATTCTGCAGGCTGACGTTACACTGGATCATGATCTTTATGGTATACCGAACGTGGTTGAGGTTATATATTCAAGCGGAAAGTATAGCTATTATGGAAAAGCTGTTAATGATGATAGCGGTAGCCCTGTCTCAACAGTTAATCGTGGACGAGAGATTGTATACAGAGTTACTAATCCTGATTTAATAGGTCTTCCTTCGGAAAAACAGATTCAGGAGTACGCTGACAAAGTTTTAAAAGATTTATCAGCAATTGAATATACTGTAACATACACTCATGGCTATAATTCTGTTAGATTAGGTGATTGTATAAGACTTAATTACACAAGAGCTGGATTAACGGATATAAAGGCCAAAGTTATTAAGCAGTCAATAAAATGCGAACCAGGTTGTCCTGTTAGTGAGACAGCAGTATTTACTAAGAATTTATGGGGGTGATTTCACATGGCTTTGTCTGAGGATTTGTTATCCATGTTTGCTAAAGCAACTAAAGACGAGAAACCTAAAGATAAAGAAGCTACAGTTTATGGCAAAGTTGTCGAATACGATGGCGATAAATACGTAAAATTAGATGGCTCTGAGCTATTAACTCCTGTAGATTCTACTACTGCTATGGAAGATGGTGAAAGGGTAACGGTACTTATCAAGAATCATACAGCAACTGTTACTGGAAACATCACTTCTCCTGCAGCTAGAAAAGTTACAGTTGATAAGCTAACAGATGAAGTAAATGCATTTGGAACCGTATTGGCTGATAAAGTAAGCACTAAAGATCTTGAAGCCGAACGAGCTAGAATCGACGATCTTGAAGCGGACAATGTGACAATACATGGAACACTCGACGCTGTTGAAGCTAACATAGAAACAATAAACGCTGACAACGTTAACATCAAAGAAAAACTTACTGCATCAGAAGCTGAAATTGGCAAGTTAAAAACCGACAAGCTTGATGCTACAGCGGCTGATATTAAGTATGCAACAATAGAGAACCTAGATGCTACAAATGCTAATGTTCGTAATTTAAAGGCTGACTTTGGTGAATTTGCTGACTTAACTACTACAAACTTTGAAGCTACAGATGCTAAGATAACCAATCTTGAAACTAAAAAGCTTGATGTGGAAACTGCCAACCTTAAGTATGCGGAAATCGATTTCGCAAACATAAACATGGCAGCTGTAAAGAAGTTATTTAGTGATTCCGGTATTATCAAAGACTTGGTAGTAGACGACGGTCGTATAACTGGAGAATTAGTCGGCGTAACAATCAAGGGCGACTTAATAGAAGCTAATTCTTTGAAAGCTGACAAACTTGTAGTTTTAGGTGAAGACGGTCTATATTACAAACTTAATGTAAACGCTTTAGGAGAGACTACTGCATCATCAGATCCAAAGTATCAAAATGGATTAGATGGTAGTGTTATCGTAGCTAAGTCTATAACAGCTACTAAAGTTGCAGTAGATGATTTGGTTGCTTTTGGAGCTACTATAGGTGGTTTTCATATAGGCAACCATTCTTTGTATTCTGGGGCTAAAGACGGAATCAATAATACCACTGCCGGTATATACCTTGGCGATGACGGTCAGCTATACATTGGTGACGCAGACAATCGTTTAAGGTTTTATAAGTCGGCTGAGGATGGTAAATGGAAGCTTGAAGTATCAGCTAGCTCGATTACATTTGGATCTGGTCAGAAGAATCTCGAAACGGCTATGGACGAATTACGAGATGAGATGACTACTTTTTTGTATATAGAATCTTCAAGAGGAACAGTATTCAAGAATGATAATGTTTCTACTTTATTGTCAGTCGTTATATATAGGGGTTCTGAAAGAATCACTGATATGAAAACACTAAGATCCTTAATGGGTTCTGATGTGTATTTGCAATGGAAATGGCAACGTATGAATGATGAAGAGTACGGAATCATTTCTTCGGATGATAAAAGGATAGGTAATGATGGATTTACATTTCTGTTAAGTCCAGAAGATGTAGATACTAAAGTTACTTTCATATGTGAATTAATTGAGTAAAGGAGAAATTCAAAATGGCTATTAAAGCATCAAATCAGATTTCAATTGTCGATGTAACTGACGCTTATTCGGTTATTCTTACTAGCGAGGCTTATACATTCGTAGGAGGTACTGGTGGAGCTGCATCAGGATCAACATGTACGACTCAGGTAGTGGCTTATTGTGGTAACACACAGTGTAAAACAGTAAGCGTTACACAGGATGATATTGAATGCCCTACTGGTATTTCAGCATCAGTAACAAATAATAATACTGCAGCAGTAACTATTACATTTACCACATCAGCTACTATTTCTGCAGCTTGTGAAGCTACTATTCCTGTAGTTGTTGATGGTATTACAGTAAACAAGAAATTCTCATTTGCTGTAGCTAAGGCTGGATCTAATGGCTCTAATGGTAAGGATGGAACAAGTGTTACTGTTAAATCTACAAGCGTTACTTACCAGGTTGGCGATTCAGGAACAACAAAACCTACAGGTACTTGGAGCGATAGCGTTCCAAGTGTGGCAAATGGTAAGTACTTATGGACTAAGACCGTCGTAACATATTCAGATGGTAAGTCTACAGAAGCATACAGCGTCTCATACAAGGGCACAAACGGAACAAACGGTACAAGCGTAACTGTTAGCTCAACGAGTGTCACTTATGTTAAGTCTACTTCTGGCACTTCGACACCTACTAGTGGATGGGGTACAACTATTCCATCGGTTGGTCAGGGTGAATATTTGTGGACTAAGACTGTTGTAACATATAGCGACGGAAAGAGTACTACTTCATATTCCGTTTCTCGTAATGCTGTTAATGGATCTAATGGAGCAGACGCTATAACAATGTCTATTACATCTTCGGCAGGAACAGTGTTTAAGAATAATAGTGGATCAACAGTATTAACTGCCCATGTTTATAAGGCAGGCGCTGAGCAGTCTATAACTGACGCTGGAGTATGCGGAAGTTTAGGTAGTGTTAAATGGTACAAGGGCACTACTTTAGTAGCCACTTCAAAGACTTTAACGGTATCAGCATCCGATGTAGATAATGTTCAGGCATATACCTGTCAGTTAGAAGCTTAATAGAGGTGATATTATGGCAATAAAAGCAAGTGCTACAATAACTTTATTTGATGTTGTAGATATTGATAGTACTACTTGGTATTACCTTCTACAGTCATCTACAGCGTCTCCACCTGCAAAGCCAACTACGGCTACACCATCTAGCAGTTGGAAGACAACTGAGCCGTCTTATACTGCAGGTAGTACTAATACATTGTACACGGTAATGAAAACCACATATTCAGATGGAACTTTTGAGTATTCAGCAGTTTCAAAATCGAGTAGTTATGAAGCAGCAAAGGCGGCATACAATAAAGCCACTGCTGCTGCTAAAACTGCCACTAACTATATGAAGTACACGGATGGAACTGGTCTTGTTGTTGGTGACATGACTGCTAGTGCATTAGGTAATAATGTTCTTATTGATTCTGATAGTGTTGACATTAGAAATGGTGATAAAACACTTTCATCGTTTCATGCAAATGGTATGGATGTATATAGCGAGTACGGAGAAGACAGTAATGCCATAGCCTTACGCATATATAGAAAAGATGAAAGCTCTGCATGCATAGAATCGGATACCTTTTCTTTAGGAATAGGTTCAACTGAACTTATCTCACTTGTAGGAAGTCGTAGTGCTACCGTAAAATCAATCAAAGGACAAGTAGTATTGGATGCACAAAATTCTGGGCTACACATATATGCCCCTATTATACATGTATACAAAAGTGAATATAGTGACGATACATACTATCCAGTACTATCTACTATAGATGGCCTTAGCACTGATGCCTATTGTACTGACTTCGTAGTAGAGCAGGGCACTAAAGGTATCTGGACGTATCGTAAGTGGGCCAGTGGTGTTGCTGAATGTTGGGGAGGACAGAGCTATTCCTCTTTGGCGATAAATAATGTATATGGAAATTGGTATTACCATTCATCAAATGCAATAGCATTACCATTCACATTCAGTAAATTAACCGGTATACAAGCTAGCGCCTATGCAACAAGTAATGGCTTATATGGAGTGTCAGTTAAAGGTGGAACATCAACATCACAGATCTCTTTCTATATAACATCAGCCAAAGCTGAAACTAGCGCTAACTTAACGGTTGAACTTTATGTATCTGGAAGATGGAAATAATTAATTATAATAAGGAGGCTGATACTATGAAATTATCAAACAAAGTTTATGATGTTTTAAAGTGGATTGCGCTTGTTGCACTTCCCGCATTGACAACTTTCTATGGAGTTGTTGGTGCAACATGTAACATTCCTTATACTCAGCAGGTGCTTACAATTGCTGTTGCCGCTGATACTTTGCTTGGTTCACTGCTTGGAATCTCAACAAGCAAGTATAACAAGCAGAATTAGATGGAGGGGATCTATGAGGAGTGATGAGGAAATTCAAAAGTCGATACAGGATGGTATTTTGGAAATTGTGAAATATGCTAGATCAGCTCAGACCGTTAATGCGGATAATACTTTATCCTTGATCAGTACAAATGCGGTTGAAAATAAAATTGTAACGGCAGTTCTATCAGAATTAGTAGAGGCCATCGCTAGGTATAATACCTGTGACAATTTATTTGATGATAAATGGATACCTGGTTTTTACACTACGAACGGTGGCGGATTAATAGTATCCGAGTCAACAATCGCGGCAAAGAACAGAATGAATTGCTATCCAGGATGCAATGTTCATATTGAATATGGTGCAGTAGTCGGAACTATCATGTGCAGATTTTATGATATTTCAGATACCTTTATTCATATTGACTTCTATAAAAATAAGGCCAGTACTGCTGACTTTGTTGCTCCTGAAAACGCAGCATATTTTAGAGTCTCATTATATGACTCAAATGGGATGACAGTAGAAAATGCATTAGAGCTTAAGGTCAGGACCAATACTCATTTCGATGAATTGAAGAACTACATAGACACAGCTATCAGCAATCTGAAAGCGGAATTAACAGCACCTACAAATCTATTTGATATCAACGGGGAAGTAGATGTTAATTACTCCGGAGAAAAGCAGAATTTGAATGCTGTTTCGGATGGCGTACTAACCTGTATGGCTAACTCTTCTGAAAATCATGCAGTAGGACAGCTGATCAATACTGAGGCTGGTGCTACATATGTATTCTCAGGCAAAGTGTTATCATTCGGTACTTCCACTTCTGCATTAGCGTGTTTCTACAAAGGTGGTACGTATGAAAACGAAGTTGATGAAACCATAAACGAGCTTGGAATGTTCAGTTTTGAACATGTTGCGGCAAGCAATAGTACGTTATTCGCCTTTGCAACGACTGACGGTACTGGAGCTCAGTTCACAGACATCAAGGTAGTAAAGAAATAAGTAAAAAGAAGAGGGTGGGCGTCGCGTGATATCCACTCTCTTTTATTTTTCTTTTATACTTGTACATTGTTGTAGTCTACTTTTAAGACGAAAGTCAAAATGTACAAGGTAAAGAAAACCCCGCCAATGCAGGCAGGGCTTGAGTTTTATGCGAATTTCCAATAGATATGAACTTTCTCATCATCTATTACAATTTTTTCTATAAGCTCTCTAATTAAGAATTGTATTTCATCTGTAGACCCTTCGTCAACAATTTCGCACAAACTAGATGCAATTTCGACAGCTTCTTCTTTAGATATTTTATTATCTTTCACTTCCAAATTCCTAAGAGTAATTTGAAGGTTTTCTTTCTCAGAAACTAACGGTGTAATCTTATCTTGTACGACATTGAAATCCATACCGCCTATAGAATACAAGTCCATGAATTTACTTATCTTGTTTTCTATTTCTTTAATACGGGACTCTATGATTTTTATTTGAGCTACGTTTTCGTCTTCCATAGGTTCAACTACGAATAACTCTGGTTCGAGAGACAATTTGCGAATCTCTCCTACTATTTTGTCCTCAAGTACACCTGATTTCCAAATCTTATTTTTGCATTTTTCTTCTTTAGGTATGTCTTTCCATTTACCTGTATTAGCGCTTCGTTTGTAGCAAGTATAATATCTGAGTTCTCCGGAATATTTATCAATCACTCGTCTGCAAAAATATTTACTATCACAATGACCACAGTGTACAAGTCCTGATAGAAGAGAAGTTCCACGTTTTGACCGCTTTGTATAATCAGCATCTTGCTCAGCGAGTATCTCTTGGGCTTTAATAAAAGTATCTATATCTATTATTGGATCTTGATTGCCTTGATACCATTCGCCTTTGTACGAAACCATTCCGATGTAATGCTTATTTTCTAGCATCGGTCTAATATAATGTTTACCGGCCCAGGTTCCTCCGCTTTGATATGTGTATCCTTTATTATGAAGCATTTTAGAAATTCGTCTTTGTGATATTCTCAAATTAAATAATCTAAACATTTCTTGTATTTGCATAGCTTCGTATTCGTTAATTATTAATTCTCCATCACTATCAAGATTATAACCAATTGGAACGTTGGGGCTTCCACACCATTTTCCTTCTTTGGCTCGGCCTATCTTACCAATTTCCAGACGCTCTTTTATTTGTTCTCGTTCGAGCTGAGCAAACACACTAAGAATGCCTAACATAGCCCTCCCGAATGGTGTGCTCGTATCGAAGTTTTCTGTCATGCTAATAAAGTTTACGCCATTAGGAAGAAATACATCCTCAATAAGTGTTAATGTGTCTTTTTGTGAACGTGATAAACGATCTAATTTATAAACTAATACAGCGTCGAATCTATGATTTTCCGCGTCCTTAATTAATTCTTGTAAACCAGGTCTGTCTGTATCCCCACCAGAGTAACCTGCATCAGTATATATTTTAGCTACTGACCAATCGTGAGCCTCACAATATTTCTTCATTCTCTCAATTTGTTCGTTTATGGAATATCCATCTCTAGCTTGTTCTAGTGTTGATACCCTCGGATATAATGCTACACGCATGCTAATCAATCCCCTTTGTCTAAGATGTCTTTAGCCAGTTGCAGAATCTTGGCAATCATATATCTTTCTCTATCCGTGATTTGCCTCGTTCCGACAGTTAGATAATTTGGACCCTTAACTAAATTTATTGCCCGATCTATTTCGAATAATATGTTGGTTGATTTATCATTGACGCGTTCCATATTTTCGGACTTACCAATCAACCAGGCAGGATTTACATTAAGGATATTTGCGATTGTTTCTAAGACTGGCAGCTTGATGTTCTTTATCTCTCCACTTTCATATCGGTGTATTGTAGCTTTGCTTAGTCCTGTGTATTCCGCTACATCAACAACAGATATATTTAAGGCTTTGCGTTGCTGCTTTATTCGCTTGCCTATTTCTTCATTTTTCATACACTACCTCCTATTACACATATATTATAAGATAAAAATTTACGTTATGCGAACTTTTTGTATACGTAACGCAACTTTTTATTTCTTTTCAAAGTTTTTTCACATATTCGAGTTATCATTCTACTTAGTCGCAAAACGCGACAGAATTTGATAAGGAGTGTCGCATAATGATAAATACCAAAGAAATAAAGCTGTCTCTTATACACATCTCCGAG
>ERZ1026856.1338-NODE-1338-length-12569-cov-15.069362_pt1 | contig 12569 bp, 11 predicted proteins | sample MGYA00380158_ERZ1026856 | MGnify/ENA primary metagenome ERZ1026856 (study PRJEB33269, sample SAMEA4719794) | human gut metagenome | biome: human-associated habitat; feature: organic feature; material: feces | place: Cameroon | collected 2013-10 ...
ATAATACAAACAATAGAATGCACGCTCTGCGAGCATTCTATTGTCATGAATAAAGCCTCCCTGTGGAAGCCTTACTTGTATCTTTTTTTCTTTCTTGTACCTTACATCCCAATTTCTTTCAAATATCTCTGCAGCGCATCCTGCCAGGTCGGAAGCGGTATAAAGCCGTTTTTCACCAGCTTGCTCTTATCGAGTCTGGAATTGAACGGGCGTTTTGCTTTGGACAGACCATATTCTGCTGTTGTTACCGGCAGTACCGTCAGTCTGTCTTCGGAATACTCTGTATGTCCCAGCTCCACTGCCTGTCTGAAAATTTCTTTTGTAAAATCGTACCAGCTGATGTAGCCGCCCTCGTTGGTCACATGATAATACCCGTATTTGTCGGTTTCGATCATGTCTACCAGCAGGCGCGCCAGATCATAGGTGTAGGTCGGTGTGCCGACCTGATCGGATACAACTTTCAGCGTATCGTGGGTCTTGCCGACATTCAACATCGTCTTGATGAAGTTTTTGCCGTTGACACCGAATACCCATGCAATCCGGACGATAAAATACTTGTCCAGAGTCTCCGAAACTGCAAGCTCGCCTTCCAGCTTCGTCTGTCCGTAAACGTTTAACGGCTGATAGGTTTTGCAGTCCGGATCCCAGGGCTCGGTACCCTGTCCGTCAAATACGTAGTCGGTGGAAAGGTAGACCATCTTGCAGCCCAGCTTCTTGCATACCTCTGCGATATTCTTCGTGCCGCCGGCATTGATGCTGCGAACCTTGTCCACTTTATCGTCATCCTCTGCCAGATCCACTGCAGTCCATGCCGCACAGTGCACCACTGCGTCCGGCTTTACTTCCTGTAACATAGTTTCTACCGCCGCTGCATCGGTGATGTCCATCGATACATAAGGCATCTTTGTTACGGCACTGCCGTCTGCAATACCGCTGTATTCTGCTGCCAGATCCGAGCCAACGCCTTCATATCCGCGTTTGGCAAGTTCGTTCATCACATCATGTCCAAGCTGTCCGGCTACGCCGGTTACCAATACTTTCATTGTAAGTCCTCCGATTATTCTTTCTATCTATAACTATATCATTTTTTCTGAATCAGGCAACGCTTTTTGTAAAATGCAATGCCGAAGCACGATACCTGATCATAACGATCTTCCAACGTTTTTGCATACATTCTGTCATCGATCTGCATCACAGCTTTTTCGCATTCCTGCCCCAGATCTGTCAGCCGTTTTGCATATTTTACTTCAAAAACAACCGCTCGTCCATCGCGCAAATCCTTTACAACAACATCGCTGCGTCCTTCTCCGTATTCCTTATTCGATTCTACCATATATCCGGCACCGGCAAAAATACCAGCCAGAAAAGCATGATAGAAATCCTCCCTGTAATCATAATAACTGATCGTTTGACGCAGGAGCCGATTCATTTCAACCGACATCTGTTCTGTATCCCCATTCCAGACGGCTGCAAATAACTTTCGGCGATCGCAGGATGCCGCATAATCCTGAAACCATTTCTGAATCGTAGTTTCAAATATTTCCTGAATTTCTGCATTTGGAATAATCAGCGCATATTCCCCATCCAGTACCCGGCTCTCTTTTCTGTCAATCGTTAAATATCCTGTCAGATACAATACGCTCCAGAGATTTTCTTCCGAAGAATGCAGATAATCATATGTCAAATCTTCCACTATTTTTTGCCTGATAAATCCGCCACTCATCAATGTTTCCAGCTTATCCGTAATGATATCGCTCTGGATCTCCACAAAAGACCGGATAATCGCATTATCACTTGTATTTTTCCAAAAACTCACAGGAACATCACTGCCCGTTGTCTGCAATCGATTCCCATAATTTAAAACATCCCACGGGCAATAAACATCATAGGAGCCGAAATGATATCCGTCATACCATTCTTTTACAATACCTGCTTTATCTTTTGCGCCGATTGCCGTTAACAGCTGCTCAACCTCATCCTGAAGAAATCCAAAATATTCATTCAACCTCGTGTCAAATATTGTATCGGAAACAAAATTATTTGTCCCTGTAAAAATACTCTCCCGCGAAATTCTAAGACATCCCGTCACTACTGCAAAACGGAGAGATGGATTATCTTTTAATGCCGTACTGATCATAGCACGCATCACTTCCAGCATCTCTGCATAATAACCATGCGCACTCGCTTTTGCCAGCGGAACATCATATTCATCCAGAAGCAGGATAACCGGTTTTTCATAATAATCCTTCAACATCCGCATAATCAGGGCGATTCCGGTTTTCAACATTGCATCTGACACATCTCCTTTTACCACATCTGCAAGCTGACGAAAAATTGCTTTATCATTTTCATTTACTTTTTCACTGGAAATCAAATACAAATATTCATTACAGCGATCTGCAATCTGAATTCGAAGCATTTCTTTTGCAGACTGAAAATCGAGCCCGTCTACATCCTTAAATGTCAGGAATAAAACCGGATACTGATTCATCCATTTTTGACACAGTTCTTCCTTTTGGAAAATTTTCAGTCCCTGAAACAGTTCGCTGCTGTCTCTGCGGATGTCAAAAAAACTTGCCAGCATACTCATTCCAAGAGTTTTTCCAAAACGTCTGGGACGTGTAATCAGGGTTACTTCATTTGACTCTGTATTCAGCAGTTCTTCAATTAAACCGCTTTTATCAACAAAATAATATTGATTTTTACGGATTTTTTCAAAATCAGATATTCCAACCGGAATTTTCAGATTTGCCATATGGATACTCCTCGTATTAAATCACATATTGAAATTGGTGTGCTAATATCATAATGATTATTTTTTGCATTTCTTTCTAGGAATTTTCTTTTCAGGAATTTTCCTTTCATTTTCTTTTTTTACAACATCTACAACTTCTTCTATAAAAGCGTTTCGTTGCATACCATTTACCCAGAACACCATTTCCACTATTACATCCATTATCAATACTGTTTGTAAAATCAACAAATTATCTATCACTGATATTTTTAAATTCAAAATAAATGTTATGATTTCCAATGAAAAAATCTTAAACATAAACGAATCTTTACTCTTATCGCTTTTCAATGCAGCTGATATTACCTGTGCATTTTTTTCTGCATCACATATTCCCTCACTCTTGTATGTTTCTATACATTCTTTTATTTTTTCAAATCGTTTAAATTGATCTTTTTCTTCACAATTTATCAAAACACTATTACATAAACTATACAGACTTTTTTTAGAAGTTATATACAAAATAATAACCATTATACCAGTTATTACAAATGTACATACATAAACTAATATTAATCCCCACATTTCATTTTGAATAATCTTTGATTCGCAAATTTTTAAGGAATAACTTTGTAAAAGAAAATAGACCTCCATACAAAGGAATAAATTTGTTGTAAAACAAACCGCAATCTTTCGAGCTTTTAAACAAAAAAACCTTCCTCTTTCACTTTTCATAACTGGTCTCCATACTATACCTGATTTTTAGATGGTTCTTTTACAGTTCTTCTTTCTCCCCAATAACTCGACATTTTTTCCTGCTGCATGCAATTCCATACTTTAAAACGTGCCTTACATCCGTATTCTGAAAAACTGCCGTATAATTTTTTCTTTTCATTTGCTCCAGTGCTTTTTCAGATTCCTGAGTCATTTGAGATTCTTCTGCGTATTTTACCTCGATGATAATTCCAGTATCAGAATCGTCTATGACAATCACTATATCACTGAATCCATCCCCTGCTTCTTTATTGGAGCTTATCGTCCATCCATCCTTATACCCCAGGATTCCAAGCAGAATCCCATGATAAAAATTTTCTTTTGTCACCTTTCTCACGAACGTATCTCTGACACTTATCGTCTTCTGCATATATTCTGTAAAAATGGATTCCACATTTTCTGCTTCACCCTTTTCCAAAGCTTTGCAGAAATTATCCAGCAACACTCCATCCTTTTTAATCTGCTGTTTAAATAAGGACAAAATATGTTCCGTTATAATATTTCGAATTTCAATATTTGGCACAGCAAGATTATAATATCCATTTGCAGAGCATCCACGCTGCGTCAGATATCCCGTCATAAACAGGGCACTCCAAATGTGCTCCGGTGAAGCAAACAGATCTTTATAGGTCAGCTCCGGATATATCTTTTTCTGTACGATTTCTCCGTTTACAAGTCTTTCCAGCTCCGTTCTGGTTGGCTGTTGTTTTGTTCCACAATCCTCAATAAACCGATTGATTACTTCATTTCCACTTGTATTGAGCCAATAGTTTTGAGGTTCCAGGTTACCATTCTCTCGATGATCTTCACAATAGCAAATCACATCCCATGGGCAGTAAACCTCCACATCTCCAAACAAATATCCATCATACCATTCCTTGACAGTTGTATACACAGAATCCTGCTGATAATAATGAAGCAGTTCTCTCACTTCATCATCCGTAAAGCCAAAATACTCATCAAATGCAGCGCCAGTCAAATCATGGACTTTAAAATTATTCAGTCCTGTAAAAATGCTTTCCTTGGCTACACGCAGACATCCGGTCAGCACAGAAAAAAACAGGCTCTCGTTTGTTTTCAATACTCCGCTGAATATACTTCTGACCAGATCAACCATTTCATCATAATAACCATGTTCGTTTGCCTTGGCAAGCGGAACATCATACTCATCAATCAGCACAATAACTTTTTTATCAAAGTGTTTGCAAAGAAGCGAAGACAATTCTTTTAAACTGTTTCGCAGCGTCTGCTCACTCATGTCTTCTTTTACAAGCTTCAGATAAAACAACTTATCGATCTCTGTCAGTTTTTGACTGTCCATCAGGAATTGAAACCTGCGTGCTTCCTCATTGATCATGGAAACTGTCATTGCTCTTGCAATTTCATAACGCTTTGCATCAATTCCTTTCATACTGATCGATATTACCGGATACTTTCCCATGTACTGCTCGCATAGCTGCTTATTTTCAGAAATATACAAGCCGTCAAAAATGCTCTTATCCCCGCCGATTTCAAAAAAGTATCTCAGCATACTCATATTCAGGGACTTTCCAAATCTTCTCGGTCTTGTGAATAAATTTGCCTTTCCCCAGCTGTTGATCAGTTTTTCAATCAGCCCGGTCTTATCAATATAGTAAAAATTGTCCTGACGAATTTCTTCGAAATTTTCAATACCGATCGGCAGTTTTTTCAGATTCTGCTGCATCCTGTCAGACCTCCTCTCTCACTTTCCCCGGATATCCCCCACCATCTCATCCAGAATATTCTCCTGATATCCGGCCAGCTGTTTTTGGCAAACATACTCTGCTGTTTTTCGCAGAATTGGATGCGTAATTACACTCAACTTCGCAATTCCATTTTTGCCAATCGCCTCTACAGACAGGCTCTTCTCATAATCTTCCGGCGTCATCCGCCAGATCTGAATCGTTCCATTAAAACGCTTCCAGAGGCTATCCGCGATGCGGATGCCGTCCGGATCGAGATCACCGCTGTAAAAAATTTCCGCACCACTTTTCAAAAGCGCTTCTATCAGCTTTAATGCAGCTGTCCTTGGCTGCCCGGACGTACAGAGAATTGTCTTTTTTACATCCTTTAACTGTTCCAGCAAATAGCTGAACACCATCTCATTCTCCACAATGTAGACCTGTTTTCCTTCCGCAAACGCTCCTGTAAGTCCACGCAGATTTTCCATCGTCAGGGCAAAGGGCTCCTGTCTGTCACAAAATACTTCATAAGCAGGATGCCAGTGTCCTTCGATTTGCAGATGCAGTCCAAAACAGTGTACCAGCGAAGAAATATTGTCTGGAATAATTCCGTTTTCCAAAAGCAGTTCCCGCCACTGCCAGGCATTTTCCGGAAGATCCGATTGGGTAACACAGCAAATTGCCTGAACCAGCAGCTGGCCAGCCGCTAAGCCACGGTCAAAGTAATGCGGGCGTCAAAATATTCCATGGTTTTATTCTCCGTTCGTTTCAGCACAATTCTTGCTTCTGTTATTCATCTTGGATATCTTTGATATATTACATGATGCCAGAGTCAAAAGGTCTAAGCCCACATGAGCTTGCTCATAGGTGGGTGAAAGACCTCTTGACCCGCCCAGATAGGAGCATAAAAGTGGGATGACAATCCCACGATATGCGACTATCTGGCAGGATTGTGGGAGTGCGCAGCACGGAACAATCCGCAGGCATCAAGGTCGGGAGCTTTTTCCCCCGACATCATTACATTCATCATATACTACCCCCTTGTTTCCCGCAAGGTTTTGGATGTAAATCTTGTGTTTTCCCCACTCCAATGCTATCATACTTTTAGAATATCCGATGGAGTCACACCTCACGAAACCGCAACTAGATGAGGTATGACATGAATTTATATACAGAACAAGCCGGTAATTTAACTCGGCATCGTGCAGACGATTTGCGGCGACTTCGCGCATTTCGTCTACTTGCTGATAGAGTGCATTTTTTCAAAGAAGATTCGAAAGGAGTTACCGCAATGTGTAAAGCAATGGAAGATATGCGAAATGAGGCAGTACACGAACATGCAATAGAAAGTGCAAAAGCTATGATCGCTTCCGGCAAGCTCACTCAGGAAGAGATTGCCATTTTCTCCGGTCTGACACTGGAAGAAATTAAATCATTAATTCCAAAGTGTCCCGCATAAAAACACAATAATGTTTCTTTAGCAAAGGCTGGCGGAATCCCATCCAGAATTCCGCCAGCCCAGTTTCTTTTTTATTCCGTTTTTTAATTTTTCTCTACAATTCACACCAGGTGCTTGGGCACACCGCCTGCGTATTTCTCAATCTTCGTTTTCTCGCGCTCGCGGATTTTGTCGGCAAGCTCCTGAATGCGGTTCGTGATCCACATGTTTGCGGTCGTATTTTCGGAATAATCCGCCTCGGCATACATGTCAACTCTTCCGTCTGCGCGCATCTGTTCTACCTGCTTCATGGCAGCGACGTCACCCTTTGGATAAATGGCAAAGGTGGAGCCGCCGTTTTGATGCACAAGGGAAAAGGCCGGGATATCGCTCGGTCCGTCTGCTATGTAGATCATATTTTCAAATTTCACGCGCCGCAGCTCCTGGGGAATCTTGGAATTGACATCGATGCCGTCAATCTTTCCAATTCCTTTATTGATTTCAAAAATCGCACGCGTTTTCGTCGTATTATCGATCGTATAAACGATTTCGTTGATGACCGGCTGATTATCTGCATCCGGTGCTTCCATCAGTTCGCAGCCCCAGACGTCATCCACATAATTCATCAGCTCCATTCCCCGGATTACCTCTGCAAACCCGGTGCTGACGATATAATGCTCTACCTGAATGTCATATTCCGAATAACTCGCATCATTTCGGAACATGTTTTTTGTTTTCCGGAAAAATTCCAGTGTCCCCGGATAAAGCTTCTGCAGCTTTCCAAAAGAGCGAAGCTTTGCATTATTTAAGCCCGGGAAAATCCCCTCATGGGCACATTTGATAAAATAATTCAGATAATAGGTATCACGGTTGACCCGCACGCCGGTTTTCTGGTATTCATCCAGGATTTTATTTTCATCCGCCCAGAACTGCTTCGTCTCAACGCCATATTCTGCAAACATCGGATCCTGCATATATCCGTCAATCAGCGTCTTATCGCAGTCCCAGATCACTGCAATCACATTCTTCATAGGCATATTCCTCTTGCTTGGCACATTTACTTCCAACAATAGAATACACGCTCTGCGAGTATTCTATTGTCATGAACAATAGAATGCATGCTCTGCGAGTATTCTATTGTCATGAATAAATCTCTTTTACCAGCCCTGTTTCGAACGGAATCTTTACCGCAGTCGGACCAAAGGCATACCCCGCGATATCATAACGGTTAAAGATCACCACCAGCTCATTGTCGGTCAGATACCACTGAATATTGTCGATATCGGACGCTGTCCCTGCAGTATCCGGGGTTTCCTCCCTGTCTGCATCTGTCATGCCGCCGTCTTCCAAATCCTCTTCGGCTGAAAATCCGTAAAACATTCCCTTGACAGTATCCTCGTAGTCTTCAAAGAACATAAAATCATCATGCTCTTCCTGAAAAGCCTTCAGAGTGTCCAGAACCTGTGCATACAGGCTGTCGTAATCCTCTGTCACATCCCGCAGCGTCAGCCTTTTGCCAGTCTTTGTATCATAATTGTAGCTATTATAAACGACGTTCGGATGTGCACCTCCAAGATAGGAATAATCCGTGGTTACGTAGCTGAAGATCCTGTCATCCCCACGCTTCATGGAAATGGTGTCCTCGATGGCATATAAAGAGCCAGTTGTTTCCCAATCGCTATCTTCCAGAAAGGCCTGCATATCTCCCCATGCTTCCTGCGCCAGCTCATAGGTATCTGCGCTCTGCTGATCCAGCACCTTCTGCAGTGCATCATAGCCGCTGTCTTCGATGGTGGCTTTCTGAACGTTCATTGTGACCAGGACCTCTCCTGCATCGTTCTTCTTTTCTTCCTTCTGATCTTCTACCGTTACTTTGATGTCGGTATTTTCATTTGACGCTGCAATTTCTGTATCCGGATCTTCTGCAACCAAAATCTCTGCGTCTGTCGCTGCATTCTCCGTGCTTTCCGTTGTATTTCCGGCAATCTCTGTTACAGTTTCTACCGCACTTGTTTCTCTATCCGATGCTGTTTCTACCGTACTTGTTTCTTCATCCGCTGCTGTTTCTGCGGCTCCCTGCATATCTTTTGCAGGGCTGCCGCACGCTGTCATGCTAAAGGCCATCGCTGCTGCAAGCATAACCGCTGTCACTTTTTCAGATATAAATATTTTCTTTTTCATCATAAGTTCTCCTCCATCTACACAACGGTGCAAACGCGCCCAATTACCAGTTTGTACCGTCTTGTCCGCTGCTGCACATTTTACCTCAAAAAAATATGTGCAATTGCCGTGTATCAGTATTATTATACCGCATTCGAGGAACCGCTTTTCTTAACTTTTCTTAAATAATTCTTCCCTTTCCATCTATCAACACCCAACCGTCCCAGAGCTTTTTCATCTCCTCCGGCACGATATTCTGGCTGTTTTTATGCTTTGACGGACGGATCATCATCTTATCCGGGCTCGGATTGAGCCGCGCTCCCCAAAAGCTGAAGGTGGAGTTTGCACAGATATTATGGCTGCAGCAGCTCATCAGCTGCATGTCAAACAGGCTGTTTTTCCCGGTGTTCCAATCCACGACGGTAAACTCTTTTCCCGGGTAGGCATTTTTCGCATATGCAGAGTCATCCGAAAAAACGTAGAAATGTGCATCCGGCGCCTGCTCCTTTATATACGAAATCGCTGCTTCATAATAAGCATCCGTGCAGATTCCGCCGAACATCTCTGCATTCTGTGCATCCAGATAATCCCCGCGGCGGATATGGATGCTCACAGAGGTTTCCTGCTTCATGCGCTCCATCGTTTCTTTATTTTTCGCGGCAGCCTCCAAATCCCAGCCTTCGCCCTTTTCCGGATCTGGAAAATGAATCTGGCTGCGCAGCATCGGCAAAATATCCGCATAATAAGCTTCGCACGCCCAGAAACCGCTTAAATAAGCGTCCTCCAGATCAAAAACTTCCGGATGGTACATGTCGCTTTCCATAAAATGTCGGTTGCTTCCCCCAAGCAGCTTCTTTTTCAGTTTTCCGACCAAATTATTTTTTCCAAGAATTGCCTGCTTTTCTTCCTGTGTGCAATATTTTGCAGGAAGATTTTCAAACCAGGACAACTCCAGTTTGCGGCTTGCAAGCACCTTTGTCTGCCGCTGCTCATCCTGGAACCAGGAAACATCCAGTCTGGCATCTTTTCCCAAAGACTCCAGCTTTCGGTACAATGCGTACTGCTGCATCTGGTTTCCCAGTCCGCCCATCACCTCTACGATAATCATGACCGTTTCCACCTCCCTTTTACCATTCCGTACAAATACTGAAATTCCTCCGTCCTGCCGAACACGACCAGAAAAATCCCATTAAAGACAACCGTAATGATCACGATCATCAGCGCAAATTTTGCAATCGTCACCTGCGGCATCAGCAGGTTCTGCAGCGGAATGAGCACTGCCAGCGCAGCTCCGATGACGAGCAGATATTTGATGGACTCCTGAAAATAGGAAAACGCACTTTTTTCAAAGCAAACCCGATAAATAATGATCGGTTTTGTGATATTTGCAATCAGTCCGGATACGACGGTTCCGATAAACACGCCCGCCAGACCGATTTTAAACACCAGAGCGATGGACAGCACCAGATTGACGATACCCTGAAGGATGGACAGATATTTGTCCTGTTCAAAAACACCAGCCGCCGTCTTGAAATTCGAAAGCACGACGCGCTCCCCCTTGAAGAAATAGTCCGTCAGATACCACGCGATAATCGAGGTCGCCAACACGCGATCTACTCCGACGTAGAGCTCCACAAGCGGGGACAGGAGCAGGAAAAATCCGACCGCCGAAAATCCGTATACCCAGATCGCGAAAAAACGATACACCAGAAACAGCTGAAACTGCTTTTCTCTGCTCTCCGTCGCGATCAGATTTCCAAAGCTGGAAATGACGGAGTTGAAAATAAGGTTTACATAACCCGAAACGGAATTGACGATCATCTTGTAGGTTCCGATCAGACCGACCCAGACGACACCCAGACAGGACGAAATAATGATCGCATCCGTCTGCAGACGCGCCATATCCCCGATCCGGTGCAGCATCAGCGCCTTTGTCTTATCCACCACCGCTCCGGTTTCTTCTTTTGTCAGCGGTTCCACATTTTTTTCCAGCAAAAGCGGATATTTGCGGTTCAGATAGCAGCTGATAAAAATCTTCTGTCCGAGGGACACGCCGACCTGGATCAGCAGGTACAACAGGTAGTTTGGCAGTACCAGCAGTCCCAGAAGCTGCAGCACCACGGAAACTGCTTTGCTGATGGCATCCGCGTTCGTCTGGATATAGTTTTTCTGCTCCGCATTGGCAAGACTGTATTTATATGCGACAAAATACGTTGTCACCGTGTTGAACAGAAACAGCAGATAGTAAACCCGCAGCTGCCTTAGGGTCAGATAATCTGCATTCTTGACGATCCAGGGTAAAAACGGTACCAGTGCAAGTCCGATGACAGCGATCACGATGGCAATGGTGCGGTACGCTTTTTTATACAGCTGCATGTAGGATTTGATTTTTTCCCGCTCGCCTCGCGCTACCGGACCGTACAGGCTGTAGTTTAAAGCCGTTCCTACGCCAAGCTCCGCAAGGGAAAGCATCGTCAGAATTTCGCTGTAGAGATCCTGCACGCCCAGAAGCGTGTCGCCCAGATGGGTGATAAACACCTGCCGCAGTATAAAATTAAGCAGCGTTGTCGCCCCGCTTCCTAAAAAGCCGAATATTATATTTCTGGTCGCATATCTGACTCTTCCCATGTTTTCCGTCCTGTTCTCCTGATATTCCTGCCAAACTGTTTGATTGAAATTGTCCTGTGATAGGACATAAGGATCATTCTGCCCTATCGTTACTCTCTTCCTCGAAAAGCTTCCCTGCCAGAAAGGCCAGCGCGCTGCCGCTGCCCCAGGGATAGGTTCCGTACACCTGCGGATATTCCGCAAAGCCCTTGCATTCCCCGGAGCAGTCCGTGACATATCCTTTTTGGATACTTGTCTGCATGATGGCTGCCAGACGGCTCAGTGCAGGAATTCTCTGCTCTGAACGCTGCACAGCTGCAGTCTCTGCTGCCAGCCATGTCCCATATCCGATCATGCCCTCTGCCGAGGTATCCCGGTGCCCCTCCTGTGCCTGCAGCTGCCAGGAAAATCCACCGTCTGCGCGCTGCCATGCAAAAACGCTGTCAAGGAGCTGTTGCTGCAGTAAAAGCAGACGATTGCAGCCTTCCCGGGCAGCAGACTGGAAGGACCGCTGCGCTGCTGACTGCTCTGACTGCTGCTCGTCTGCCTGTTCTGCTCCTGCAGGCTGCTCCGAAATCCACAAAATGCTCTGCGACAATCCAAGCAGCATCCAGCCGCAGGCTCTTCCCCAGCCGATAATTCCGTATTTCATGCCGGTCTTTTCATCATAGCCATGATAGGGCAATCCGGTTTTTTCATCCATCCCCTTTTGGAAAAACAGCTCCAGCTGACGGATTCCGAGGTTTAACAGCTCTTTATCCTGTTTCTGGACACCGTAGCGGCAGGCAAAGGGGCAAAGCATCCCGAGGGCATCTGCAAACAGCCAGTCCGGATGCTGGCTCCGGTATGCAAGGATAGAGTCCGCAGTTTTTTTCGCTGCTTTGATCCAACTTGCGCAAATGTCCGCCCCTTCCCGGCAGATCCAGAGCGCTTCCAGAGATTCTGCATCTTCCCTTTTTTCCTTCGTCAAAATCTCTTCTGTCCACAGGGCAACGCTTCCATTCATCACATGATCCACATGAGAGATGGGATATCCGCTGTTTTTCCACCGTCTGAGATAGGAAAACACACTGCTTAACGCAGTTTTGTCCTTTGTCTGCTCATATGCCTGCAACAGCCCCATCGCAAGAAGCGCCTGAGGCCAGGAATAACGCTC
>ERZ1026856.1343-NODE-1343-length-12547-cov-11.054915_pt1 | contig 12547 bp, 20 predicted proteins | sample MGYA00380158_ERZ1026856 | MGnify/ENA primary metagenome ERZ1026856 (study PRJEB33269, sample SAMEA4719794) | human gut metagenome | biome: human-associated habitat; feature: organic feature; material: feces | place: Cameroon | collected 2013-10 ...
TCATTATTGTTTTTATTTTTACTGTTATCAAACTTCTTATTAAAGTTTTTACCAGAATTGTTGGAATTTTTATTAAAATTTTTATCTTTATTCTAATCAAAAGAACACTTATCTGTCCTCTTGTTCTCTTGGTTCTCCATAAAATCCTCTAAAATGTTTAGTTATACATAAAAGAACTTAATGTCTTTCAGTCCTTTTTCATAATCAAAAACAAATACAGTGCATCCAGAGTTTGCCATTGTATATCCACTCTTGACAGTCCAATTATCCATCTTAGTCATAGCAGACAATGTAAAGATAGATACACCAAAATTCTCTCTCAAAGCCCAATCATTATGATGCAAATGTCCACACATCCAATAACGATACTTCGAATCAGCCCATCCAGTAGGATTCTCAACTTGCATTAACCCCTGCAATCTATCCTTTTCATCACTGCCATGAGTCATACCAATACAAGTGTTTCCATAAGTAATATACTTCCTTGGATAAGGAGAAGCATCAACGGTTACAATCTCACTATTGCGATAATAGGCTTCAAGTACCATAGCCATTGCACTTTCCTCAAACCTACTATGGTTTCCAGAAACAAATACAACTCTTACAGGTATTCTTGCTCCGCTTGCAACAACTTCAATTGTTTCAATTAAAGCTTCTGTACCTCTCTTAAAAATAGTGTTAAAAGTGGTTGCATTATCTTGCATATGAGATTGACTTGTTGTATAACCAGTAAAGCTACTATTAAAATAATCCTGACCAATCTGCATTACAATATATTCAGTTTCGTCAAAATTAGTTTCAGCAACAAAATCATTTGCTACTTTAAGCATATTGTTCCTTGCAATATCCATATTATAAATATTGCCAGTTTCATAATCTTCAGCAATTCTACCGAAATGAATATCCACTAAATTTAGCTGAACAATATTCTTGCCAAAAGGTCTGTCTTTAGAAACGTGCATTAAGTCACGATAAGGAGTCTTAAATTCTTCAAAATGTCTCTTAATATCTTCTAAATCCAAACCCGTTTCGGTGGGCTTTACAGTAATCTTAGATGAATAAAGATTCCTTGTGCCACCCTTACCGTCTCCCTGTTGCCAAATTGAACTCTTTGCATTTACAAGTTCATAATAAACAGGGTCATATCCATGAGCCTTAAGCAAAGATTCTTTATCGTTAATTTCATCTTTACTCAGAGCAACAATCTTTTCAGAGGTTTTTGAACCATCCGCATTTAAACAAACAGTTTCCTTCTGAACTTTAAAAATTTCTTTGGGTTCAGCAACCCATCCCTTCGAAGCAAATTCATCATACGCTCCAAAGCTCCTACGAATACTATCTGTCGTTACAGTTGGCAACCCATACTTAGCTCTAATATCTTGTGCATCAGACCAAGTTGCATTCCCCTCTAAAATTTTAGACCTGACCTAACGCATTTCTCTCAAATAATCATTTGAGACTGTATAATCATTTAAAGCCATTTTTATTTTCCTTTTTATTTAATATAAATCATCCAAGAATTTGACAAATATCAGTGATAACCTCGTCAGTAATACCATACTTAATCTGGTCATCAATATAAATGTACCATTCTTTCTTCATCTGCTTATTCAAAAACGTCTTTTCAATCTTAGTATGCTCAAGAACATTTTCTTTAAGCATATCCATTAAACGTTTATAATTCTCAGTTTGGGCAACAACAGCGTCATAACCACCTACACTTCCACCCTGACCAGCATGAATCAGAACTGTTGACTTAGGCATTGCAAAACGCTTATGACCATTAAGATAAATTAACGCCGCCGCTGACATACAAGCGTTCAAATTATAAGTGTAAATTGGTGTTTTAGAAATTTTCATAATATCAAGCAAAGCAAAACAGGAATCCAAAGTACCTCCGTAAGATTGCAATAAAATACGAATAACCTTACGCTTTTCAACAGGAATCTTATTCTTTTCATCTTCACGATTGTATTGAATTACTTGACGAATTTCATTAAATAAATCATCGTCAATGTCCTTATCAATCCAAATTACTCGCTCTTTTCTATCAAGATAATACTGCAAGAGTGAGGGAGTAGGGAGCTAAAGATTGCCCTCTGGTTCAATATCAACAAGCTCAACCAAATCTGCCAGTCCTGCATTTTTTACATTAACATCATTCATATTAAATACCTTTTTAACCTTTATTTTAAATTCTAACCCATTCTTCATTGAAAGCTACAGAAGCTAAAACTCGTTCGTCCCACTCAGCACAATCAATACTTAAATTACCTTCTTCATCTCCATAAATAACTCCAGCAATACCGCAAGGATTATTATTTTCATCAATTTCGATAATATAAAGATGAACAAATTCATCGTCTAATTTTTTAGTTAATGTAGGTAACGCCTTTTTAAGTTCCTCCATTGAACTAAAAGTTTCGTGCATATAAATAGGAGTAGCACTAATCAAAATATTGCTCTTTGGTTTATGTCTCAACGCTTCAATAGAATATAATTCATATTTTTCTATGTTCTTTTTCTTCATGGGCATTTCCTTTTAAAATTAATCTATTATTAAACTCTTACTTAAAAGAGCTTTGTTTACTAATTAAAAGATGGTAATTGTCCCTATAGCAGTCAGAACAAAAGATAGCTACCCCTGTCCCATCTTATCAAAAAGCCATCAAGTGTGCCATCTCTGGCCTGATGGATAATTTAGGATTTATGCCGACATCCCGAAACGCCTTTCTCTTCCGTTTGAAACCTCGCATGAAAGTATGTAGGTCGGTTAGCACCTTTGAGCCAACATCATAGACAAAATTCTCACAGCAGGTCTAAGCTCACACAGAGTTTTTAAACACTAATCAATATAATAAGATGCGAGAATTTAAAATCAAATTACAACAAAATTTCTGTGGACTTATTAGCAACAATTACTTTATCAGTACGATTTCTCTTGCTGATAAGTTCCTGCAAATCAGACGCAAGGCCAATCCTATCCTTCATGTTTCCATGCTGGAGAACAATCTTGCCATACATCCCAGTTCCAAATCCACCGGAATAATAATCACAAAGTTCATCTCTTTGCATATGACTTGAAAAACTATTCAAGTTAATTACCTTACATCTACTGTGAATTTGTTTTCCATTAATAGAAATTGTTTTAGTTTTCTTTTGCTTAATCTTCCAAGCTAAAGTCCCCTCAACAGAATAGCCAACAAAAGCAATTCCATCTTTTGAAGAAGGAAGCAACTTTTCAGCCACTCCAACCGCAAAACCAGCGTTTAACATTCCAGCAGAACAGATAAAAATTGCTGGAGTGTTTTTATTCAAAACGTCTTCAACATCTTCATAACTACTTGTGAAGGTAATTTTGTCCCAAGAACAAACTTCTTGCCATTTTTCAAGCTGCTCTCCTGTTAAGACCCAATCAAAAATCTTATTAATTTTACAAGTTAGCGGAGAACCTACATAAACAGGGATGTTGAATTCTGGGTCATCTTTAAACAAATCATAAAGAATTGTAAGAATTACCTGACTACGCATTAAAGAAAACGATGGGAATAATAATCTTCCTTTTCCTTCAATACAAACATCCCTAACAAAAGTTTGAATCTTTTCTAAATCTTTCTCTCTATCTTTTGCTTTAATACTACGCTCTCTATTAGCATAAGTACATTCACCAATTAAAAGATTTGCATTTTGAATTGGCTCAAATTTATTCGTATAATACCCTTCTGTCCTTAGATTACCTAAATCTCCTGTAAAAGCAATCTTTCTTGTTATGCTTCCATTTTTAATATATAAAACCAACTGAGCCGCACCAATAATATGTCCAGAAGGAATAAATTCAAAAGTTACTTCATCATCCAACTTAATCTTTTCTTTAAAAGGATATTCTTTCATGAAAGCAACCATGTTTTTTACATCAGATTCTTCATAAATAGGAGGATAATCCTTCTTAAATCTCCTAAACAAATCTTCTGCATCTCTCAGCATAATCTTTGCACTATCAAGAGACAGTTCCCTGATTATATCTTTATTGCCCTCTGGAACAATAATCTTTCCATTAAAACCACGCTTAGTTAATAAAGCAAGTCTCGATGAATGGTCAGCATGAGCATGGGTGACAAAAACATAATCAACATTTTTCTCTTTGAAAGAAAATCTTGCATTATTAGCCTGATATTCTTTCAACAAACTTTGATTACCTTGAATCAAGCCGCAATCGACAAGGATAATTCGTTCTGGTTTTCCCCATGTAATCACAGTACAGGAACCAGTAACATCTTCTGCCGCACCAGAACTTTTAAAACTTACCCTAATCTTATCTTTGCTCTTACTCAAAATAACTCCTCCTATATCCGTATAGGAACTCGTAAAGAGAGTTATATCTCAAACTCTCTTTACGAGAAATATACATTTAATGTAAATTTATTGAGAGGTTAAAATGAATTTGAAATAATAATCATTCCTCAATTCTCTTAACATCAATCTTCTTATATTCGGGGGTACGAACCTTCAAATAAATGTAAGTCATACCATCCTTGCTCTTATACTCTACGCTCTTTACATTTGAAACAACATCCTTGGAAATAGGAAGTTCAACGTGCTGAGAATAAGTATAATCTTCTACCTTAGTCTTACCGTCTACAACAATACGGTCATTTTCAAGCGTAACATTTACATCTTCACTTGCTACTCCCACTGTACGAACCAAACATTTATAGCCCAAGACTTCTTCTTTGTCATCAGAATCTTTTCTTGTCCAACGCTTCCAATAAGCTGGCATCATATCCTTGGTTTTTTCTGTAGAATAGCGAATTCTTGTTGGCATACCAAATCCGAAAAAATCATCGTCAAAAAAAGTAGAAATTAAATCGTTCATATAAAAATCTCCTAAAAATATAGCTTTCGCTAAAATAAAAATTAAACAGGTCTGAGGATTTACACCTCAATCTCTTTTCAGTATACTCTACTTGTACTACACCTGTATCTCTTAAAATCTACATCTACTATTATTCTGACTGTAATATACCACACCAAAAGCAAAATGTCAATAACTTTCACGAATTTTGCTCCTCGTATTCTATATTAAGATTTTGTTAAAATAAGCAAATAAAACTAAAATTTTATTTGCCTGTTCCGTTCAAAAAAGGAAAGCAACACAAAAGGTTACTTTCCTTCTTTTATTCTTCAATTCCTCCAGCAGATTCTTCTAAGATATAATCCTTCTTTGAACATTTATCCATCGAAGGACTATTTTCCCATTTCATCTTCTGATGACAATACTTTGCGTAAGGACAAAGCTGGGAAGTTTCCCTCCCAGCTTTTTTTATCTTACATATCAATCTGCCAAATTCGTTGAATTCAGCATTTCGACAAAGCATAATTATCCAATGGTAGCATTCAAAGAAGCGGCAGGCAGAGAATCCAGAGGAGCCTTTGCAGTCACTTCCACAGTCACAGTACCAGTAGCTCCCTCGGTAATGGTAACAACACCATTAGCATAAGTGTAACCAGTACCAGTCCCAACAGTGAACTGGTCATTATTCAACTTAATAGGAGCAGCATCAACGGGGCAAGCATAAACATTAAGTTCAAGTTTATCACCAACCTTAACGCCAGTACGAACAGCGTCCTCGACAACAATGCCAGTGAAGCCATTCTCAGCAGTACGGTTAGACATAACCTGAATAATTTCAGCATACACGCCATCACCAGAGCAACCAGCACAGCCAGAGGCCAAAGCAGTACCCTCGATAGAAGTGTTAGCAACACCAGAAGCAGTCAGAGAAAGCTCCTGAGAACCATTCAGCATGAAACGAGGCACCTTGATAGTAACCTTACCAGCCAAAGTAGAAGTCTCGATGTCGCAAGAACCACCGCTATACAGGTTAGCTTCAAGAATCAGAGTCAGAGTCTTGGGGATGAAGTTGGCCTTAACAATCATCTTAGAAGCGAGGTCGTTGGTATACATATAGCGGATGCAATAAGTACCATCAGCGGGAACCTCAATAGTGTTATCCTGAGCCACGGCATACTTGTCGTACACATTGTCAGTGCCAGACTTCTTAGCATAAGCATAAACCTTGCTACCAGAAATAGCAACAGCAGTCTTAGACAAAGTAATCTTCTTATCAGTAGAGGTCAGCTCTTCGTCAACCATAACATCACCACCCAGAGAAATGTCAGAACCAGTGTTCATGGCAAGATACTCAAGGTTGAACATAGCATCGGTCAGCTTCAGGTCAAAAGTGGAAGTATGGGCATAACGACCATAAAGCTTATTGCCTTGACCAGCCCTCAGGTCTTCGAAGCTTAATCCAATAGTAATACCAGAATCAATCAGAGTGTTAGCAGAGGCCACCAAACGTTCGCCATCGAACAGGGTAGCATTGCCCACGCCAGCAATAACAAAATTCTTTTAACAGACCGCCACATCTGTTAGCTTTCGCCTTTATGTTTCCATAAAGTTGAGACTATATCATCATCTTTTTTAAGATGTCTCCAACTTCCACTATCAGTCGCTTATAGTGTACTCCCTTCCGGGATAGTCGTTGAACCTTTTCCTATTCAGAACTTGGCTGCTGATTGCCCATTATTTAATACTTAGGATTTGACCATATATCATATATTTGTTTTTTTCTGCTTTCGCAACATTCACGCCTAAGCTTTTTTCATCTTTACGTTGTAGTACAAATATCTTTAGGGGTTTCCAGCAATTCAAGAGTGGCTTTTGCATACAGATTTCTCTATACGGGTACTTATTAACACAAGTGATTCTAAGCTTGTGTCAGCCAATACCATAATATTATCCTCCTTGTTTTATAGCCCTACGATTATTTTCACGATTGGGCTTAATATTATTTCTTTGTAAAATTCTATACAAAGTATTTATAGACATCTAATATTGTTCACAAATCATACTTGTTTCCTCAATACCAGAAATATATTTATTAACAATTTCATTTTCTTGTTCTTTTAAATCTTCTTGTCGATTAATTTTTATATATCCGCAATTTTCATTAGTTTGATAATAAACAATATTAACAGATAAAAACTTTTCTAATTTTTCTTTTATTTGCAAAAGAAATCTTGGATTTCCAGCAATACTACTCATACCTCTTGCTCTACCCTTATAGCTAATACTTATATTGCCATCTCCATCAAATAATCCTCGAACATAATCTCGAAAATATTTATCAGGAATATAATCAGGTAATTGCAAGGTGTATGTTTTCCTTTCTGATAATCCAAGTTCTTCTAACTTTTCGCAAAAATATTTACTCGTTAATTCAAAATTTACCGCAAAAGATTCTTTCCTATTCTTTGTCTCTTTTTGATGAACATTATAAATAGGTCTATCACTTTCCAATAAAACTTTAAATTTTTCAAGCAGCTCTAAATCACAAGTTTGCAATTTTATTTTTGCGTTGTTGTATTTTTTGCTATTACAGCCATCAGCCGCAAAGAAGCCAAGAAAATAAAATTTTTCCGCACAATCTAATTCATCAAGCCAATGTTCGTTAAAATGATAAGGAGATTGTCTACTACTATCATAAACAGAATCATGAGAATCTCTTAATTTAACTCCATGTTTTCGCAAATAATTTCTTACTGCAACATTGCTTAAGCCATAACGTTCTCCAAGAAAATCAGCGGATAAGCCACTTAAATAATCTTGAATTACATTAGTTCCGTCTAATTTAGATTTTCCCATATTTTCTCCTTTCTTTTAACCTAATTGTCTTAATAAATTAAGTAACGCTTGCAAATTTCTGTTGCAAATCGTTCATGGACATGATTTCTTTCGACATATCCTTCTTGTTTTCTCCAAATATCCAATGAGTCGGTTCTTTCTTAAATTCAACAAATCCTGACATCGAAGCTTGTATCTAAGCATAATAATAATTCTTAGCATCTATTGTCTTTAACATCAAAGAGAGCTTCCTTAAAGTTATCTTCTCTTTTAATTCTTCCATAGTGTACGGAGAACTAATCGAGATACAAACCAACATCTTTTCCAGACTTGGAGAAGAATAGTTCTTGTTCTCTAAACGCTGTTTTAACTCCATATCTTTTTTTAAGTTGGGGTCAATATATTTATCTCCATCATAATCTAATATGTTCTAATGAGTTACCACAGCCACCAGTTCGTCAAATTGTTTAGGAGTTAATTCAGTATTATAAATACTTAACTTTTTAGGAGAAGTATTAACAATACTAAACACTTCTCTCATTTTACTTTGACAGTCGGGGCATACGCTAATATTTTGCAAAAATTTTAAATTCTCTATCTTTTTATCCTATTCATCCATATCTTCTGTAAAAGACTATTGAAGTTGAATAAATTTAGCTGTAATTTCTTTTTGCTCAATCTTATGCCGACATTCTGAACAAAACAAACCATTCTTTTCATGGAGAACAAGTTCTAACATACTAATAACCTAAGCAGTTATAGCTTGTCCATATTCTTGATTCTCCATACAGCTTATCAAATAAGCCATATTAGACATACTAATTCCTTCTGGATTAGCTACATCTTTATAAATAACTCGTCCTAATTCATCCTCAGATTTAACCTTTTTAACAGTTTTATCCATGGTTAAACAAGACAAATTACTGTAAAAATTATAATAATCTTTCGTCATTACCGGGTAAATTTTTAACCCGTTTACAAAAGGAACAGGTTCATCTAAACCGAAATATGCTTGTTCATATATAGTGATTTTTTCTTGAAGTTCCTTTGAAATAACCATTCAACACCACTCCTTAAGAAACACCACTCATTAAACAACCCATTGTAAGTTTGATACCCTCAAAATTTCTGTTGTTCCAAACGCCGTATTGACCATACTGGAACTGACTCATTGTACGAGTAAATTCCATTGTACCAATACCTTGTACCTAAGCTCCATTTAATAAAAACAAAATTGCTTTTACTAAAGTAGTAACTCTACTCTTCATCGTAATTCTTACATCTACTCCATTAACATTGTCAACGGGATAAGAGTTTTCTTCGTCTGAAACATTAATATCAACACACTTGTTATGAGTAATAACATCAATACCGACATTAACAACTGCTTTATATCTATCAGCAGGAATAATCCTGTCAATATATATTTTAAGAATTGTATTCTCGGCAGTCCAAGCGTCTTCAAAATGAGGGCTTCTAAAAATACGTTTATCAGTTTGAGCCCCATCACCATTACTTATCAAAGAAACTATCTGTTGATAGGTTGGAAGTTCCCTGTTTAACGCATCACAATCATTATAATAAAGCAATTTCCAAATAATATGCGTCTATTCTAATTCTGCTTGTGTCTTTTTATTCGGTGAAATAAGATAGTAAATAATTCTATCTTCAAGTTCATCTAAATGAATAAATCTATTATAAGCAGATGGAGCAAAACTATTATCAATCATTAGTAAAACCCTCCCAATTTAAATCTAAATACTTCGCTAAATGTAATATTTGAATCATTGGGGTCTTTACAAGACGCCGTTACATCCAATGTTCCTCTATTGCACGTTTTTAGATTCTTAATAACAAAAGAGTTTTCACTAAGTTTTGTGAAAATATAATAGTTCTTCCAATTTTCCTCTTTAATACCATTTAAAACAATCTAATACTCAAACTCAGTATCTATCCTGTTTCCTTTAAGACTTAAGTAAGTCTTACATTCTCGACTATCGCCAAGGATTATTTTTGTGTCTTGCGGGTCAAGAACAATTTGATATTCATTGCTTTCATTGTTTTCTTTTTCTGGAATAAAATAAACTGGGGCATTTTTTGGAATCCTTTTTTCAAAGTTATCTTCGTCAGCCACAGTATCTTTATCCAAAGCCAAAACAATCAAAGGTATATCTTTTATTCCATTTTCCCGTTGACGAACAAATGTTTTCGTAGAAGCGCATTTTATAACTGCTTTTACTTTATATAAAGAATTATTTAACTCTTCGTTTATATCAATAGAACCAAGAATAATTCTATCATTGATTTTTATACAATTTGAAAAATAATTCATTTGAACAGTAAGATATAACTCTGATTGTGGAACAACTAAAGTTTGGTTATAATAAAGTTGCATATATTTCAACTCACTATCCACAATAACAGGCTCATATCTTACTTCTGTAATATTATCAGATTTTCCTGTCGGAGACCCTAAAACAGCTACGGAAGCATTACAGCGTCTAACAACACAAGAGCTTCCCGGATTAATGGGAGATGCGTTTATATTAATCCATACACTTGTGTCATAGTATTTGTCTTCCTCAGACATGAGAGACATATCAGGAAATTTCAAACTAAAACGGTATCTTCGACCCAATGGAGATTCATCTTTCAAATCTCTAAAAGAAAGTTGAGCCCAATCCGTCCGCAAATCTTTTCCATTTTCTCCTTTAACGGAACGTATAACAACATCAAGAGGAGTATAATTAGGCAACAAATCTGTATATCCAATTTGCTTTTCTCTTTCCTCTTCAATACCGACTACATTATATCTAAATTCCCAATCCTAATCTCGTTTTGCCTAAAGGTCATTAATGTAATGATTGTCTTTTGACATATTTTTATTTAAACGAGATTTTAATAACATAGAACTATTTGTTACATTAGTTGTATCAATAATTGCCATATAACTATCTCCTTATAAGGCTTGCTTTTAATCTTGATATTTTTTAAGAAGATAATTAGCAAAATTAATGGATTCAAAAACAAGTTTCTTAATTTGCCCCTTGTCAAGTCGATTAGTCAGAATACTGTTAATGTTAATTACAATATTTACTAATTCGCCATCAAAAAGAGCATTACTTGAAGAAACATACAACGCAACTCCACCACAAAACACTTTGTAATTATAATTTGAATTTGGTTCTTGTGACTTGTCGTACACATACAGAATCTTTTTCAAACGAGAAATAATTTCCTCCAAGCAAACAATTTTTTCGTTAGAGGATAAAGTAACCTTAAATGTCTCATTACAAGTTTCATTAAAAGTTTCCATTTTACCCCCTTCCTATCTTTCGAGAGCCGTTTGCAAAACGAATCTGCCAAGATAGTTTGCTTGTTTGATTACAAATTTCAGTATCAAGTTGGTTTACCCATTCATTTTTGCTTTTCAGGATTTTGTCATTAGACATAATTTTAAAATCGCTATCTTGCATAAGGTTTCTCAAATCAAGAAGCATATTTCTTTCTTCTTCACCCCATGCTTTTACCAACAATCTTGCAAGAATGTTTTTCACATATTCTACAATCTATTTACTCCCAACATTATTGAGCGTCAAATTAGAAAAATCATCAGTAAATTCTCCTACATAATATTGTTCTACTGCGTATTCTTTACCTTCAGGTAAAACATCCGGGAAAATTACCGTATGTTTATTTTTGTCCACAGACCCCTGTACCATAATATCCCGTTCCATATAACAATATTCTGAATTCGAAAGTATTTCAAATTCTTCGTCCAAAAGGAACTCGTTGTTTTTCCCGTCTCCTTGAAAAATCTACATAGTTCCTTTTGGCTCATTATATTCGGACAAGCGTAAAGATACGCTAAGGGGATTATTAAACATTCCAATTGCATTTTGCATATAGGTATACATAATCTTTGAGAATTGTACCCTATCTGTTTCATATGCTTTCGTGATTCGAGGGTCATCGAACAATGCTATTGCTTTTGTATAAACATCACTAAACAAAAAACCCATTGTTTAATCCCCTTTCTTGTATTTACTTATTAAAGTAACCAAAATTCATTGTTGCGATATAATTGTCGAAAATATGCTTATTAGAGATACGATTAAGCAACTCAATCTTAGCTCTATCCATATAACGAGAATCTTTTTCGTAACACTTACCAAGCCAATAAGAGCAAACAAAGTCCCTGTCTTCCTCAGTAAGAGTATTTAAATAATCTTCAAGCTGACGCTCGGATTTCTTGTAAATCTCAGCGAGGTCTTTCTTGGTAACGTAATTATAATTTCCACGCTTAACGCAAGGAATATTATAACGCTCTGCAACATCTTCATATCCAGCACCAATAAGAATAATTTCTTTATCAAACCACTTACGATATTTAGAAACACATTCCTCAAACTGTTGCCAACTGAGCACTCTTTCTTCTCCCAAAGTGTGAAAGTCAATAGCGGCCCCAGTCAAACGAATAGAAGTTGCAAGACCCCCAAGAAGTTCTCTATTATGCACAATAACAACCTCTTTATCGCTTTTCTTATTTCCAAGAATTTCAAGCAATCTTTCAGTTGTATCTGGAAGGGTAGAAGAAACAACAGGAGTTACTTCCATAACGGGAGTAACTTCCTGTGCTTCATATTTCTTTTCTAACTCTTCGTTTTTCTTCTTCTGTTCATCAAGCTCACTCTTAAGAGAACTAATAGTCTCTTTCATAGAGGTAAGCATTTCCATGAACTGTGCAGTCATATCGTTTGCATTATTAGTTTCAGTGGAAGGAGCCTCAGTTTGGGCTACTACTTCCTCGGCTACTTTCTTATTTTTATTTACAGCCATTTTAAATGTCTCCTTTTAAAC
>ERZ1026856.1346-NODE-1346-length-12522-cov-61.585626_pt1 | contig 12522 bp, 12 predicted proteins | sample MGYA00380158_ERZ1026856 | MGnify/ENA primary metagenome ERZ1026856 (study PRJEB33269, sample SAMEA4719794) | human gut metagenome | biome: human-associated habitat; feature: organic feature; material: feces | place: Cameroon | collected 2013-10 ...
TACCATACTTCTGTGCATCAATGAAGATTGGGAAGTAGCTATAGTTATGGCGAACCCCAGGCATATCATCGAAGAAAGTAATGCCTTCAACATTGCGCAAAGCCTCACGATACTTGATAGCTACCTGATGGCGAGCCTCTATAGCGGCATCCACCTGCTTAAGGTTGAGCAATCCATATGCACTACGCATCTCATCCATCTTACTATTGATACCAGGACCAACAACCTCGGTTTCTCCAGCAAAGCCGAAGTTCTTCAAATAATCAATACGTTTCTTGGTTTTCTCATCATGCATAACCAATGCACCACCTTCGATGGTGTTATACACCTTAGTAGCATGGAAACTCAAAGTACTCATATCACCTGCATTCAAGATGCTCTCACCATTTACTTCTACACCAAAAGCATGAGCAGCATCATAAATAACCTTCAAGCCATACTTATCAGCAATATCCTGAATAGCCTTGGTATCGCAAGGCTTTCCATATACGTGCACAGGCATAATAGCGGTAGTCTTAGGAGTAATGGCAGCCTCAATCTTGTTTGGATCAAGATTACCTGTAGCAGGATCAATATCAACAAATACAGGCTTGCAACCATTCCACCAAATACTGTGTGTAGTAGCCACAAAGCTATATGGTGTTGTGATGACCTCGCCTGTTACACGGAGTGCCTGTAATGCTGTAAGCAATGGCAAGGTACCATTGGTGAAAAGACTTACATAAGGAACCTTGAGGTATTCTGCAAGAGCACCCTCCAGCTTCTTATGGTAATCACCATTATTTGTTATCCACTTGCTGTCCCAGATTTTCTGGAGTTCAGCATGAAAATCATCCAAATTTGGCAGTAACGGAGATGTTACTGTAATTAAATTCTTATCCATAAGATATATGATTTAAAAATGTTTTATTGTATACTTGAAAATTCATTCTATACAAAATAGAATGTTTTATTTTATGTTTTTTCAATAAACCTTTTAACTAAAATTTCCGGGATACATTCGACGATATTCCTCATTCAAATAAGTAACTTCCGCATCAGTATATGCAAAAGGTAAATAATCAACAAAAGTACATCCTTCTTTTTCCATTATTTGTTTTGCATGTTGCAATGAATCTGCAAAATCAGAATTTGAGTCATAGACCTTTTCTAAACTTTGCATACTATAGGTTCGTTTCTTCTTCATTGCTAAGATTTTCTCTACCATAGGATCATAAGGAAAAAGCATGGTTCCTCCTTTAGTCATTGCCCATATTTTTAGAGAAGCTTCTCGGCTATGCCAAAATTTGAATGATACCATATCAAAATTTGAATCTTTATCCATTACCATAGCAAATGCTCGTTGTTCACCAGGGCGTTTCAAAGCTTCTTGACCTATAGGCCATATACGATTCTTCTCAGAAGTATTAAACAAATCTCCACATGGTGAGAAATAGATAATTCCCATTGATACATAGTTTAATATCGGAGAATAGGTATCAGTAGAGGCATCATAACGTGTTGTTGCAAAAAATGCTGCTACTAAAGGACTGTTTGTCATATCCATCATATTGGTAGCAATACCATAATGTTGTGCTAACGCCTCATAATTAACAATCAAGCCCTCTTTCTCCAAATCCTTCACTTGAGGATTTTCCTGAAGTATAGATTTGAAATCCTCCAACTGTAAAGACCGCTCAAACAATCTTTCTTTTGTCCATACCCCTCTATACAAAGATGGTTTACAGGGCTCGAAAATAGCATTTTGTCCTCTATAAAGAGGAGTTATTGGCATAGGACATGCAACTAATTGTTTGTCGGATAGCTGCATAACTTCAAACTGCGGCGCTGTATGATATAAACCTCCCCATCCCTTAAATTTGAGATAATCAAATACTGCAAATACGGAAGGGAATACTTCTTGTTCCATATTATTTGATTTAATTATATTTTTGAATATCAAAAGAAGCGAAATTAATCGTTTGCTAGTATTCTAAATTCTTTTTTAATGTTTGATTTTTCTCTTCAAGTATTGAAAGGAGATACTTGCCGTAGTCATTCTTCAACATTGGTTGAGCATTCTCTCTCAATTGTTCTGCGGTAATCCAACCTTGACGATATGCGATACCTTCCAAGCAAGCTACCTTCAAGCCCTGGCGCTTCTCCAAGACCTCGATAAAGGTAGATGCCTCAGAAAGGGAATCATGGGTACCTGTATCGAGCCAGGCAAATCCTCTTGCCATGGTCTGAACCTTTAGCTCCTTATCCTTCAGGAACTCCTGATTTACTGTTGTGATTTCCAACTCACCACGAGCAGAAGGCTTAATATGCTTGGCTACTTCCACTACCTTGTTAGGATAGAAGTACAGGCCTACCACTGCATAGTTGCTCTTTGGATGCTGAGGCTTCTCCTCAATGCTGAGGCAATTGCCTTGCTCATCAAACTCAGCCACACCATATCGTTTAGGATCACTTACTTGATAACCAAAGACGGTAGCCTTGTTGTCCTGTTCTGCATCTACTACTGCCTGATGCAACATTTGGTTCAACCCAGCACCATAGAATATGTTATCGCCTAATACGAGGCAAGCAGCCTCATCGCCAATAAATTTCTCGCCGATGATGAAGGCTCGGGCTAAGCCATCTGGTGATGGCTGCTCGGCATATTCGAACTTGACGCCGAACTGGCTTCCATCGCCTAAAAGTCGTTTAAAACCAGGCAAGTCGAATGGAGTTGAAATAATCAGAATCTCACGGATGCCTGCCAACATCAAAACCGAGATAGGATAATATATCATCGGTTTATCAAAGATTGGAATCAGCTGCTTGCTGATACCCTTTGTGATGGGGTACAAGCGCGTACCGCTACCACCTGCTAATACTATTCCTTTCATATTTTTTAGTTTGTTATGACATAACATATTTTCTAAAATCAACCCGTCCTTCTTTACCATTAAAGAAGGAGTTTTTTCGAATCCCTCCGTCTCCCTTTAGCCAAAGGGAGCTCCACCTCTAACCAAGCCTTCCTCCTCAGAAGGAAGGATGTAACCGCCCTCCGGTGCTCAGAACCGCTACGCTCTAAGGTTGGCGGACCATCAAAGGTCTACGCCAGGTTGTGCGGGATGGGACCGCCTGAGGATAACGATTACAGCTAACAGTAAGCCCTATCTGAAATCATTACTTTACCTGCTATCACCTGTATATTAATGATTGCTTGGAGTTTGTTGGGTAGTTGCCTCTTCTCTATCGTTATTATCAATTTGTGTTGTACTTTGCTGTGCAAAATTATTCTGCATCATATTAGCAAAGGTAACAGCCATATTATTTTGATTCCTTACACTTTGATAAGCCTCCCAATCCCAGAACAGATAGGTATCCCATAATCCTAAATCTATTTCCTTTTTAAGTTGTTTCATCCTAGAATGGTTAGCATTTCCGGCTCCATCAAAATAGGTGTCCAAATTTGTATGATAACGGAATACGTATAATATATTTAATTCACCAGGAGTGAAAAGATTGGTAGCTAAGTCTGGATGGATTATCTGTTGAGTATCCTTATTTAATCTACTCTTTGATAAATCTACATCTACATATTTCTTTGCTACTGCACGAGTAGCATACAATCTGCTGTTTGACGAAAAATATTCATCTACATCGGAGAAGAACATCGTATCACAATTGCCTTTATTAATTTGTTCTGTCATCAAGAATAATGAATCCTTGGAGATCACTACATGTTCAAAGCGTATGTGAGCTATATCAAAAACATTATCCACTGGCTTGACAACAGGAATGCCTAATTTACATAAAGCCACTAATACAGCACGCTTTTCCACGACATTCAACTCATTATTGAAGTCTGAGGCTGCAGTATCATAAGTCTGTCCATCCTTGGCATACTTTTTAAATACACACAATCCTCTTATGGCAATCTTGCGCACCTTATTAGTCTTATGCTGTAAGAACAAATTTTGAAACCACGCACCAACAAATCCTCCTAGCAAAGCTGCAAGGATAGGTATCAATATATCAATCCAGTCTGTTTTCATAATGGTAACATATTAAGTCTTAACTCATCTCAATATGGCTAATAGTTTCAGAAGAAACATCGGTAGGGCATTAAGATTGGTATCAGCACCTCCATTTATCTTCTACCCTTGCGCCTTTTCAAAGAAGGTGATATTGTCACCTTACAATTATATAACCTATAGCAATTTTGTGAATTCGCCATTCTTTTCATCTTAGCTTTTAATTCTTTGTTTTCCTTAGAAAGTTGCTGTACCATACTCTTAGATTCTTTAATCTCTTCTTGAAGAGCATCTATTGTTTCCTCTTCAAACTCATTATCATCTTCAATAGGAGCAACTGCAGGAATCACCTCTTTAGGGAGTCTTGGCAAGCCTTGTCTATGAATGTACAACCCATATTTTTGGGTTACACGAGTGATAAAAGGCGGCAATAAACGGCCAATACGCTGATCTTTCATCTTTTCATAATCCGTAATTTCCATATCTTGAAAATTAAAGCGTATGAATACACCTTCAACTGGTCCAACGATCACGAAATTATGTTGTTCTTTAAAATTTCCATATTTTGCATCAAAAAACTTTTGTTGATTGCCAGAAGATAATTTCGACCCTTTAATTAAATATACTTTACATTTACCATTTCTGCCTACACAATCGCAAGCTGGTCGGACATTTAAATAGAAATCACTTTTACTCGTTTGATAAATATCTCCTGTTGTGGATTGAATCTGAAGTTTATCCTTTTTCAAAAAGCATTGTCTTTCCAAGACATTTTTTAGAGCATCATTATTATCATCTCCTTTGTTTGACAATATCTCCTCATCAAATTCAACAGGCTGAATTCGAGACAATGCATTTTGATTAATCAACGAAGAAATCTCTTCAGATGGATTTACTCCATCATTTTTATAACACGTCCACAATAAATTGGGCCAAAAAGGGGATGCCTCACGCATATCCAAAGCCATTCCATTAATAGCATCTGTAGCAGTTCCCTAAAGTGGACACAAAAAATGATTATTAATTATTTATATTTTTAAAAGTACACATATCTATCAAATTTCGTTCCTTTTCATTTGCAAAAGTAGACAATCTCATCCATATTTGCAAGTTTTTCTTTATAAAAGTGAACATTATTCTTTATTTTTCTCATTTCCAGCCATTTTCTTCCGTTCAGTGACGAACTTCGGTGTTGCATTAGCCTCTCGCTTCCCAAAAGTGTCCTTTCTTGGAAGCTCCCCTTTATAATACCTCTTCCTGTAATTATTTGGCGTATCATAGCCGATAGCATAACATGGTCTTTTCTCATTGTAATAATCCACGTATGCGTCCAAGGCCTCCTCTAACTCCTCTCTTGAATTACATGTCTCAATCTTGAAGTCTATGAACAATTCCTCTTTTATCCATCCGTTGAGGGATTCGTTCACCGGGTTGTCTGTAGGCTTTCCTGCCCTGGACATAGACCTCACAATCAACGTGTCCTTTATCAGCTCGTTATAGGCGAGCGAAGCATACACGCTACCTTGGTCCGTATGAAGAACAGTTGGCTCATCTGTACCCTTCAACAGGTTGATGACATCATTTAGCCCATCAATGTACTGGTCTCTGTGCCCACGTCTCTCAGCCACATGCCACGTTAGGATTTCTTTCGTAAAGACATCGAAATACATGGTCAACTCAAAGAAGAACCAAGAGTATTTGATGACCGTCATGTCAGAGACGATAACTTGTCGAGGTCTGTCTACCGTGTCCCACGTGGAAAAAATGAGGTTGGGGTACTTATCCTTTACCTTACGTGGCTTGTAATGTATCTTGTGTCTCGTTTGTGACTGAATACCAAGATATTGGAAGCATTTATAAGAGAAATTATCGCTGATACTCAACTGTAAATTGATTCTTATGTACGCCGCCACCCACCTATAGCCATGTGTAGGGTGTTCCGAGTGTATGTCCTCAATCACACCCACCATGAACTCACGATTGATCTCACGGGATGAAGGCTCTCTTCTAAGCCACTTGTAATACCCCGACCGACTTACTCCCATCATCTTGCAGATATCCTTGACAGGATACTCTTGCGATAGCATATCCACTATTTTAAACTCTTCATTTTTAAACGAACATACTCCGTTTGCCCATCCTCGTTCTGCCTCACCAGATATTTTTTTTTTAACCGTTCATTCTCAATACGCAAACGTAGGATTTCTCGCTTATACCCCTCCTTGGTTTTGTCGACGCCCTCAGGAAGTATGTTTCCAATCTCAGCATCAGCACGAGCCAACCCCTCTATGCCTGCTTCTTCATATTGCTTCAGCCACTTCTTAAAAGAAGTTTCCGAGACATTGTTTGCCCTGCAGAAATCGCCGAGCTTAACTTTGGAGTTTCCCTTGAACTTACGAATCAAGAACTCCTTTTCCAATGGATTTAAATGCTTTGCCATAAAAAGTTTCCTTTCTGGTGAATACTTGACGATAAGATAACCGTGCTTCGGCAAGTTGTGTGCCCTTACGTTCGGGCTACGCCCTCTCTACAGGGCACACAACTCTATCTGCTTGCAAAGGTAATCATTTTCCATCAGTTTTCCACCTTTCTGTGTCTACTTTTTGAGGGGCAGCACATCCAAATAAGCAGTCTTCCACTTTTGTGTGACATAAATTGATGGTGTTTTCTTCAACCATTCATTAACCTTGTCAAACATTATACATTTTTCCTCATTATTAAAAAGCTCAGACTTGTTAAGAATAAAAATCGGCGATTTTTCATCGTCATCTATGATATGATTCTGTGACAAAGTATTCTTGATAGAATTAACATTCTCATTGCTAAAAATAAAAATTGGAATTACGACTTTAGCAATAACCTGTTTTATAAAATCAACATTATCACGGGCATTTTGCGCCTTAAGAGTTGCAATTGGAATTGGGGAGCCATCTACATTTACCAGAGTATTCAATTCCCAATCCAACAAGAGAAAACTGAGGCTTGAAAAGCAAATAGACTCAATATTGTCGGGCAAATCCTCATATTTTACCAAAGGCAAATGATTGTCATTTTCTAGGTATTTTACTATACCATCTATCGCTTTGTCTTCTCCACTATTCACTTGGTCATCAACCACCATGCCTATACCTTTGAACAAATTTTCATTTTCCATATCAATCTTTTTGTTTTATAAAAGAAACCACAAAATTAGCACCTTTCAAAACTTTCTCACTATCCAAATCAGCCAGGTCAATTGAATACTCATTACGTTCCATCAATTTTCTTGATATATACAGTCCTAATCCTCGACCTTCTTCTCCTTTCCCAGAATAGAAAGCTTCAAAGATATATGGAACATCCTCTTGGCGGATACCCGGTCCACTATCTGAAAAAATCATCTGGCATCTATCTCCATCTAGTACAATTTTGATTCTACGATCCTCCTTTCCACCAGCTACCAACCAATAGACCGCATTGTCCATGAGATTTATCAATAGTTGAAGAATGTCTGCATCGGTACACTTAGCCAACAGGGGCGAACCAATAATCTCAGTTTCACAAGTAATGGAACATCTTTGCAGAGTTCTCTTATAAATGGTCTGTACCTTTTTCAAATAATCCTCAACACGCAACTGCCGCCTTTTTTGTTTCGATGAAGTAAAAAGAAGTTGCATATCTTTCATCTGTTCTTTTACGAAACTAAAAATTCCGAACAGCTTTTGTAATTCACTAGTCAAACTTCCAGAATCTATCGTTCCCACCATGCTATCATTCATTAACCCCTGTAGTTGTGAAAGCCCTTTTCCCATCATCAACATCATGTCATGACTTGCAGTTTCTACAGATAAGCCAACAGCTGCTAAAGATTCTGTTCTATCGGCACGACATTCCAGATATTTACGTTCTACTTTGTAAACTTTCTCAAGTTGTGATAACAAAGAAGAAGCCTTTTTATCATCCTTAAAATAGTTTTTAAGGTTAGCCAGTTCATTGTTTACCTGTCTTGTATTCGTCTTTTCTATCTCATTTTTTCGTTTATTCTCATCTAAATACCGTTTGTAGTCAGTAATGCGGAGATATGATAAAAATGAGCGTATGATACAAATAAAGTCATCTGTGTAACTTTCCTCTTCTATCAAGCCTTCTCGGTTCGTTTTGTCTTTAAGATGAGGATTACCTTTCTTTGTTATACGAATCTGCCCGACTAATTGATCATTACTGAAAAAAGCACCCGCACTAATTGTTCCACGTCCAATATCTATTTGTAGCCAGTCATCAGAAGGATCTCCATATGGCATTACACGCACATTGTCTCTTAACAAATAAACACGATGCTTCTTCAATATATCTTTAGCCCCTTCTACTAAAGCATAACGCGACGGAGTTTTAGCATTGAAGTCGAATATATAAAAATTGAAGTCGAAGTCTCCAAAATCAGAGATGTCACGATATGTTTTATTTTCCTTATCAAAGAAATTATCTTTAAAGACTCGCAACCCTCTAAATACATCAGACGTACAAGACAATTTCTTAATACTACCATTTATCTCAAAACTCAATGTTTTCTCTTTTGAATCATAATGACCTGACTTAATCTGAAAAACGCTTTGCGCCTCCATCAGATTTTCAATAACAATATTATCTGAAGCGTCTTTCTTATCAATATTCTCACCATTCACAGATACCCCTATGAAAAAATCAGGTTGCTTTTCTTTAGTAATAACTTCATCGAAAAAGTCACCAAACTGAACAAAACTTGCTTTGACTGCATCTATTTTTGCTTGGTTCCACCTTCCTTTTAAGCCACTTATTTCCAAACGTGTCCCATGAGTATTCATCGGTCCTACAAAAATTTTCCGACCTATAGAGACAGATCGATCCACAAATTCCTTTGGAGAAGAAACCTGCAAATCGAAAGACAATTCATCCAAGTAAAGATTTCTCGGATCCGGACCTAGAGAGGAATAGTTCTCATCAAACGAAGAGAAATCAAGACGAACGGAATACTCGTCAGCACCTCCCTCAGGACGTGTTATCATATTTATGACACTTCCCAATTTCAGCATAGCATAACGACCAATACCTTTTTCGCCTTGTATAATACGCTTTTTCTCTTTAGTCAATTTTACCTCCCCATCCCTAGAAGACTTATAAGCTGTTGCCGGACTCATCCATGCATTTTGTATGATATCCTTAGACATGCCAACACCATTATCTTCAATGACTATTTTTGAATCTTTAAGTACAGCACCATTTGGAGAAAACCCGACAAACGACAACTTTACCCAATCTGCATCTGCATCATAGGCATTTTTTATCAATTCAATCACTGCTATTTGCTCATTTTTAATGAGTTGATCACCCAGCATGGTCAGTAAACGAGCATATGGTCGTATTGTTAATTTCGTATTCATAATTGCGCAAATATTAAAAACTCCTCTGAATAAATTTTTCGACTTGTCTTATCTGATGAAAATTTTCCATTTTTATCACGATATGGCGTCAGTATCTTGTTTAATATCTTTCTCCTTTTAATTGTTACATTATTAAATCCTTCATTCAATAAACTTTCCGCCAAATGCCTGGCATTGTCTATTTTCACACTCTTATACTCTGTATTTCCTATGACAAAGAGACAAGCGCCACCCTTCTTGACAATATTATGTAAATTTTTAACAACAGCTTGCATGTTTACATAATATTGAGCTATAGCTTTTGCTTGATTTTTATCTACGTTATACATCTGCATAACAACAGACAGCCCTGACTGATTTAATTTTGGAACATTAATACGTAAATCAAAAGAATGATAAAGACTTCCTATCGAGCCAGTCCTAAAGTGTTTGTAATCAGGAGAATAGTCTAACCACAAAGTAGAAAGTTGATGAATATCTGCATATTCATAAGACGTTACATATGGGGGACTCGTTACTAACAGGTCAACAAACGGTTCATTAATATTTAAATTCAAAACGCTCCGTGTTAGTATCTCTGCATTATTCTCTTCAGCCACCTCACTTGTTTCATTAGCTCTTTCCATTTTTAGAATCTGCTTACAAAATTCTTCCCACACATCTTTTGCCTGCTTTTGTGGATCAATTTGAGGTTTTATAGACTTTGTCAACCATTTAGAACAACTCTTTAATATACTTGAAAAAGCACACAAGAAAAAATCTAAATATTTTTCTGTTTCTACTACAGATATTATAGAAGAACGAAGCTTATATAGATCATTCAGTTGTTTGGGATAAAACCAATAACAAATCCTAGTATTTTTACAAAAATACTCATCTATATCTATGTCATCTGAAAAGAAAAAAGCTTTTATTCTTGTGAAATATGTTTTTATCTCGCTTGAATCATACTTTCTGCATTTTGTTCTAGCTATCAAAGTCGCAACAGGATTCAGATCACAACCAAAAAAGGATTTTCGATTTGCTAAAGCCTCATAAGCGACCGTTCCGCATCCACAAAAAATATCCGCAACAGTATGAACATCAATACCTTGCTGATTTGCATATTGCAAAGCTTTTGTCGTAATGAAAGGAGGAAATTTTGCAGGATAAGCATGAATACTATGCATCAATGACGGTTTTTCTTCTCCCATAGTCCACGTTTCATCTATCGGGATTGCATCTATATCTACTGTATGAATATTATTTATTGTCAATAACATATTTTTCTTTTATAAGCTGTCACTTATTATTCTGTTTCTGCACCAAGATTTTTAGTACACCACACTATCTATTATCTTATTTACTAGCTAGTGCATCACCCTCTATTACATCAAATATATTCTTAGCCCTTATATAAGCTGTAAGAGCTGGAGACAAAAACATATCTCCCATTGAATGACTTGTCAAATCTTCAAAGGCCTGACGTGTTAAGCCGGATTTTTTCACCAGAACAATGAATTCATCCTCTGTTATCATTTTTTTACTGAGTTGCAGAAATCCTTGATTCACTATCTCAAGTTGATAACCAACCATTGCCCTTGCATCTTTTTCTGTGTCAGAAAGGCTACAACCCGAGAACAATTCATATTTGCTACGAGGATCCATAAATTTGGGAGCCGTTATCTTTGCAACTATAAATTGATAAATCCAATGGAGGAAGAAGGCTGTAAATAATCCTATTAAGTATGCAGCAAAAGCATATAGAGCAGCTTGCTTATCTATCAGGGACAAAAGAAAATCCATGCATCCTCCTCCCAGTAATAAAACCATGGAATCTCTTAATACTTTTGGGTTATACTCTTTGTATTTACGTACAAAGTAAACCATAAGCCATCCTATCACTGCTCCGAGTAGAAATACAGAAACAAAGACCAGTCGTAACATCATATTATCTATTTTTTCCTTTATATCTTTCCCAATCCATCACGCAGAAGGGGCTGCCGTAATCTTCGTAGGACTCCATGTGGGCTATCTTTGACATGCCAGCATCGAGGTAAGCTACATCTTCGATTGCAACTTTGCCTGACTTGATTTCTGAAATGATGGACTTCAAGATATCGGAGCAGGTATAGTCGGGACAATACATGTCATCGAAATAACAGAAGTGCTCATCTTTCACGAAGTGATAAGAAAGGGATTCTAAGATTTCCAGGAATGTATCGAAGGCTTTATGATGGTTGCCTTTCGACATATCTTCCTTGATCTTTTTCTCGTATGGCCAAAGGAGACTGGATATCAAATTACAATCCATATCTATATTACGAGGATCGAAGATTGACTCTATCTCTCTTTTCATAGGAGATAACTCTATATCGGTTCGTAAGGCTGATTGATCAGCCCTACGAAGAATGTATTTCATCTTTTCTGAAGCCATAATTTTACATTATTGTTCCTCATTGCAGTATCGCTCTGCACTTGTCGTCGCTCGAATGAGGAATATTGTTTTTATTCTACTTTTGATAGGATTACTTCGGGAGAGGTGCCCATCAGGGTTATGGCGGAAATCTTATGACCGCCATTAGCGTTTAACGAATGCCCACAATGATAGAGGCTATCATCTATGATAAGCCAGCGGTCATGGGACTCGTTACTCCATTTTCTGATGTTTATATGACTATCGGGGAAGAGGCGGTCATGCTCATCCATGAGACGTTGCATTCCTTGACCTACACCTACAGTATAAATTGTTGCTGTAACGTCCGGTTTGCGAACATCTAACACGCTTAGGGTTAGCGATGAAACATAACCATCTATGATGATTACTCTATGATTGGCTGTACGAACTAAGTTCTCCAAAGCGACTCTTGCTGTGTAGAAATCACCTTCGAAGAAGACCATCTCTGCAGGTGGGGTAGAGGTCCGAATAAAGAAGTCAAGCTGCTGTTGCTGCTTAGCCTGAACGTCCTCAATATGGGTCATACGCTTGTCCATATTCTCCTGTAAGGCTATTAAGTGACGGTTCACGGAATAACCTTGGAGAAGGTATTGGCGCAAAATAGATGTAGCCCAAATACGGAATTTCGTACCTTGTACGGACTTTACCCTATAACCTACAGATATTATAACATCTAGATTAT
>ERZ1026856.1349-NODE-1349-length-12501-cov-4.162140_pt1 | contig 12501 bp, 9 predicted proteins | sample MGYA00380158_ERZ1026856 | MGnify/ENA primary metagenome ERZ1026856 (study PRJEB33269, sample SAMEA4719794) | human gut metagenome | biome: human-associated habitat; feature: organic feature; material: feces | place: Cameroon | collected 2013-10 ...
GTGGGTTCGGGCGCGGGAGTCGGGTCCGGAGAGATAAGCTCCACCTCGCTCCAGTCGATGGCGCTGACCTCCGCCAGCACTCCGCCGAGCATGACCGTCAGGAGTATCATTATCAGTACGGCGGCCGCCCTGAAGGCAAGCTCGCCCCTTGTTTTCATCTTGTTCAAAAGCGTCACCCTCCCGCCGAAAGCGGCGAAACCGCCCCCTTTTCCCCGTCACTTTACAACATGTTTACAAAAAAGTCAAGGAACGCACCCCGGCGGCGCTTGCAAATCGCCCGGCGGTGATATAATATAAGCGTACACGGAAACACTTTTTGAAAGGACTGAAAACATGCAGGAGATATATGAATTTCTGAAGAAAGCCGGCACCTATTATCTTGCCACCAACGAGAACGGGCAGCCCCGCGTGCGTCCCTTCGGCACGGTGAACATTTACAACGGCAAGCTGTACATCCAGACCGGCAAGTCCAAGGCCGTCTCTCACCAGCTCCACGCGAATCCCAAGCTGGAGATCTGCGCGATGGTCGGCGGCGAGTGGCTGCGTCTCGAGGCCTCAGCGGTCGAGGACGACGACCGTGAGGCACGGGTGAGCATGCTCGAGGCATATCCCTCGCTCCAGTCGCTCTACTCCCCCGACGACGGCAACACCGAGGTCTGGTTCCTCCGCAACGTCACCGCCACCATTTACTCCTTCACCGCAGAGCCGAAGGTGTATAAATTCTGATATCCTCTTATGCGATCACGCCGGACGGGCAATGCCCGTCCGGCGTTTTCTGCTGTCAGATATTTCCGAGAAGCTGCTCCACGCGGTCGGTATGCTCCCACGGGAGGTCGAGATCCGGGCGGCCGAAGTGGCCGTATGACGCCGTCTGTGCATAGATGGGCCTTCTCAGCTCAAGGGCGGAGATGATAGCCTCCGGGCGCAGGTCGAAGCAGCGCATGACCAGCGCGGCGAGCTTTTCGTCGTCCAGCTTTCCCGTGCCGAAGCTCTCGATAAGCACCGACATCGGCTGCGCCACGCCGATGGCATAGGCAAGCTCTATCTGGCACTTGTCCGCAAGGCCCGCCGCCACAAGATTTTTCGCGATATAGCGCGCCATATACGCGCCGCTCCTGTCGACCTTGGTGGGGTCCTTGCCGGAGAAGGCTCCGCCGCCGTGGCTCGCGTAGCCGCCATAGGTGTCGACGATTATCTTGCGCCCGGTCAGACCGGAGTCGCCCACGGGGCCGCCGATCACGAAGCGTCCGGTGGGGTTGACGTAGAACTTCGTCCCTCCGTCCACGAGGCGCGAGGGGAGCCGGGGCTTGATTATCTCCTCTATCACCGCCTCGCGCAGCTCCTTTATCCCGATGTCGGGCGTATGCTGGGTGGAGACGACGACGGTGTCGATATGCTCGGCCTCGCCGTTCTCGCCGTAGCGCACGGAGACCTGACTCTTGCCGTCGGGGAGGAGCCATGGAAGCTCGCCGCTCTTTCTCTTTTCCGCGAGGGCGCGGGTGAGATTGTGCGCGTAGGAGATGGGCGCGGGCATAAGCTCCTTCGTCTCGCGGCAGGCGAAGCCGAACATCATGCCCTGGTCTCCCGCGCCGGTGGTGGACGCGTCGTCGTAGGAGCTGTTCACGCCCATCGCGATATCGGGCGACTGCTCGTCGATGGCCGTCAGCACCGCGCAGGAATTACCGTCGAAGCCCGCCGCCGGTGAGTCGTAGCCCGCGCGGCAGACCGTCTCGCGCGCGATACGCTTTATATCCACGCTCTCGCGCGTGCTTATCTCGCCCATGACCAGTACAAAGCCGGTGGAGGCCGCGCACTCGCAGGCGACGCGCGCCATGGGGTCCTTCTCGAGGATGGCGTCCAGCACGCTGTCGGATATCTGGTCGCACAGCTTGTCGGGATGTCCCTCGGTAACGGATTCGGATGTAAAGATCCTTTTTGTCATTTTTCTCTTTCCTTTCTTTTTCTTGCCGGGGAACGAAAAAACACACCGCGCTCTGGCGGTGTGTGGAAATTCGTTTCCTCATCTTTCGATAATAATACCGCCGGATTTGGCACCTTGCTTTCGCAGGTTGCCGGACTTCACAGGGCCGGTCCCTCAGTCACTCTTGATAAGGCATATTAAGTTGCGTTTCGTATTATACACGAACGGCGCGGATTGTCAAGTCATTCCGTAAAATGGATGTGATTGTTGATGTGATCCTGGCAGAAGCAATGGTACCCCGCGCAGCGGGAGCAGTAGCGGAACTCCAGCTCCGGGTGATCCGTATCCGTGCGGCCGCAGACAGCGCACTTGTGATTGTAGAGCTTGGCGGACTGTTCGCGTCTTATCCGCTGGGACTCGCGGCGGAAGTTGACGGTGTTGGCGCTGGGTCTGCGCGGTATGGCGCGCAGGAGGTCGCCCCCGCAGAAGATGAAGAAATTCAGTATCGCGACGATGGGCAGCAGATTCACCGGGAAGGAACTCGTCACCACCGACAGAACAAAGAATATCGCGTCCACCAGTGCGAGCCATTTCATCTTGACCGGGATGATGAAGAACAGCAGCACCTGCATATCCGGGAAAAGCGCCGCAAAGGAGAAAAACATCGAGAGGTACACATACTCCGCCGTCACTCCGATGTTGATGCCGGTCGCAAAATAGATGATGAAGCCGTAAAGCACGGTGAGGATAATGCCGCTGAAAAAGTATATGTTGAACTGCGGCGTACCCCAATACTGCTCAAGGGTGCTGCCGATCCAGTAGTAAAAATACACCGCGATGAACGTCAGCACGCCCGACCCCGCCGGCATGAGCGCGAAGGTGACGAGCCGCCACACCTGCCCGTGGAGAATGTGATAGGGCGAGAAAACGAGATAGTTCGCAAGCACCGGGTTCACCATGCCGACCAGCCAAAAAACGATATTGGCGATCGCCACATATTTCATGAGACCGGGTATACCGAATCTCGGATGCTCATAGCTGAATTTTTCGACGAAGCTGCGCGGATCTTTCATAGCAAACTCTCCCAAACATGACGTGCTGCGCGCGGCGGCGGGTCGCGCCCGCTCCGCACTTTAGCATAACTATACCTTTATATTAGCACAAAGTCTATGAAAAATTTGAAAAAATTTCTCGCATAAGCAAAATAACTCTTTCAATTTACATAATCTCGTGGTATTATGTAGACAAATTAATTATTTGAGGCTATATATGGACGAAAAGCGGTTACAAAATGACGTCATTGAGGGTCGAAACGCTGTCATTGAGGCTTTGCGTGCCGGCCGCGCGATAGACAAGATATATATTGCCAAGGGCGACGTGGACAAGACGCTCGGGCATATCGCCTCCAAGGGGCGCGAAAAGGGTATCGTCGTCGTGGAGTGCGACCGGCGCAAGCTGGACTTCATGAGCCAGACCCACGCGCATCAGGGCGTCATTGCTCTTGCCGCCGTCCGGGAATACTGCTCTATCGACGACATCTTCGCGCTCGCGGACGAGCGGGGCGAGAAGCCCTTTATCATCGTCTGCGACGAGATAAGCGACGGACACAACCTCGGCGCGATAATCCGTTCGGCTGAGTGTGCGGGGGCGGACGGCATAATCATTCCCAAGCGCCGCAGCGCCGGACTCACCGCCATTGTCGACAAGGCCTCCGCCGGCGCGGCGGAGCATATGCTCATCGCGCGCGTCGCGAACCTGCCGGCCGCGATAAAGGAGCTGAAATCCCGCGGTCTGTGGGTGTACGGCACCGCGGCCGACGGTCAGAACGACCTCTGGCACACAGATTTTTCCGGCGCAGTCGCGCTGGTCATCGGCTCAGAGGGCGACGGGATGGGCCGACTCGTCAAGGAAAACTGCGATTTCGTCGTCAGTCTCCCCATGAAGGGGCAGGTAAGCTCGCTCAATGCCTCCAACGCCGCCGCCATCACAATGTACGAGATACTGCGTCAGCGCAGTATGTGATACCGGCAGCGCGGTTATCTATTCTACAGCTCCGAAGGGAATGATTCTATGAGTGCTTGGACTCAGGACGATTACGTCAAGTCTGAGTTCTCGCTCGGCGGCATTACGCTGGACGATATACTGAATGATTATTATAAGGACTACAGCCATGAGGCCCCCGCCGAGGAGGCCGCGCCGCTCGACGTCTCGCTCTCATCCTTTACGGGGGAGCAGACTGGCGACTTGACGGACATCGCGAACTACCTGAACAGCCTTGCCGAAAGCGCTTCCGACGCCGCGGAGTATGTCCCCTCCGGTGAGAGCTATTTCTATGATGGCGGCTCCTATACCCCGTCCTACGAGCCGCAGTATGCACCGGAGGAAGCCGCGCCCGCCGAGCCCCATTCCCGCGTTTCCGACATGGAGGCCGAGGCAAAGGGTATCTTCGCCAAGCTCAACGAGGACGACTACGCCCGGCTCATCGCCGAGGAGGAGGCCGCCGCAGAGCGCGACGCGAGCGTTGAGATAGACCCCCGCTTTAATTTAGGCGGCAGGCACCGCCGCCGTTCGATGTACTACAACGGCAGCGAGGTCGACCTGAGCGCCGACCCGGAATATTCACAGAACGATCAGGGCTTTGCCATCCCCTCTCACTACGCCGGAGAGGGCGAACCCGAGGACGATTACTTCGTGGAGGAAAAGAACCGGAAGCACGGTCTTTTTGGCCGCAAGAAGCGCGCCTCCGCCCCAAAGCTCGAGGACAGGGAGCCGGACGACGGCATAGCCGACGAGGACCGGCGCTATACCCGCCGCGCCTCCGCCGCGCGCGCAAGAGACTATGCTCCGGAGGAATATCCCCCCAAGGCGTACTCCGCCGAAGATGATACATACGCTCCCGAATATGACGGAGCATACGGTAACGCCCCCCGCTATGACGACGCCGACACGGGATCTGACGGCGATAACGCCGCCGAGGCACGGAGCGAGGATGAGGACAGCGCATACGTCGATTCCTTCCGTGACTATCGCGAGGACGACCGCTACGCCTCCGACCTCGACTACGACGAGGACCGCGAGGAGGACGACCGCGACTTTCCCTCAAGCTTCAGGGAATTTCTCAGCGGCGAGCTGAGCGGCCTGCTCCTTCGCCTGCGCGGCAGCGCGAAGCCCGGAAAGGCTCCCGCCATCGCCACCGCCGAGGACGACGAGGAGGATCTGGGCGCCGAGGTCAGCGCAAAGTCCGCCTCCAAATACTACGGCTCCTTTATCCACTCTCTGCGTCTTCGCTGCCGCATAGCGGCGGTGCTGCTGTTCATAATGGTGTGGATGTCGGTCGGCCTGCCCGTACCCGGCATGCTCAAGGATATCCGTGTGGCCTCCGTAATGCTGCTGGCGTGCCAGCTCAACATCATGCTGCTGGCGCTGGATGTGCTTACGGGCGCGGTGATGAATATGAGCCGGCTGAGATTCGGCGCGGATGCACTCGTGCTTATCTCGTGTATCATTACGTCCCTTGACGCCGTTCTCGTGGCCGAGTCCCCCGCGGTCAGCCGCCATATCCCGCTGTGCGTTCTCTCTTCGCTGTCGCTGCTGGGGCTTCTCGCCTCGTCGCTGCTCAGCGCGCGCAGCATGCGCAAGGCCATCCGCGTCCCGGCCATTGCAAAGCGCATATACACCGTCACCGGCGAGACCGACGTGAACGAGGGCGACGTCACGCTCCTCAAGTCCGTCAGGTCCTACAAGGGCTTTGTCCGCCGCTGTGAGGAAGCGCCCCCCGACGAGACGCTGTTCATTAAGATCAGCCCCTTCGTGGTGCTTATCTCCCTGCTTTTCGCGCTGATAATCGCGCTCGTGAAGGATCACAGCGTGGATATCGTATACATTTTCTCCGCCGTATTTGCTCCGGCGGTCCCGTTTGCCGCGCTTTTGAGCTTTGCCCTCCCGTACTTTATCGGCTCCGACCGCATTTTTGACAGCGGCGCGGCCATTGCGGGCTGGTCAGGGCTGTGCGACGTCGGCACGAGCCAGAACCTCATCGTCACCGACCGCGACCTCTTCCCAGAGGGCAGCGTGGAGCTTGAAAACATCCGCATATTCGCCGACGAATCCTCGGAAAAGGTCATCTCCTACGCAGGCACCATGCTCACCGCGGCAGGCTCGAGCGTTTCGAGCTGCTTTGCTGACATCATGGAGCGCAAGGGCTACACCATGCGGCAGGTGGAGGATTTCGAGTATCTCTCCGGCGGCGGCATGAAGGGTATAATCGACGGGAACACCGTGCTGTGCGGCAGCACGGACCTTATGCGTCTGATGAACGTCCGTATCCCCTACCGCCTTGTTGATAAGTGCAGCGTGCTGCTGGCCATAAACGGCGTCCTCTACGGTATTTTCAACATGAAGTACACCGCGCAGCCGCAGGTGCGCTATGCGCTGACGAGCCTCATGCGCTCTAACCGTCACCCGATCTTCGCCATACGCGACTTCAACGTCACGCCGGATATGCTGCACAACACCTTTGACGTGGCTACCGACGGCTACGATTTTCCGCCCTATGTGGAGCGCTTCACCATCTCCGACGCCACTCCCTCCGAGGACAGCAAGGTCGCCGCGGTGGTGTGCCGCGAGGGTCTCGCGCCTCTGACTCACATGGCCGACACCGGCAGGAGCATGTACATAGCCGTGCGGATAAACCTTATCGCGACGGCGATAGGTGTGGCGCTCACGCTGCTGACGGTGTTTCTCAAGCTCCTCATTACAGGCAGCGCGGGAACGGTGTTCCTGCTGGTGCTTATGGTGATATGCGCTCTCCCGGTCATTGCCGTGAGCGTTTTCATGCGATCCTGATCTCTTCCTGCTTCTTTCATACTTTCCTTTCTCCCACCCCATGCGGAAAACTGCCCTGCTGCAGCAGGGCAGTTTTTCTTATATTTTGTACTTGACAAATTTTCAGGTTGTGGTATTATTCAAGCATAGAATTCATTTTCACTCCTTGATTTGTTCATTTTGAATTTTTGGTGGTCAAATGATGAAACTATCCCGTTCCGGTTTTGAACTTCTTGTCCTGCTTGAAAAGGAGGGCAGAGTAAAGCTCACGCAAAAGCAGCTCGCCGACGAGCTGGACGTCTCCGTCGGCGCCGTCAACAAGCTAATCCGTGAATTCACCGAGGAGGGCTATATCCTTGCCGCTTTGGACAGGAGCATGAGCATTACGGCCGCTGGGCTGGAGCTTCTGGAGCCTTACAGGGTAAAGCGGGCGATAATCCTTGCCGCGGGCTTCAGCGAAAGGCTTGCCCCCGTCTCGCTCGAGGTGCCGAAGCCTCTTGTCACCGTCAAGGGCGTGCGCCTTGTGGACACGCTCATCGACGCGCTCCTCGCCGCAGACATAGAGGATATCAGCATCGTGCTTGGGTACAAGGCCGCGGCCTTCGCGCCCCTCGGAGAGAAGTACCCCATGCTGCGCTTTGTGAACAACCCCATATACAATCAGGCGCAGAACATCGCCTCCCTCTTCGCCGCGAAGGATAAGATCGACCGCTGCTACATCTGCGACGCTGACATGTACATCCACAATCCCTCCATCATCCGAAAATATGAGTACGGCTCCTGCTTTTTCGGTGTGCCGGTGGCGGAGACGGACGACTGGTGCTTCCATGTAAGCTCACAGAAGATCCGCTCCTTCGGTATCGGCGGGGAGAAATGCTACCGCGCCGTATTCATCACCTACCTCAACGCCGCCGACTCCGAGAGGCTGCGCGGCGACCTCGAGCAGATGATAACGAGCCGGGGCGGCCGCGAACATCACTGGTTCGACGCGCTCTTCGCCGACAGGAACCGCTATCAGATCGAAGCGCGCTCCTGCTACGCCGGGGACGTTTCGGAGGTCGACACCATGGGCGACCTCATAAAGCTTGACGACAGCTATCTCGGCTGTCAGCTGTAAAAAGGAGAATTTGAAATGAAGGCTCTCATACTCAACTCCGGCGTCGGCAGACGCATGGGTGTCCTCACGAGCGAACATCCAAAGTGCATGACGGAGATCGCGCCGGGCGAGACCATTTTAAGCCGTCAGCTGCGGCTGCTCGCACGCTGCGGGATACGCGAGGCGGTCATCACCACCGGGCTTTTCGACTCCGTTCTGCGCGACTACTGCCGCTCTCTCGAGCTGCCGCTGGAGATAAGCTTCGTATTTAACCCCGACTACGCCGAGACGAACTACATCCAGTCCATCCGCTGCGCCGAGCCGCTGCTGCGCGGCGTGGACATCGTGCTTATGCACGGCGACCTTGTTTTCGAGCAGGGCGTACTCGGGCGCGTGCTTGCAAGCCCGGTGAGCTGCATGACCGTAAGCTCCACTCTGCCCCTGCCGCAGAAGGACTTCAAGGCCGTGGTGCAGGACGGCCGGGTCAAGAAGGTCGGCATCGAATTTTTTGACGACGCCCTCACCGCCCAGCCGCTCTATAAGCTCCTCCGGCGCGACTGGCTGATGTGGCTCGACAAGATATGTGAGTTCTGCGACGGCGGACAGCGCAAATGCTACGCCGAGAACGCTTTCAATACTATTTCTGACGAATGTGAGGTATATGCTATGGACTACAAGGACAAGCTCTGCGCCGAGATAGACACCCCCGAGGACATGGAGGCCGTGTCGCGGCAGCTCGCCGGCACCGCCGAGCGCAGCGTCTACATGTGTTTCTCCGCCGACATGCTCCACAGCGGCCATATGGCGATAATCAAAAAGGCCCAGACGCTGGGCCGTCTCACCATCGGCGTCCTCTCCGACGAGGCGGTGGCGAGCTACAAGCGCTTCCCGCTCATCCCCTTTGAGGAGCGCAAGTCCCTCATCGAAAACATCAGCGGCGTCGAGCGCGTTGTCGAGCAGAAAACGCTCAGCTACGCCGACATCCTCCGCCGTCTCAAGCCCGACTATGTCGTCCACGGCGACGACTGGGTCGACGGCTTCCAGCGCCCCATCCGTGACGAGGTCGTCAGCGTCCTCGCCGAGTACGGCGGCGAGCTGGTGGAGTTCCCCTACTCCCGCGACGCGAAGTACGACGAGCTGGAAAGGCTCTCCCGCGCCCAGCTCTCCATGCCCGACATGCGCCGCGGCCGGCTTAAGAAGCTCCTCGCGATGAAGGGCTGCGTCACCGCCATGGAGACCCACAGCGGCATTACCGGCCTTATCGTCGAGAAGACCACCGTCCTGCAGGAGGGCAAGACCTACCAGTTTGACGCCATGTGGGTAAGCTCCCTCTGCGACAGCACCGCCAAGGGCAAGCCCGATATCGAGCTTGTGGACATGACGTCGCGCTTTCGCACCATTGACGACATTATGGAGGTCACCACCAAGCCTGTCATCTTCGACGGCGACACCGGCGGGCTGACCGAGCATTTCGTCTACACTGTTCGCAGTCTCGAGCGTATGGGCGTCTCCATGGTCATTATTGAGGACAAAACTGGTCTGAAGAAAAACTCCCTCTTTGGTACCGAGGTAAAGCAGACCCAGGACACCATCGAGAATTTCTGCGTGAAGATAGCCGCAGGCAAAAAGGCCCAAAAGACCAAGGATTTCATGATCTGCGCCCGCATTGAGAGCCTTATACTCGAGCAGGGCATGGATGACGCCCTCACGCGCGCCCACGCCTATACCGCCGCCGGAGCGGACGCCATAATGATACATTCCCGCAAGAAGGACCCGGCCGAGATATTCGAGTTTATCGAGAAATTCCGCGCGGTCGACAGCGTGACGCCCATCGTTCTCGTCCCGACCTCCTTCAACTCCGTCTATGAGGATGAGTTCAAGGCGCGCGGCGCGAACGTCATCATCTACGCCAACCAGCTCACCCGCAGCGGCTTCCCCGCCATGAAAAAGACCGCCGAGATGATACTCGAGAACCACCGCGCGAAGGAAGCCGACGAGCAGATGTGCATGCCGATAAAGCAGATACTCACCCTTATCCCGGAGGAATGAGCATGACGCAGAAAATTTACTTTCGCGAAAATGTGCGCGAGAGGCTCTCGGAGACCATCCGCGAGAGAGGGATAGAAAAGCTGCTGCTCGTGTGCGGCGGCTCATTCGACGCTCTCCCGCTGAGCGGGGATATACTCTCGCTCGACGCCGGCATCGTGCGCTTCGGCGGCTTTTCCCCCAATCCCGCGTATGAGGACATCTGCGCGGGGCTGGAGCTTTTCCGCCGCGAGAGCTGCGGCGCGATCCTGGCCGTCGGCGGCGGCAGCGCCATCGACACGGCCAAGTGCATAAAGCTCTTCTCCGTCCTCGACCCCTCCCGGAATTATCTTGAGCAGGAGTTTCTGCCATCAGCCGTCCCGCTCATCGCCATCCCGACCACCGCCGGGACCGGCAGCGAGTCCACGCGCAACGCGGTGCTGTACTTTGAGGGCAAAAAATACTCCGTCGGCAACGACAGCACGCTCCCGGACTTTGCGCTCCTCTGCCCGGAGGTACTGCGCGATCTGCCGGAATATCAGAAGAAAAGTACGCTGCTCGACGCGCTGTGTCAGAGCATAGAGTCGTGGTGGAGTCCCCGCGCCACGGAAGAGAGCCTTGGCTATGCCCGTGAGGCGGCCGCGAGGCTCATCGGGAGCTACCGCACCTATCTCGCCGGAGACCCCGCCGCGGCTGCGGAGATAATGCTGGGCGCGAACCTTGCCGGGCGGGCGATAAACATCACCGCCACGACCGCGCCCCACGCCATGAGCTACAAGCTCACGTCGCTTTTCCGTATTCCGCACGGACACGCCGTGGCCATGGTGCTGCCCGAGGTGTGGGAGTATATGCTCAATGAGACCGACGGAAAGCCGTGCGCACTGCGCGCCGTTCTCTCCGATATCGCCGCCGCGCTGGGCGGCAGGAACGCCGGTGACGGCCCCGCTCTCTTCCGGGGGCTGATGGATGAGCTTTCGATGTCCCGGCACATAGATGCCTCGGACGAGCAGTTAGACCTCCTTGCCGCGTCCGTCAATCTCCAGCGGCTCAAAAACAACCCTGTCCCGCTCGACACATCTGCCGTCCGCAGTCTGTATGAAAGGATAAGCCGTCATGACTCTTGATTTTCTGAAGGAATTTGACTTTTTCACCGGCGTGCCGGATTCACTGCTCTCGAACCTGTGCAGCTATCTTATCGAGACCTACGGGATCTCAAAGCATCACATCATCGCCGCGAACGAGGGGAACGCCGTGGCTCTGGCGGCGGGCTACCATCTCGCGACGGGCAAGGTCCCCGTCGTGTATATGCAGAACTCCGGCGAGGGCAACATCATAAACCCCGTCGCCTCGCTCATGAACGACAAGGTCTACGGTATCCCCTGCGTATTCATCGTGGGCTGGCGCGGCGAACCGGGCGTTCACGACGAGCCGCAGCACATCTATCAGGGCGAGGTCACGGTGAAGCTCCTTGAGGACATGGACATCAGGACCTTTGTCATATCAAAGGAGACGACCGAGGCCGAGGCCGCCGCCGCGATGAACGCCTTCCGGCCGCTCCTCGCCGCCGGGAAGCAGGTGGCGTTCGTGGTCAAAAAAGGCGCGCTCAGGTACGACGGCAAGGTGGTCTATAAAAATTCCCACACGCTCCTGCGCGAGGAGATAATACAGCATGTCACCGCCGTCTCCGGGGACGACCCCATCGTCTCCACCACCGGCAAGGCATCACGCGAGCTGTTCGAGACGCGGGAAGCGCGCGGACAATCGCATAAATACGACTTTCTCACGGTCGGGTCGATGGGCCACAGCTCGTCCATCGCGCTGGGGCTTGCGCTCCACGCGCCGGAAAGGCGCTTTTGGGTCATCGACGGCGACGGCGCGGCGCTCATGCACATGGGAGCGATGGCGGTCATCGGCAGCAATCGCCCGGAGAATCTTATACACATCGTCATCAACAACGAGGCGCATGAGAGCGTCGGCGGCATGCCGAACGTCGCCGGGAGCATTGACCTCGTCGGAGTGGCCAGGGCCTGCGGCTACCCCAACGCCGTGAGCGTAGAGAGCTTTGAGGCGCTCGACACGGCGCTGAGCGACGCGAAGAGCCGCAGGGAGCTGAGCTTTATCGAGGTCAAGTGCGCCATCGGAGCGCGCGCCGATCTCGGCCGTCCCACTACCTCCGCAAAGGAAAACAAGGAAAACTTCATGGCTTTCATCCGTGAATAAACATGATATCAGACAGAAAAAACGACACCGAATGGTGTCGTTTTTTCTATGTATGCGTTTTATTACATTACTATCGCGCCCTTGCGGCAGGCCTCGGCACAGGTGCCGCAGGCGATGCATTTGTCCTCGTCAAGAGTCCACGTCTTTGCGGCTCTGTCGACCTCAATGGCGCCGACGGGGCATTTCTTCGCGCAGAGCGTGCAGTATACACACTTGGAGGCGTCGCACACGGGCTTGCCGTCGTCGCGGGGCTTTACCTCGGCGGCGGGCTGAGACTCGGCACTCTTCTCCTCGGCGGGCTTTGCCTCTGCCGGTACGGCGGGCTTCGGGGCGGGAGCCGCCTTCGGCGCGGGCTTCTTCTTGATGAAGCTGCCGGAGACGAGCAGGTCCTCCTCCTTTGTGGCTATCATGTGAT
>ERZ1026856.1351-NODE-1351-length-12499-cov-8.455802_pt1 | contig 12499 bp, 8 predicted proteins | sample MGYA00380158_ERZ1026856 | MGnify/ENA primary metagenome ERZ1026856 (study PRJEB33269, sample SAMEA4719794) | human gut metagenome | biome: human-associated habitat; feature: organic feature; material: feces | place: Cameroon | collected 2013-10 ...
ACACAGAGTAGATCGTCGGCAGCGTCAGATGTGTATAAGAGACAGATTATAGATAGATACATATCATATATAAAAAGTATAATAAGGTATAGGAAAAAACTTAGTAATTAGTAAAAAAAAAGCATTTTAATTAAAAATGACAAGCAGTAATAAAGTGAAAGGCTTTGCGGCGGGCGTTGTAGCTGCCGTGTGTTATGGTACCAATCCTTTGGGTACGTTGGTGCTCTATGGTGACGGATTCAATTCCAGTTCGGTGCTCATCTATCGCTATCTTCTGGCGGTATTGATGTTTGCCGTGGTGATGCTGTTCCGCAAGGAGAGTTTCAAGGTGAAGTGGGGACACATGATCCGTCTTGCCACGCTGGGCTGTATGTTCTCCCTCTCGTCGGCTACGCTCTACGTAAGTTTCCACTACATGGCGGCGGGAATAGCCAGCACCATCCTCTTCGTCTATCCCATCATGACGGCGATACTGATGACGGTGTTCTTCCATGAGAAGTTGACGTGGACCACCACGCTCGCCATTCTGCTGGCTGTATCGGGAGTGGGCTTGCTCTATCAGGGCGACGGCAACGACAAGTTGAGCACGGCTGGTTTTGCGCTGGTGATGTGTTCGTCGCTGCTTTATTCGCTCTACATCATCTCGGTGAACCAGTGGAAGAATCCGGGCATGTCCAACATCAAGTTCACCTTCTACATTCTGGTGTTCGGACTCATCACGATGCTCATCTATTCGTTCATAGCGGGCGAGAAGATTCAGATGCTGCAGACTCCGGTGCAATGGGCTTATGCCGCCCAGCTTGCATTATTGCCAACGGTATTGTCGCTTTTCTTCATGACCATCTCCATCAATCTCATCGGCAGCACGCCAGCCGCCATCATGGGAGCCTTGGAGCCTGTAACGGCGGTAATCATCGGCGTCTGCATTTTTGGCGAGAGTTTCTCCCTTCAGCTTGCCATCGGCATCCTCGCCATCCTTGCAGGTGTAACGATTATCATAGCCAGGAAGAAATAAGAAAGGAAAAAATGAGATAGGAAAAAATAAGATAGAGAAAAATTTTGTGATTACGATATTTTTGCTTACTTTTGCAGGATAGAATTAAAACGTAGGATTATGGAGAATGTGAAAAGAGTACCATACGGAGTTTCGGATTTCGTGAAAGTTGTGGAGCGAAATCAGTATTACGTGGATAAGACCATGTATCTGCCTCTTTTGGAAGAGGAGGCAGACAATCTCTTTTTTATTCGTCCTCGCCGTTTTGGCAAGAGCGTATTCATCAGTATGCTCCATGCTTATTACGACCTACGAACCCGAGATAGGTTTGATGCGTGGTTTGGTGATTTGTGGATAGGTAAGCATCCTACCCCCTTGCAGGGTAAATTCCAGGTTCTTCATCTCGACTTTTCGCAGGTAGGAGGCAGCATAGAAAAGCTTGAACAGAACTTCAACTTTTATCTGGGTGTGGAATTGGATGGCTTTATCCGGGATTATCAGGAATATTATAGCGAGTATGCGATTAAAAAGGTGGCAGAAACGGAAACTGCAACGGGCAAACTGGCTGTTATCCTGAACGAGGCGAAATCCAAAAGATACCCTCTTTACCTGATTATTGACGAATACGACAACTTCACAAACACCGTGCTTAACGAACAGGGTGAGGATGTGTATTGGGCAATCACCCATGCCGAAGGTTTCTATCGTGACATCTTCAAGAAGTTCAAGGGTAATTTCGATAGGATTTTCATCACGGGAGTAAGTCCTGTGACCCTGGATGATGTGACGAGTGGTTTCAACATCGGCTGGCATATTTCTACGAAGCCGGAGTTCAACCAGATGTTGGGCTTTTCTACGGAGGATGTTCGGGGGATGTTTACCTATTATAAGGAAAAAGGGGCCATCAGCCCGGATAGTGATATTGAGGCGATTATCAGAAACATGAAACCCTGGTATGATAACTATTGTTTCTCGGCGGATGCTTTGGAAACTCAGAGCAAGGTGTTTAATTGCGATATGATTCTCTATTATCTCCGCAATTACATGAGTTCGGGTGAGGCTCCTAAGGAGATGATTGATCCCAACACCATGACGGATTACAACAAGATGCGCCGGCTTATCAATCTCGATAAACTGGATGGCGACCGCAAGGGCATTATCAGGAATATTGCCGAGACGGGCGAGATAACCTGCAGGCTGGAGGAAACTTTCCCGGCACATCAGATTACGGATCCAGATGTCTTTCCAAGTCTGCTGTTCTATTACGGCATGCTTACCATCAAGGCCACCCGAGGGGATAAACTGATTCTTGGAATTCCGAATAATAATGTGAGGAAGCAGTATTACAATTATTTGCTGGAGATGTTTTCGGAGAAAGCATATCTGAACACCAATCAACTCACCGATTATTATTACGATATGGCGTATGATGGTAGATGGCGTGAGGGGTTGCAGTTTCTGGCAGATAGTTATGCTAAGGTTTCGTCTGTGCGTGATGGTATTGAGGCTGAGCGCAATCTGCAGGGGTTCTTCATGGCGTATCTGAATCTGAACAATTACTATTATACGGCTCCGGAGCTAGAGTTGAATCATGGTTTCTGTGATTTCTTCCTTTTGCCGGATTTGACTCATTATCCAACGAAGCATAGTTATATCTTGGAGTTGAAGCTGATTCCTAAAAAGGAAAAAGGTATGACTGCTGAGGCTTATCAGGCTGCCATCCAAAAACAATGGGCAGATGCTGAAGCACAAATCAAGCGATACGCTGAGGCTCCAAGGGTAGAAGCGCTTCGTCAGGGCACCCAGTTGCACAGAATCATCCTGCAATTTGACGGTTGGAAATTGTATAGGATGGATGAGGTGTAAGAAGGAGGAGTATGGAAATGTATAAGAAAGGAAAATCCTAAGATACAGAGAACGATGTATCTTAGGATTTTCCTTTTATGTAGTTTCTTGCATGAAAGGAAGGTTAGCTTTCTTTCTTCCTTCCTTCTTTCTTCTAAACCTTTTTGGTATCTGTCATCCAGGAGGGTTCTTTCATCTTCTGGGTGTCTTTATCTGTCGATTTCCGCACGGATGAATTCGCCGCTATAGGTATAATAGAGGTCAAATCCTGGAATATCGATTTCATATCCGCCAACCTCTTTTTCTATCTTGTAAGGCTTCAGGTCAGGATATCTCTTTGCGATGTCCGCCAGGATGGCGGCAGGGATGATGCCTGCAGGCAGGGTAGAGTATTTACACTCAATACTCGTCCACTCTCCCTTTTCATTGAACTCCACTTGAGTGCCGTCGTTGAGCCATACTTCGTATTCCCACGTGCCGTTGTCTTTCTCCTTCTCCACACGGGAGTATGTTGCATCTGCAAAATATTGCTTTACAAACAGCTGTGCCGTTGTTGGCAAATCTGCGTAACCAATCTCGTTATCATCGCTGTGGCACGATACTGTGATGAGTGCCAGTAACATGGCGAAGAATGCTGTAATGAATGTTCTTTTCATGTTGCTAATGTTTTTGTTTTGAGTTACTAAATATTTTATTTAATCTCTTGAACCAATACTAGCTCCTGGTTGTCTGGTTGCTAGCTGCCGGTTGCTAGTTGTCTGGTTCGTATTTTCTGCTGCAAATATAATACAAAATCCAGAAATGATAATGATTCCAAACTTTAATTAACTATAATTCATGTTTTTTTCCTATTTCCCTATCTTCAGCAAATCCATTTTGAAATCATCATTTGCTTTGATGAGGAACAGCTATCCAAACCTTATGTGTTCCGTTACCCACGCTCATCAGGGGAGGATTTTCTCTTGCCGTAATTCTTCGCAGATCTTCTGATGCAGCGGTGCGTTTCAGTTCGTTGATGTTGGCATAGGTTTGCAGATTGATGAATCCGTGGCGCTTGATAACATCCAGGGCACGATGGATTCGTTCTTCTTCTGTGTAGTGAGACTTGACGATTTGAGTCACTTCGCTCTCGCAACGCTCCAGGTCGGTTTCGCTTTTCAGACGCTTCAGGAGGTTGGGAGCCATCTTGAAGTTCATGCCTTTCACGCCCACTTTCCGATAGGACATTTTGTCGGCATTGCCCTCCAATTCTTTGGGCTTGTCATCTTCAAAACCGATGGAGAGGGAGAAGGTGCCGATGCCATCGAGCTTCACGTTGTAGCCCATCGAAAGCATGGTGACAAGAATATCGGAGATGTTCTCCAATACTGCCTTGGTGGTGCTGGGAGCAATGCCGAGGTTGTAGCCCTTCATCTTTTCCACGATGTCGTTGGTATCCATCGTTCGGTTGGTTACCACCTTTGGGTAAACGGTTCTTCTGCCCGTGTTACGAAGGTCGTTCATTTCTTGCAGTTTGTAATTAGCCATAGTCCTTTACTTTTTAAAATTGAAACATTCTTCAAGTAATACATTCTTCAAGGATGCATTCTTAAAGTGAAACATTCTTGTTTTTAATTCTCGTGATAGGTTCCATTCGCCATAGGCGTACGTCTATCCGGCATCGGCGTATAAGCGTCCGCCATTGTCGGATGTGCATCCGCCAGTGGCGGATAGAACCTTTTCGCCCGCAAAGATACAAAATAAAGGGGCGAAATGCAAGAGTTGTACCGGGAGATGGAGTTTCGGAAGCCGGGACAGGGGAGGATGATTATAGCGGATAAAGATGGTTGCGGTTCTTGAAAACCGAGAAAAATCAGATAAAAAGAAAAATATTAAGGCTAAAATTTGGTGTATTAAGAATTTCTTTATATATTTGCAAACGATTCTACGACTTCTGGTCAGTTTGATTGCTGGAATTCGAATAGCTTAGGCATCGAGTTTTTAGAGGTTCAAGCCCTATGCCGATGATGTTGACCACCTGTTACTATATAATAAGGTGTGACGCAGAGAAAGCAATGGGTGGGTAAATAGAATCGAGACATTTGAGAAAGCGTTTACTTAACGCTTTGTTCTTGGCACTTCGAAACTTCGCAAACTTCTTAGTGTTGTCATGAACTTAGCAACGGTAGATGCTCCGGGGTATGTTTATTCATATCCCCCATGGTTCGTAGGCCGTATTGTATCCATATACAATGTGGTAACTGCGTTCGTAGGGGAATAGTATATCCATATCGGCGTGGGCTTCGACGTTGCTCGTTCTACAACACTGGGCAATGCGAAGGCCTCGAAGCGCGGAACGAGTGACAGACTAGTTCACGCTTTTTTGTGTCCTAAATCTTCGTTTTCATTAATTTTTAACCAAATAATAATTTACAAAATGAACAAATTGAAGTATTTATTGATGGTGATGCTGGCTGTGTTGGCATTTACCGCGTGTGAAGACAAGGACGACGAGAACAAGGAGCCTAAGTTTACCGATTATTTCAGTATGCAGGTTACTAAGTGCGAGCGTGTTGGTGCTAACCTGAAAGTTGATTTCAACTTGAAGAACATCAGCGGAAAGGACCTGCAGGGCGTTATGTTAAATGGTGGAGGCTCTGACAGATGCAAAGACGACTTGGGCACAGAGTACTATTCATCTGTATCCTTGCAGGGAGGTGATTGGAAGACGAGTGTAGAGACCAACCTGGCTAAAGGTGCATCGGTATCTGGTTCTTTCTTGGTAGAAAACTATGACCTTACCAACTCTTCCAAGAAATTCAATCTTATATTCAATGGCCGTTGCCAGACTGTTAGCTTTGATGGTCGTGCAGAGGTGAACAATATCAAGGTTGTTGATAACAGAATCTTGAAGAATGGATTTGATACTAATGACCAGATTCTTGAGTATAAGGTTGTTAGCTGCAAAATGGTGCAGGAAGATGGCGGCTTGGATGGTATGGTAAATAGAGTTTATCTTACTTATCAGGTAAAGAACACTTCTTCAAAGGATATTCCTAATTTCTTGCAGAATTTTGGTGGCCATGATCAGGTAAAGGATAATACAAATGAGGAGTATAATGCAGATATTGCTATTGAGGGTGGAGAGTTCCGTGCAAGCCAGAAAGTAACCTTGAAAGCTGGTGAAACCAAGACTTTCGTAGTTAAGGTTTTTAGCGTACGTGAAAATGCTACAGCTCTGAGTGGCTATGTTTCAACTGCAAGTGGCATCTATCCATGGGCTGATACAAAAGCCCGTTTCTACGATATTTCTATCACAAAATAATAACCCAACACTTATAATCCATTTGTTGCATTTCCTGGAAAAAATGCAGCAGATGGATTTATGGTTTTATATGGAAATGTATTTTTATCTTTAGTAATAACCAAACAAAGAAAATTATGAAGAAAACTAAACTTATGTTCTTATTGTCACTTTTCTTGACTTCTATCCCTCTGGTTGCTCAGACAGAGGATGAGGCAAAGTTGGCTGCTGTCAAATTCCTGCAGCAGAAAAAGGGTGTGACATTATCCAATTTATCTACTGTGAAAGTGGTGACAGGAAAAAGTGCTGCCACCCGATCTGCCGACGGAACAGCTGGTGCTGCCGTGAAAGGTGGAGATATTTATGCTTTCAATGCAGATGGCGGCGGTTTTGCCGTGGTGTGTACAGGTAATGGAAATACGGCTGTAGCCGGATATTCTGAAAAGGGAAAGGTGGATGTTGCTACTATGCCTGAGCCTATGAAGGAGTGGTTGGCTTCTTATGCTGCTGCCATGACCAATACGAAGGAAATCTTGAAACAGGATCCTTCTTACACCGCACCAACAGCCGTTCCTGTGGCTCCGCTTATCAAAACCAAATGGGGACAGGGTGCGCCTTTTAATGGCAAGTGTCCATCTAATGGTAAGCAGACCACTTTGGCGGGTTGTGTACCGGTGGCTTTGGCGCAAGTGCTTAACTATTACCGTTCTGACCATAAAGGAACCGGCCAGCTGTATTATGCGCATCAGGAGGCTGAGATGGAATATGACATCAATTATTCCACTACATCTTACGATTGGAACAATATGCTTGATAATTATGAAGAGGGCAAATATTCGCAGACTCAGGCTGATGCTGTGGGTAAGTTGATGGTAGAATGTGGTGTGGCCAGCAAGGCTAACTATGGCTATGGTGAAACTTCTGCCAGTGCCCCTTTTGTTGCTCTGAATAAATATTATGGTTTTGACTGCACTTATTTGCAGCGAGATTTCTATGTGCCGGGTAGTATCATGGATTGGGGCTCTGACAAAAAATTCTATCAGCCTACAACCCAATGGATGAAGGTGATACAGGATGAACTGGCAGCCGGTCGGCCTATCATTTATTCTGCCAACAATCGTAAGGGCGATAGAGGAGTCTATAGCTTTCCTGAAAAGGCCCATTGCTTTGTAATAGATGGTATTGATGCCGATAGTTATGTGCATTGCAATTGGGGATGGAGCGGCTTGGATGACGGCTATTATGATATTGCCATGTTGCGACCTGCTTCTATGGAGTTCTTGCACGATGAGCAGGGATACAATTGTCATCACGAAATGATAGTAGGCATTCAGCCTAGTTCTACTCCTTACGAAGAGCAGTTGTTCATAGCTTCGCAGCCTTTTGGCGATTATAACTTCTTGTATTCCAATTCTTATGATTCGGGATCATATACGTTTTCTATGGTCTTGATGCAGGATGGAGATGTAGCGAAGTTCCTGAATTCTTATTCTGTTGATCTTAGGGGATGGCCTTATGTGGGGAACTTCAGATTGAGTAATTGTACGCAGATTTATACTGGCGACTTGGTTGATGGCGACTATGATTATCGTGTGCTTTGCGCCCGAAAATCGGGTGGCGGGTATGTGCTTTGTCCGCTTCCTGATGCCTTGGTTCCTTCCATTGCCGTCAAAGACCGTGGTACAGAGGTTTACCGTTATGGCTTCGGGGATGAAAAATGCGTCAAAGATTTGGTTATCCAAGATATAAAACCTGCCAGTGAAATCTATGCTGGTACTGCATTCTATTTGTCGATTAAGGGACAGGGATTTGAAGGAAAATCCAGTCTGAATTTCCGTAATATGGAGACGGGAGTCGTTTATGGAAACCAGAATGGCGGAGAGACTTCTTTCCAATTCAACCATCTTTATGATGATTATACTTCCAGTCCGGTGTTTAGATTCGTTCCTAAAAATGAGAAAAATGGATTTTCCATGCCTGCTGGTCGTTACAAGATAGAATTGCCAAAGAATGAGACTACGGTCAAAATGGAGGGAGAATACTATATTGATGTATTGGAACGCCCTTCTTATCCTGTTATGGATGGAAGTGATTGGGCAAAGGTTTATTTCATGAAATATGACGTGGATGAAAATCGCTATGCTGAAGAACGAGGATACGCTGTCGTGGGTACAAGTGGAGATTACAGACTGACATCGGTAAAACCGTCTTATAGTTATGCCAACAAAGTGGAAGGGCCGGTAACCGTGAAAGTTTACATGGTAAATATTGATACTGGTGAAGAAATGCCTATCGCCATAGATACGGAATGGGTTCCTGAAAAATACATTCCTTTGAACTTCTACACTTATTCTTTGTCTGGTAATTATAGATTCAGATGTGTGTATGAAACTGCGGCAGGCAAACGGGGTGGACTTGTGCAATATAAAGACCCTGATGAATTCATGTATTACTTAATTCCTCCAAGTCCAACCGGATACATGGTATTCCAGCTTGACTCAGCCAATGTAACCAAAGAGAATGGAAAGGGAAGTTTGGACTTGACCCTGATAAATTTAACCGAAGAAGTGGTTTCAAATATTTATCTTAATGCCATCATTTATGACAAGGAAAATGATGAAATCAGGGTGAAAGACTTTGCTTGTACAGTTCCTGAAGTTAAACCTTACAAATCGTTTCATGTGAATTTGGAAACGGCATTGAAGGAACAGACTGGATATTCGGTGTGGCTTTTTAGTTCTACTAGAGTTGGTGACAAGAAGAGCTGTGTGATTGATGGAATTAATAAGTTGGCTCGTATTGATATTGGCAGGGATGGTTCTAATGGCATCTCGACGGTATCATTATCTGATAAAATGTTCAATGATGGTGAGACGGTGAAGGTGTATGATGCAAAGGGCGTCTTGGTAAAGACGGTGGTTGCTTCGGGACATTTATTTACCGATTTGCAATCTCAGTTAGCTGCTGGACATTATATCTTGAAGTCTTCTGCGAAGTCGCTGAAGTTCAGAAAGTAAAAACAAAACATTTAATCGGTAGGCAAGAATGGTTCTTGCCTGCTGAAAAATCTTAAATAATAGCTTAAACTAAACATTAGACAATGAAAAAGATTCTTTTTAATTTATGCCTTGGAGTCATGGCGATTCTATTGGCATCGTGTGGTAGTAGTGGAAGTGTCGTATTGGATGGTTACGACTTTTCTTGTGATGGAATCCTGGGAAAAATTCCTATGGGACAAGCTGTGAGATTGGCTACGGCTAGAGAAATTTATGAAGATCTTCAGAATGATAATACCAAGTTGTCGGGAAAGATGACCAAGGAAGATATAGAAAAGATTCACAACTTAATAACGAAGATGGAAGAGAGATACCAGCATTGTACAGATGATTTGCTGGAAGATCTGGCTGCAGATTCTGCTAGGCTTCTGTCTATGAAGGACGTAGCCTGGGAGAATAAGACATCTAGTAACGTGAAGCTGGCAAAGATTCAGCTTGGAGTAAAAAAATATTCCTATCTTCAGTCGCATGATATTGCATTTGTATTTGAAGCAAATCCAGAGGAAGTGCAAAAGTTGCCACAAAATATCTTGCATTATGTAGTGGTTGATAAACAGGGAAAAGCGATAAGTCATGGAAGCTTGAAAGAGCAGCAAACGCCTGGCTCGTATGAAATGACAATTATGATGGACCACGTTATGCTCGATATGGAGGGGATGCTGAAAGCCTGTAATTCCGAGGATAAATACAAAATGATGATGAATTTTTGTTTGGAGTTGGATAGCATAGACAAGGTGTTAATTCTTGATGATAATCAGATTTTGGATTATAGACCTTCTTTTACAATTACTGGTATTGGACCTGTGCAACTTGGTGCTGATTTAAACATGCTCCCTAAGTCTTTGCTGGATGTTTACAACAATTGTTATGACATGCAGGCACCAGATGGTGATAAATATTATGCTTTTGATAGCAGCACTGGAGCTACTATGTTTACTGCCATCGGAAGTCCTGATGGAAAGATTAAATGTATAGAGGTGGGGTCTTACGTTTTTCCTGTGAAATTTGGAAATGTTGTCTTGCGTGTAGAAGACCCATATTGCAAGATAGTAGAACAATATGGTAAGAGTATCTCATGGTCATACAATCCAGAAACATTATCGGCTACTGCTTCGTTTGAGAACGGAAAGGTTACCTTTGAGGTTTTTGGTGATTTCTTCACGGATAGTGGCACAGCTAAGTTGCAGCAGTTGCAGAATGGTGCCAAGAATGTAGTCTTTGTACCTTCCGATTTTAATCCGGACGAAAAATTGCAGTATTACAGAATTCAAGCGGGTAAGTAATTAGGCTGGTTCCCATGATGCTTTTGTGTTAGAAAGCATGGGGTAACAGGTTGTTGACCTGCTTATCTGCTATAAACGAATCAAGGCTGCCTCCGCAATGAAATCGGAGACAGCCTTGCAAGATTGAATTATAATCTTTCCCTTTATTCTTCTTATTTTATTTTTCCTTATCTCAGAATATCCTTTATTTCAGAATCTTCCTTTATTTCAGAATCTTCTTCCTTATCCCAGAATCTTCCTTATCTCAGAATATCCTTCAGCGCAAAGTTGGCGAGGATGCTGGTGCTCTGGCTCAGCATGCGGATGAACTCCTGCGCCGAGTTCTTCATGTACGCATCCTTCAGAATGTGGATGCAGCCATCCATCTCGTTGTCTGCCGCATCAATCGGAATCGCTCTCATGCCACTCTCCAGGATGGTGGTGGATTCTGAAAGAACCGTTACCAGGTTGCTGCGATGCAAGAGGTCGAAGATGATGTTCACATTGTTCACCTCTACCATAATCTTGAAGTCGAGATCCTTGCCGTCTATCAGATAGTCGAAGGCGTTGCGGGCCTGCAGACCCTTGCATGGAAGGATGAGGTCGTAGCGCTCCAGCTCTGAGAGCTTGACGGATGAAAGACGCGCCAGGGGATGATTCTCGTTCACAATCGCAGCCAGGCGGTTGCTGAAGATGGCTCGGCTGTCTATCGCCTTGTCTGTCTTCAGAGGCTTGAAGGCAAGCGCCAGGTCGAGTTCACGCTTCTTCAGGCCATCCATCAGTTCCTGCATCGAACGGTACTGGATGTTCAGCTTCACGTGAGGATAAGCATGGAGGAAGGCGATGAGCGTTTCTGCCATGATGTTGCTGAAGGAGTAGGTGACGCCGATGTTCAGTTCGCCGGTGAGCATCTCCTTCAGGTCGTTCATGTGGTCAACGCAAGCCATGGTGCAGTTTACGGCATTCTGGGCATAGGGAAGAAGCTCCTTTCCTGCCTCGGTGAGATAAACCTCGTGCGAGTTACGTTCGAAGAGCGGCAAGCCTATTTCCTGTTCCAGATGCGAAATCTGCTGCGAGAGGGTGCTCTGCGTAATGTAGAGCTTGCGTGATGCTTCCGAGAAATTGAGCGTCTCGGCTACCTTCAAGAAGTATTTCAGTTGTCGTATTTCCATTTTGATCCTTTTTTATGGCTATCGGTTTCACAGATTGCCGATAGCTTGTTTCCGTTGCAAAGATAATGCATTTATTTGGAAATCCAAGAATCTGGGATAAAAAAATATCCCAAATTCTTCAATCATTAATCATTAATCATGTAAGATTCTTCATTATCCTGCATCATCAGAATTCACACTTCTATTGAGAACTTGCCTCACACTTCGTGATTCTTCTGATTTCACACTTCATCATTACTTGATTTCCACTTCGTGCAAATCCACGAACTCGCCGTTCTTCTTCTTTCGCTCCACCAGCATGTTGAGCAGCTTGCGCTTGCGGTTGTCGGCGATGAAGCGGCGGAAGAATACATTTGGAATGGCAACACCCAGGGCGATGCAGATGATGGCAAGCGAAGCCTTGATCAGGTTGTTCATTCCCACGGTTACCTCGCCTACCACGCCGTGCATGTCGATGAAGGCAAACAGGGCGCGATACATCAAAACTCCAGGTACCATCGGGATGACACTAGGAATGGTGATGCACTGGTGAGGAGTGTGGAACCAGTGGCGTGCCTTGATGACGATGACGCTGATGAGCGCAGAACCGGCAAGCGAACCGATGCTCAAGCCCATGTCGAGACCGATGTTGCCATTGGATGGACCCAGGTTCACGAAGTTGCGGAAGCAAACGGCGATGATGCCGCCCACAGCCACAGCTGGCAACAGTCTTCTAGGAATGCTGAAGATGGTAGAGAAGCCCATCGCCGATACGGCTGCCGCAATGGCGAACTCCCAGTATTCGTGGTGAGGAGTCATGGTAAGATCCTTCACGAAGTTGTCGATGTGGCAAACCTGGATGGCGAAGGCGATACCGAACGCCATTGCAAAGAGCATCAGCAGCGTGT
>ERZ1026856.1352-NODE-1352-length-12484-cov-4.219889_pt1 | contig 12484 bp, 13 predicted proteins | sample MGYA00380158_ERZ1026856 | MGnify/ENA primary metagenome ERZ1026856 (study PRJEB33269, sample SAMEA4719794) | human gut metagenome | biome: human-associated habitat; feature: organic feature; material: feces | place: Cameroon | collected 2013-10 ...
CGTGGCCGACTACACCGTCCCCGGTACGGATATCACCCACAGCGCCGTCATCATCCGCAAGGAGAACGACACGCCGCCCAAATACCCACGCCGCTGGGCGCAGATAAAAAAGCAGCCGCTGTAATTGGGAGCACCGGCGTGACCGGTAATTGAACGAAAAAGGACTTCGGTTTTTCCGAAGTCCTTTTTGTGATATTTGTGATATTTGGGGGCGTTTAGTTCGTCTTGGGTTCGTTGGGGGCCGGCTTTGCCGCCTTGAAATCCGGCTCCGTGCCTTTGATCACGCGTCTTAGGTTATTGCGGTGCTGCACGAGTACGATGAGTGCGCTGACTACGGCAAGCACCATGCGCGCCCTGCCAACGCCGAGGAGCCACGACGACGCGACGATCGCGACCGCGCCCGAGCATGACCCGAGGGAGACCTTTTTCGTGAGAAACGACACGATGAGGAACGCCGCAACTGTACACAGCCCCACGCGCCAGTCGATCATCAGGGCGACTATACCGCCGACGGCGACGCCCTTTCCGCCGTGAAAGCCGTGAAAAACGGGAAAGCAATGCCCGAGCATGCACGCGATACCGCCCGCGGCAAAGCCCGCCTCGGCGCATAGCAGGTAGCCCAGCCATATCGCCGCGACGGACTTGAGCATATCGCCCATCAGAGTGAAGATCGCGGATCTCATCCCGTAAATGCGGGCCATGTTGGTGGCTCCGGGGTTGCCGCTGCCGTGGTCGCGCACATCCCCGCCCAAAAGCTTCGAGGTGAATATTGCCATATTCATCGAACCCAACAAATATCCCGCAACGATTATTATAAGGTATTTCATAGCCGCTTCCAGTCTGTAAATGCTACTACAAAAATTTCAATTGATTATATCGCCGCCTGCATGAAATTTCAATACGGATATGGACGATTTTACAGACAATTAAAAAATGTTCCAAGGGAATTTTGTCGGCGGCTCGGCGGAGAAACGCATTTTCTCACCTGTGCCGGGATGGGTAAAGGATATCATCGCCGACCAGAGCGCAATGTCGCACCCGTCGTCAATGGTGCTGTATTTCCTGTCGCCGACCAGCGGGAGGGAGCGGGAAGAGAACTGGCAGCGTATCTGATGGGTCCTCCCGGTGTGCAGCCAGATACGCACGAGACTCATCGCGCCGGAGCGCGCGAGCGTGACGTAGGAGAGCCGCGCCTCCTGCACGCCCTTTGCCGGGGCGGGGGCTACATAGGTCTTGCGCTCAGCCTTATCGCGCGCGAGGAGGTCTCGCATTTCGCCCGCGTCCTCCGTGCTGCCGTGAACGACCGCCAGATATTCCTTGTCAAAGCCGCCCTCTCTTATCTGGCGGCTCAGCTCCGAGGCGGCGGAGGCGCTGCGCGCGAGGACCATGAGTCCGCTCACCACGCGGTCGAGCCGGTGTACGGTGCGCACGTCCGCGCCATCGTCGCGCAGCGCCTCGCGCACGAGTCCGGGCAGGCCTCCCGGCTCGTCGGTGGAGAGTACGCCCGCGGGCTTTATGCACACAAGTATGTCGCTGTCGGAGTACAGAATGTCCATAGATATACCTCGTTTCACGGGACATTTTAGCACATATCCACCGCTTTTCAAACAGCGTTTTTTGTGCTATGATGAAACGAACAGGTTTTTTGAGGTAAAGCGATGGAAAAGCAGGAAAAAACGTGTAAATATTTCAGAAAATGCGGCGGCTGCCAGCTGTGGAACATGAGCTATGAGGAGCAGCTCCGCCATAAGCAGGGGAAGCTCATCGCCCTTCTGGGCGAGTTCGGCCACGTTGAGGACATCATCGGCATGGAGGAGCCGCTGCGCTACCGGGCAAAGGTCTGCGCGGCCTTCGGGCTTGACGGGCGGCGTAATGTCGTCTCCGGCATTTACCAGCCGGGGAGCCATGAGATCGTCCCCGTGGACGACTGCCTCATCGAGGACGCCGTCGCCGACAGGATAATCGTCGATATCCGCAATATGCTCCGCCCGTTCAAAATACAGGTCTTTGACGAGCGCAGCGGCAGCGGCTGGCTTCGCCATGTGCTGGTGCGCCGGGGCTTCAGGACCGGTCAGGTGCTGGTGGTGCTTGTCGCGGTCTCGCCGATCTTCAAGCTGCAAAAGCCTTTTGTGAACGAGCTTCTCGAAAAGCACCCCGAGATAACGAGCATAGTCCTCAACATAAACGACCGCTTCGGCCCCGTGGTGCTGGGGACGAGGGAGAAGGTCATATACGGCGCGGGGTACATCGAGGACGAGATATGCGGCAGCCGCTTTCGTATCTCGCCGCGCTCGTTCTGCCAGGTGAACCCGGCGCAGACGGAGATACTCTACAATAAGGCGATGGAGCTTGCCGCCATACGCCCGGCGGACACGGTGCTGGACGCGTACTGCGGTATCGGCACCATTGCCCTCACCGCCGCGAAGAGCGCAAAGCAGGTCATCGGCGTCGAGATAAACAAGGACGCCGTCAGGGACGCCATCGTGAACGCAAGGCTCAACGGCGCGAAGAACTGCTGGTTCACGGCGGACGACGCGGGCAAATACATGGAACGCATGGCGGCGGACGGAGTGACGCCGGACGTGGTGTTCATGGATCCTCCCCGGCAGGGAGCGGACATGAATTTTCTTGGTTCGCTCGTGAAATCCGCACCGGGACGCGTGGTGTACATCTCCTGCGGACCGGAGAGCCTCAGGCGCGACCTCGGCGTACTCACTGCGCACGGCTACGCTGTCAGACGCATACAGCCTGTCGACATGTTCCCGTACACCTCACATATCGAGACGGTCGTTCTGATGGAAAAGAAAAAGAAATGAGGAAACGGCATGATTTTCAGAAAAGCGGCGCCTGAGGATATCGACGCGATAGAGGAGCTGTACGCGGCCTCCTGCGTCTACCTTGAGGAGCATATCAACTACCCGAAATGGGAAAAGGATATATACCCCAACCGCGAGACCGCGGAGACGGGCGTCATGACCGGGACGCAGTATGTCTGTCTCTCCGGCGGGAGACTTGCCGGAGCCGTAAGGCTCAGCCATGAGCCGGAGGCGGGCTACGCCGGCGCGCCGTGGAAAACGCCGGACGATTATTCAAGGATATTTGTGATCTATACCCTCGCCGTACACCCGGACTTTTACGGACGTGGCGTGGGGCGCTTCATGCTCGCGGAGGCCGAGCGTATCGCCCGCGAGAGCGGCGGCATAAGCATACGGTTGGACGCGGTGGCGGGGAACATACCCGCTGAAAGGCTGTACCGCGGCGCGGGATACGAACTTATCGCGGAGAAGAGCCTCGGCTACGAGGAGCTTGGCCTGCCGCTCTTTGCGCTGTATGAAAAGGTCCTGCGGCGGGAGAACGGGTCGGCGGAGAACGAGGGGACAGAGCATATGGAGACCGAACGGCTGCTGCTCCGCCCATTCCGTGAGACGGACGCCGCGCAGATGCATGAGCTTTTCAGCGACGCCGAGGCAATGCGTCTCGTGGGCATGCTGCCCGCATTTGAGAGCGTGAGCCGGAGCGAGGAGCGGATAAGACGCTGGAGCGGACACGGCAGTCGTCTTGCCGTCACGTTAAGGGGGAGCGGCGCCGTTATCGGCTATATCGCCGTGAGCCGCGACTCCGAGGACGGGAGAGACGACACCCGCGAGCTGGGCTTTGCCCTCACGGCGGAATACAGAGGCCGGGGCTATATGCTCGAGGCAGTGAACGCGGTGGTGAACGAGCTGAAAAAAGAAGGGGTGCGCCATGTCTGGGCGTGCTGCTTCGAGGAAAACGCGTCTTCCGAGAGGCTCATCAGGCGCGCGGGCTTTACGTTCAGGCAGAAGGGGAGCTACGACGCTCCGAACGACAGGACCTACACGTCGCTGGAGTTCTGCATGGACCTGTGAAAAAAGAGGAGAAGAGACATGGAGCATAAGGGAACGAAAATTATCGAGACCGGGAGACTGACGCTCCGTCCCGTCAGAGAGGCGGACGCGGAGGCAGGCTACAGGAACTGGTGCGGCGACAGCCGTGTGACGGAATTTCTCATGTGGCCGGCGCACGAGAACTCCGGCGTGACCCGTCAGGTGTTCAGGAGCTGGGAGAATTCCTACGCTGACCCGGCGTTCTATCAGTGGGCCATCGTCCCCAAAGAACTGGGCGAGCCTATCGGCACGATCAGCGTGGTGCATACCGTGCCGGGGATAGAAATGATGAGCATGGGCTACTGCATAGGCTGTCGGTGGTGGCACAGGGGGATAACGAGCGAGGCTCTCGCGGCGGTCATCGACTTCCTCTTCGGCGAGGTGGGCGTGAACCGTATCGAGGCGAGGCATGACCCCGCAAACCCACACTCCGGTGATGTTATGAGGAAGTGCGGCATGACCTGTGAGGGGACCCTCCGTCAGGCGGCGCTGAGCAACAGGGGCGTGACGGATGTGTGCGTTTACAGTATCCTGCGCTCGGAATGGAAGGATAGAAAGCGAAGTAATTTATGAATACGGAAAAAAGACCCACTCTCTGGACGAGAGATTTTACAACAATAACCGTTGCCACGGCGCTCGGCGCGCTGGGCAACATCGCGGGCGGATTCGCCCTGTCGTTCCTCGTTTATGAGGAGACGTCCTCTACCCTTGCCGCGGCGCTCATCGTCGCGCTGCGGCTGATACCCGGCTTTTTTATACCCATGTTCATCTCTCCCGTCATGGACAGGCTGCCGCGAAAACCGTTCCTTGTCGGCGGAGACCTGTGCGCCTCGGTCGTGTATGTTCTGGCCGGGCTGTGGCTCAGGGGGAACGAGTTCAACTATATATACTATCTCATATTCTCGCTGGTCATCTCCTCGCTGGGGAGCTTTGACGAGCTGTCGTTCAACGCTCTCTATCCCAGGATAATCACCGAGGGCATGGAGGAAAAGGGCTACTCCGTCTCATCCATGCTCTACCCCGCGATGATGACGATCATGACGCCGCTCTCGGCCATACTCTACAAGGCCATCGGCGTCGCGAACATACTCATCATCCAGGGCGGGATGAGCTTTCTCGCCGCCGTTATCGAGAGCCGCGTGCAGGTCAGGGAGGAGATACGCGAGGGTACGCGCTTCTCCCTCTCCCAGTGGTGGGGAGATATAAAGGAGACCGCCGCGTATCTTAAGGGCGAGGACGGCCTTCGCGCGATGATATGGTACTCATCCACCACAAACGGAATGTCCACCGGCTATGAGCCGATCTGGGTGGCGTTTTTCTCAACGACGCCGGGCTTTACCATCGCGATGTACAGCTTTTTCACAGTGGTGCAGATGATCGGCCGCTTTATCGGCGGCATGGTCATATACAAAAAGGAGCTGCCGAGGGAGAAAAAATACGGCTACGCGCTGTTCGTCTATTTCTTTTATGATGTCATGGACGCGCTGCTTTTGTGGCTGTCGTATCCGCTCATGCTGATAAACAGGACGATATGCGGTTTCCTCGGCATACAGAGCGGGACGATGCGCTATGCCGCCGTGCAGAAGTACATCCCGGATTCCATGCGCGCGCGGATGAACGCGTTTTCATCCATATGCTATCTTGCGTTCAGCGCGGTGCTGTCGCTGCTCGTCGGCTGGATGGGCGACGTGATGGACAGCCGCGTGGTGATGACGGTAAGCTCCATTGCCGTCATAGTCGTGTGCCTGCTCACCATCGTGCGGCGCAGAGAGAGCGTCAACAGGATATATATGTCCGAGGGAATGAACAGTAAATAAAAAGGAGAAAACATCATGAAAAAGATCACGCTTGACCAGTTCTGCGACCTCAAGTTCGTGTCGGAGCTGAGCTTTTCGCCCGAGGGCGGACACCTGTGCTTCACCCTGTCCGAGGCGGATAAGGGCGGCAACAAGTACCGCTCGTACATATACGAGCTTTGCGGCAAACGAGTAAAGCAGCTCACCTCCGGCGGCAGTGAGCGCGGCTTCCAGTTCCTTGACGAGGACACTGTCATCTTCCCCGGCAACCGTGACGAGAGCAAGGAGCCGTCCATCGAGACAAAGTTCTACAAGCTCTCCCTCTCCGGCGGCGAGGCCGTGAAGGCGTTCACCTTCCCGCTGCCCGTGGAGAAGCTCATACCGCTTGAAAACGGAGACTATATCGCCGCCGCCTCCACCGTCCCCGGCTGGGAGGAGCTTTATAAGGGCGACGCCAAGCTCACCGCGAAGTATCTGAAGCATCTCAAGGACAACGAGGACTACGAGGTCGTCGATCAGGTCCCGTGGTGGTGGAACGGCGCGGGCAATACAAAGAGCATGTATACCGCCCTCTATTATCTCGACAGCAAAAAGAACAAGGTCACCATGCTCACGGAGAAGAATTTTGCCGTCAGCGGCGTGAAGCTCAATAAGAAAAGAAACGAGCTGTGGTTCTTCGGCGGCGAGCAGAGGCCGCTCCTCCCGCTGGACATCGGCGAGGGTACGGCGCTCTACCGTATGAAGCTCTCCGACCGGCGCGCCGAAAAGGCGGCGGAGAACAGCAAGAGCTTCGGTATAATGGACTTCGGGTTCGGCGACAGCTTCGTCCTCCTCATGGCGAGCGACAAGGAGCACGGGCTGAACACCGACGCGGACTTCTACAAGCTCTCCTATGAGGATAACTCCATAAGCCTCTATAAGACCTACGGCGAGGCCATCGGCTCGAGCGTCGGCAGCGACGTGCGCTACGGCGGCGGAAGGTCCGTGAAGATGGCCGGCGATACCCTCTACTTTATCTCCACGATATTCGATTCGGCAAAGCTCTTCAAGCTCGAAGACGGCGAGATCAGCCCCGTCACCGACATCGAAGGCTCCGTGGACTGCTTCGACGTGTACGGAGATAAGATAAGGTGTGCGGCGCTCTACGGCATGAAGCCGCAGGAGATATACGACGAGCGCGGCAGACAGCTCACGAAGCTCAACGAAAAGGCGCTCGCGGGCAGATATGTGGCCGTGCCGGAGAAGCTCAGCTTCATGAACGGCGGCCACGAGGTACACGGCTTCGTCCTCAAGCCCATCGACTATACCGAGGGCAGAAAGTACCCCGTCATATTCGACATCCACGGCGGCCCCAAGACCGTTTACGGTCCCGTGTTCTACCATGAAATGCAGTATTGGGCGAGCCTCGGCTACTTCGTCATATTCTGCAATCCCACCGGCTCCGACGGCCGCAACGAGTTTGCCGACATACGCGGCAAATACGGCACCGTGGACTACGAGGACCTCATGGCGTTCTGCGACAAGGCGCTGGAGACCTACCCGGACATGGATGAGAGCGAGGTCTTTGAGACCGGCGGCTCCTACGGCGGCTTCATGACCAACTGGATCATCGGCCACACCGACCGCTTCAGGGCCTGCGTCAGCCAGAGATCCATATCCAACTGGTTCTCCTTCTACGGCGTTTCCGACATCGGCGTGGACTTCGCCCGTGACCAGTGCCAGTCCGACCCGTGGAACGACCCGGAGAAGCTCTGGCGGCACAGCCCGCTCAAATACGCCGACCGCTGCACTACGCCGACGCTCTTTATCCATTCCTTTGAGGACTACCGCTGCCCCATAGACCAGGGCTATCAGATGTACACTGCCCTCATCTCCCACGGCGTGGAGTCGAAGATGGTGCTTTTCAAGGGCGAGAACCACGACCTCTCCCGCAGCGGAAAGCCGCTCCACCGCATAAGAAGGCTCGACGAGATAACAAAATGGTTCGAGGCGCATAAATAAGGCGTCACGGCGTGATCTTTATTGATAAAAGGACTGAGAACAATGGATCTCCTCGCGTTCGTCATCGAGATGATAGGCACGGTGGCCTTTGCCGTGTCCGGCGCGCTCGTGGCGATCAAAAAGAAAATGGACATCCTCGGCGTGTGCGTGCTCGGCGCGACGACGGCCGTGGGCGGCGGCATAATCCGCGACCTCATACTCGGCAACACCCCGCCGCAGGCGTTTGACAGGCCGGTGTACATCATCACCGCCGTCGCCGTTTCTGTTCTGGTGTTCCTGCCGGGAATGAGACGGCTCATCCGCAGCGAGCAGGCGCGTTTCGACTTTGCCCTGCGGGTAATGGACGCGCTGGGGCTGAGCATCTTTACGGTGATAGGGATAGCCGTCGCGTATGAAGGCTCCGATAACGGCTTCCTGCTCGTGTTCGTCGGCGTGCTGACGGGAGTGGGCGGCGGCGTCATGAGGGACGTCCTCGCGGGGCAGACGCCGTATATCCTCGTCAAGCACTTTTACTGCATGGCGGCGATCATCGGCGCGGTGCTTACGGTCCTCCTTCTGCGCCCCTTAGGGAGCAGCCGCGCAATGCTGTGCGGAGCCGTGGTCATATTCGTACTCAGAACGTTGGCGGCGCGTTATCGCTGGAAGCTGCCGAGAGCGTGATATCATGGAAAATATCGGGAAAAAAGACATAGTCACCATACTCGTCTGCTATGTGCTGTGGGGCTTCCAGTCGCTGTACTGGGCGCTCGGGGACGGAATGGATTCCTTTACCGTGCTTGCCTGCCGCACGCTGATGACGGCGGTGTTCACGGCAGCCATTCTGGCGCTGCAGGGTAGACTTCGTGAGCTGAGGGCCGTTTTTGCCGACAGGAAGCTTCTGCGGCTGCTGCATGTCTCCGCGCTCTTCCTCATGCTCGACTGGGGGATATTCATCGTCGTGGTGAATGCCGGACATGTGCTGGATACCAGCCTCGGCTATTATATAAGCCCACTCTTTATCTTTGCGGTGGGCATCGCGGTCTACCGCGAGAGGGGCGAGAGGAGCATGTTCATCGCGTTGGGCGTGGCGCTTGCCGGCGTCGCCGTCAGCACGGCGGCGTTTGGGCAGTTCCCGCTCGTGCCGCTCCTCGTGGCCGCGTCGTGGACGGTGTATTCCTCCATCAAAAAAAGCGTCCGTATCGACGGACTGCTGAGCATAGCCGCGGAGACGCTGATACTCTCCCCGGTAATGCTGCTGTTTCTTGCGTTCTTCCGTGCGGGAGAGGTCGCGGCGTTCGGGCCGCGCGACGTGCTGTTCGCGGTAGGCTCGGGCATAGTCACGGGACTTCCGATGGTGCTGTATTCCGACGTCGTGGTGAAATTCCCGCTGACCGCGATATGCTTTATCCAGTACCTCTGCCCGACCTTCGCGCTGTTCTGCGGCCTCATCCGCGGGGAGCGCTTCACCGCGAGCCAGCTCGTGAGCCTCGCGTTCTTCGTGATATCCATCGCGATATTCACGGCGGGAGAGCTGAGGACGGTAAAAAGAAAAGGTTTACATAACGCATAGACCGGAGACGCAAATGCCGAATATTATTGAGATAAACGATTTTTCCGCTCCGGAGCTGGACGTCTACGCGAGACTGACCGAGGTACAGCTCCTCTCGCGGCGCGACCTCTCGGAGGGGCTGTTCATCGCCGAAAGCCCCAAGGTGGTCGAGCGGGCGCTGGATGCGGGCTATGAGCCGGTATCCATGCTTCTTGAGCCGAAGCACATCGACGCCCAGGCGGCGGACATAGTGCGCCGCGTAGGAGATATACCTATCTTTACCGCGCCGCTCTCCGTGCTGACGGAGCTTACCGGCTTTCCGCTCACGCGGGGGGTGCTGTGCGCCATGCGCCGCAAGCCGCTCAGGACCGTGGAGGAGCTGTGCGCCGGCGCGCGCCGCGTGGCGATACTCGAAAACGTGATGAACCCCACCAACGTCGGCGCCATCTTCCGCTCCGCCGCGGCGCTGGGCATGGACGCTGTGCTGCTCACCCCGGCAAGCTCCGACCCGCTCTATCGCCGCGCGGTGCGCGTGAGCATGGGTACGGTCTTTCAGGTGCCGTGGACGTTCTTCGACGGGGAGAGCGGCGCGTGGCCCCATCCGGGGATAGATACGCTCCGGGCGCTGGGCTTTCGCACCGCGGCTATGGCGCTGCGCGAGGACTCCGTGTCCCTGCGCGATGAAAGGCTCTGCCGCGAGGAACGCCTTGCGGTCATTCTGGGGACGGAGGGAGACGGTCTTGCCGCCTCAACGATCGCGGACTGCGACTATACCGTCCGTATCCCCATGACCCACGGAGTGGATTCGCTGAACGTCGCCGCCGCGAGCGCCGTGGCGTTCTGGCAGCTTGGAGGCTTATGATGGGCAGGATGGTTGAAATAAGCGGTCTCGGCATGCCGGGGCTCGAGCCGTACGCCGGGCTTACCAACGCCCAGCTCAGGTCGGTCAGACAGGGCGGGCAGAGCGTATTCATCGCCGAGAGCCTCAAGGTGATCGGTTATGCCCTCTCCGCCGGGTGCAGGCCGCTGTCACTGCTTGTGAACAGAAAAAATCTCGCCTCCGCCGCCGGACTCATCGGACGCTGCGGCGATATCGACGTCTATGTCGGTGACGACGCCATACTCACGAATATTACCGGCTTTGAGCTGAGCCGCGGCGTCCTGTGCGCCATGGAGCGCCCGGAGACGGTGCGTCTCGTGCCGGGGAAGCCCGCCGCCATGCTTGACGGCGCCCGCCGTCTGGCGGTACTCGAGGGAGTGGTGGACCCGACGAACGTCGGCGCCATCTTCCGCTCCGCCGCGGCGCTGGGCATGGACGCGGTGCTGCTCACGCCCGGCTGCTGTGACCCGCTCCACCGGCGGGCGGTGCGTGTGAGCATGGGTACGGTGTTCCAGATACCGTGGGCTTATATCGGCGAAACTCACGCCGACTGGCCGCAAGGGGGGATGGACGTCCTGCGCTCCCACGGCTTTAAGACCGCGGCCATGGCGCTGACGGACCGCTCCGTATCCGTCGAGGACGAGGCGCTCAGCCGCGAGGAAAGGCTTGCCGTTATCCTCGGCGCGGAGGGGGACGGCCTTGCCGCCTTGACCATTGCGGACTGCGACTATACCGTTCGTATCCCAATGCTCCACGGCGTGGACTCGCTGAACGTCGCCGCCGCCGGGGCGGTAGCCTTCTGGCAGCTCCGGAAAAGGTGAGCCGCCGGCGGACAAAATTTGCCTCCCCAAATTGCACGGCAGGTCCGTGCAATTTTTATCAGATATTTTGTAAAATATACTTGACAAAATGAAAGATAAGATGTACAGTGTAGCCACAACAAAAAGGGAGGAAATGAAAATGAGTATTTCGTATATCGCGGGTGTGGTAGCGGGCGTGCTGTTTGCCGTACTGCTCTGGTGGCTGTTCGCCAGAAAGGCCATAAAAAAGGGTCCCGTCAAGTATGACGAGCGTCAGCTCGTGGCCCGCGGCAGGGCCTACCGCACCGGCTTTTTCACCATTCTCGGGTACTGTGTGGTCTACAGCGCGGTCAGCGCCTTCGGCGTCGTCTGGTGCCTTGATTCGGTGGGCATGTTCATCGGCTGCCTCGTTGGCGTAACGGCGTTTGCCGTCTCCGCCATCCGCAACGACGCGTATTTCGGCCTCAATGAGGACAGAAAGGCGCTCATGCGTCTGGGCGTGGTCATCATAGTCGTGTGCCTTCTCAGCGGCGTTATAAACTTCGTCAGCGGCAGCCTTGTCGAGGACGGCCGCCTGACCGGCAACGTGCTGAGCATAGTCGTGGCGGTCATGTGGGCCGTCATCATGACGGCTCAGACGATACACAGCCGCCGCGCAGGGGAGCAGGAGGACGAATGAAAAATCTGCGTCTCAAGGCGGCGCGCGCGGCGCTGGACATCTCGCAGCAGGCGCTTGCCGACACGGTCGGCGTCTCACGTCAGACCATAAACGCCATCGAAAAGGGCGACTACAATCCCACGATAAACCTCTGCATCTCGATATGCAGGGCGCTGAACAAGACGCTCGACGAGCTTTTCTGGACAGAGGAATGATAACGAAAAATACGTCCCGGCGCGGGGAAAGCGGTCATGTGCCGCTCCCGCCGCCGGGGCGCGTTTATATTATTAACAAACTAAAAACGTTGGCAAAATTTTCTTGACAAAAAAATAACGAGATAGTATATTTAGCCTGTCCGAACCAACACTGTTATGGAGGTGTTTTATCATGAAAAGAAAAGTTAGAGTAGTTCAGTACGGCGCGGGAAAGATGAGCCGCTACCTTATGCGGTACGTTCTTGAGCACGGCGGAGAAATTGTCGGCGCATTCTGCCGCAATAAGAACCACATCGGCAAGGACGTCTCCGAGATTATTGGCAACGGCTATCCCTTCGTCGGCGTTGCGGTCGAGTCCTCTGCGACGGCAGAGCAGCGCATGGCGGAGCTCAAGCCCGACGTCTGCATTATCGCCACACGCTCCACGGTCGCGGAGCTTGAGGAGATATTCACCGTCTGCGCGAAGCTGGGTATCAACGCCATCACCACCTGTGAGGAGGCGCTGTATCCGTGGAACTCCTCCCCCGAGCTTACCGCGAAGCTGGATAAGCTGGCGAAGGAGGGCGGCTGCACGCTCACCGGCGTAGGCTACTGCGACCTCTACTGGGGTACCATGGTCACGAACCTGTGCGGATCCTCTCATAAGATAACCAAGATCAAGGGCAGCAGCTCCTATAACGTCGAGGACTACGGCATGGCTC
>ERZ1026856.1353-NODE-1353-length-12475-cov-5.069404_pt1 | contig 12475 bp, 8 predicted proteins | sample MGYA00380158_ERZ1026856 | MGnify/ENA primary metagenome ERZ1026856 (study PRJEB33269, sample SAMEA4719794) | human gut metagenome | biome: human-associated habitat; feature: organic feature; material: feces | place: Cameroon | collected 2013-10 ...
GGCGGGTGCGCCCAGAGCCACGCATCGTAATATGATAGTCGCTTAAAAATATATTTTCCGTTTCTGCTCCGGCTGATATTGCTCCTTTCAAAAAGGCGCTGGCAATGACATTGGTTGCACTATTGCATCCGGCGGGACTTCCGTTAAATACGGTTACCTTCATCGTTTTCTCCTAAATTCGTTTCTTAAACAGTCCATGATGATTACAATACCAATACAGTGTTCCATGTCCCCTGCTGAAAAAGCGCACTTCGATACTGCTTTCCGGGTAGAGCTTTACAGACTCAAATCTTTCTCCGGTGCAGTATGCCACAAACGAAATATAATGTTCTTTGGTCATTGGGTGCTGTATGGATATGAAAAATTCATCTTCGATTTTTTCGCATTTTATTTCATGTTCCTCGTCGGCCTGCTCTGCCTCTAAAGCTGGCAGTGTAACGCCGCAACACGAAATCATGGCTGATCCAGTAGAGTGAAAAATATTTCCACAAATAGGACAGACATAAAGATTGGATTTCAAAATATTTGCTGAGCGATTGGTATTGATGATTTGTTCTCCGGACAACAGTTCCGGAAGAGAAACCTGTAGTATGTTAGCTAAAGGTTCAATCAATGAAATATCAGGAAATCCTTTTCCTGTTTCCCATTTTGAGATAGCCTTGTCGCTGACACAAAGTTTCTCTGCCAGCTGATGTTGTGTCAGTCGCTTCTTCTCGCGCAGTGCCCTGATTGCAGCACCAGTAATATAATTATTCATTCCATAAATCTCTCCTTTCTGTATTTTACGATAACATTTTTTTCAGCGGCAGACAACCTACGCATCGTAGAGTATCTTTATATTTACGAAATAGTAGGAATGGCAATCCATGTAAACAATATTTTCACTTCTTTATCAAACCTGAGCATTCCCTTGCGGGATGTACTCCGCTTTCCCGGAACTGCGGAGAAAGCCGTTGAAATCATACAGGATTAGTTGTTTCCGTATGGTGGCAGCACGTGGAGCGTGCTATAATAATGGCGAGAACCAACCCAACAGCGTAAAAAAGTCGGCATCAAAACCGATGACTGACCATGGACGGCACGCTCTTTGGTTTCCGTTGGGGTAAAGCAGATTTCCCGTAAGATATTCGTAAAAGGGAGGACGAAACGGGTATGAAAATCGTTTGTGGGGCATTGGCCGCTCTTTTGTTCTGTGTGGCAGGCGCGATTTGGTATGTGTATCAAAAAAAGGCGGTGTTTCTGCCAGCACTTTTCGGCTTATGCGGCTTCCCCAAGATAAAGGAAAGCTGTTATTATGATGGAAGCGGACACTTCCGACCGGCAACCAAGGAGGACAAGGTCGGTTTTTTTATGCAGCATCCAATCTTTGGCGGCTTTTATCATATGTTCTTCAATCTGGAGGATAACGCGCTAAAAGCCATTGCCCCTGCAAAGTACAAGGATTTCATGCAGGCACAGGGCCGTGCGGAACAGACCAACACCTCGCTGGATGCGTTCAATTATCTGACGGGCCTTGTGGAGAAGGGACAAGCCAAATTGGTGTCCGGCCTGTACCCGCAGGAAGCCATGAAGGACCATCCCTATCGAAGCCATCTGACGGGAATGTTTTACTACGGGCAGCCGGGCAAGCCACTTGCCATTGTGGTTCCCGGGGGCGGTTTCATTTCTAATGTGACGGATTGCGAGGGATACCCCATCGCGATGGAACTGCATAAAATGGGATACTCCGTCTTTGTCCTCAGCTATCCGATCGGCAAGCAACTGGGCGAAACAGAGCAGTTGAAGCAGGGGCAGGCAGCTGCTAAGGAACTGACACAGGCGATCCGTTATCTGACGAACCATCAAAAGGAACTTGCGATCCGTATGGATGATTATGCCATCTTCGGGTTCTCGGCCGGGGGACTTATGACGACAGCCTATTCTTTTGCAAGCTATGCCGATTGCTGCCACAATCACCACCTGCCAAGGCCGAAGGCGATTTTTCCTATGTACGGACTGGATTGGAATATCAAAGCACTCCCGGAGGATCAAGGTTTGGCCGTGTTTTCCATCGTAGGGCGTCAGGATGAGTTCGGCTTTGCCAACGTAGAAGCACAGCTTCCGGCGTTGGAAAAAACACTGGGCAGAGAAAATGTGAGCGTCAAAATCATTGACGGTCTGGGGCATGGCTTTGGCATTGGGTCAGAAACCAAAGTGAAAAACTGGCTTCAGGAAGCAGTTGTCTTTTGGGAAGCGCACAGATAACAGAGAAGCGAGGAAAGCCGTATGGGCGAGATTTATGCTGCAAAAACCAATCACATCACAAACCCTGTAGGCTATGCTCTGAAGCCGCTGGTGTTTTCGTGGAAGGTAAAAGGGTGCAAAGGGCAGGAACAGCGCCACGCAAGGATCGTGATCAGCAAAGAGCCGACCTTTACCACGCTTTGCTTCGATACGGGAGAGGCCGCACTTGACAGCCGCGCCGCAAGGGTAGAATTTGATCCACAACCCTACACAAGATATTACTGGAAAGTCCTTGTGGCAACGGATGCCGCAGAAACGATCGAGTCCGACGTGCAGTTTTTTGAGACCGCCAAAATGGAGGAGCCATGGACAGCCCAGTGGATCACCTGTGACAGCAGCCAGCAACGTCATCCGATTTTTTCCAAGCGGATCAGCCCGACCCGGGCAGTTGCACGCGCAAGGCTGTATATTTGCGGTCTGGGATTGTACGAAGCATATTTTCTGGGGGAAACCAGCAAAGTATCGAGCAAAATCGGCGACGAGTATTTAACGCCGTACTGTAACAATTATGCACAGTGGATTCAGTACCAGACTTATGATGTTACGGAGCAGGTATCAGAAGGTGGTATGCTGTCGATCCTGCTGGGAAACGGCTGGTACAAAGGGCGGTTCGGATTCAGCGATCCTGAGCGGAAAGAATACTATGGAAGTGAATGGAAGCTGATCGCGGAGATTCACATTGCGTACCAAGATGGCACAAACGAGGTGGTCGGCACCGATGAGACTTGGTCGGTAAAACGAAGCAACCTGTGGTTCTCCAACATTTATGACGGCGAACGGCGGGATGATACCTTGCCGCCTACCCCGGAATGCTGCGCACGGATCGCACAGGCACCGAAGGGGCGGCTTATGGAACGGCTGTCTATCCCGGTCAAGGCACAAATGCTGCGGAAGCCGGTGGCGTTGATCCATACGCCGCGCGGTGAAGAAGTATTCGATTTGGGGCAGGAAATCACAGGAATTTTCCAACTGCGTGTGCGGGAACCGGCGGGGACAACGATTCGCATTCAAACCGGCGAGGTGCTTCAAGATGGGTGTTTCTATAACGAAAACCTGAGAACGGCACTTTCGGAATATATCTATGTCTCAGATGGAAAAGAAAAAACCATTGTTCCCCATTTTACATACTACGGCTACCGTTATGTAAAGGTCAGCGGTGTTTCCAACCTGTCATGCGAGGATTTTACAGCCATCGTGCTGCACAGCGATTACGAGAGCATCGGCAACGTGAAAACGGGCAATGCGCTGGTAAATCAACTGATCTCTAATGTAGAATGGGGCATGAGGGGAAACTTTCTCGATGTGCCAACCGATTGCCCGCAACGCGATGAGCGAATGGGCTGGACCGGCGATACGCAGGTCTTTTCCGCAACGGCAAGCTATCTGGCCGATTCGTTTGCCTTCTATCGGAAATATTTATACGATCTGTATCAGGAACAGCTCTTGGCTGGCGGTATGGTCCCCGAGGTTGTCCCCACATTCGGGCCGAGCAAGTGTTCCTGCGCATGGGGCGATGCTGCGTGTATCATTCCGTGGAATGTATATTTGTTCAGCGGTGACAAAACGATCCTTGAAAACCAGATCGAGAGCATGAAAGCATGGGTCGATTATATCCGCAAGATCGACGGCGATCACCATGGATGGAGACAGGTTTTTCATTACGGAGACTGGCTGGCGCTTGACCGTGCCGGGGCCGTTGCAAACAGCGTTTACGGGGCGACGGACGAAGCCTACATCGCTGACATCTACTATGCGGCAAGTGCCCAGATCGTTGCCAAAGCGGCCGCAGTTCTCGGTCTGGAAGAAACAAGACAGAACTACCAGGCCATCGCCGACCGCCAGTGGCAGGTGGTGAAGGAAGAATATTTTACCGCTACCGGCAGATGTGCCGTGAAAACGCAGACAGGGCTCGTCCTTGCACTGAAATACCATTTGTCGGACAATGAACGCCTGACGGAGCAGATGCTCCGAAAACTCCTTCGGGACAACAAAAATAAGCTGAACACCGGCTTTGTGGGGACCCCGCTGCTGTGTAACGTCCTGACCGAGCATGGCATGACGGATTTGGCTTATCGGCTGCTCCTGAACGAGGAGTACCCGGGCTGGCTCCACGAAGTAAAGTTGGGGGCCACAACGGTGTGGGAGCGCTGGAACTCGCTGGATGAAAACGGTCGCATTTCCAGCACCGGGATGAACAGCCTGAATCATTATTCCTATGGCGCTGTATTGGAGTGGATCTTCCGCCATGTAGCCGGGATCGATGTGACGGAGCAAGGCCCGGGCGGCAAGATGATGCGCATCAGCCCCAAGGTGGATTACAAGTTGGGCTCGGCAAGCGCGGTTTACGATTCGGCCAGCGGATGCTATCGCTGTGGGTGGCAGATCGCAAACGGCGACCAAATCACAGTCACCGTCACCGTTCCGTTCGGTGCAAAGGCGCAGGTGATCCTTCCGTATGCGCCAGACTCCGTATACCACGATACGGAAAACCCTTTGTTTGAAACGGTGGAAAACGGGATCTGCTGCGTAAAGGCCGGGCAATATACGGTTACCTACAAGGCCGCAAGCCCCTTGAAAAAAAGCTACAGCGTAGACTCCACGCTGGAAGACTTGTTGGCTGAGCCGGCGATCAGGGCGTTCCTTTCCAATATGATGGAGGTGGATATGATCCCGGATCTTGCGTATGGGCTTACGCTGCGGCAGGCCGCAGAAGCTTTCGCGGGCGGGGTGAGCGCAGAGCAAGCACAACGTCTCAACGCATTGCTGGAAGAATTTTGAATGTTTCAGGAACACGTTCCCGACGAAGGAACGCTAATTTCTACAAGCACAGGAGACCATTATGGAGCTTACAAGACTTAAAGCAAACAGTCAATACAGACCATGCGTGGACGAAAAGCCATATTTTTCATGGGTCCTAACCAGTGAAAAAAAGAATGTGATGCAGACTTCCTATCATATCACAGTGACAGACCCCGAAGAAGTCGTGTGGGATTCCGGAATCGTGGAAAGCGACAAGAGCATTTTTGTGGAGTACGCCGGTCCCCCTCTGAAAAGTCTCTGCGAGTACCGCTGGACGGTGACTGTGACAGACAATACCGGCGACTCTGCGGTTGCTTCTTCCTCCTTTGAAACGGGATTTATGCAGAAAGAATGGTCGGCGCAATGGGTCAGGTCCCCGTTTCCGATGAAAAAAGCAAAAAAAGGAACCGGCGGGCAGAACGCGGCAGAGTATTTCCGCAAAGCATTCGTGGTCAGAGACCGCGTCAGATGGGCGCGTGTCTATGCCACCTGTCACGGGGCCTATCAGCTCAGTATAAACGGCACCCGCCCCGATGACAGAGAATTTGCACCGGAGTTTACCGTTTACTCCCAATATCTGTGTTACCAGACCTATGATATTACGCCCCTTTTACAGACAGGCGAGAATGTCATCGGGATGCTGGTGGGTGATGGCTGGTATAACTGCGCGAATTTTAAGCCGTTGAGCAGAAAATTCAAACCCGAACACGCGGTTCTGTTCCAGGTCAAAATCGAGTATGAAGATGGAACCAACGAGATGGTGGTTTCCGATGGCGGCGTAACCGTCTCCGATAGTCCGGTGCGCTCCTCTGACCTGTTTGCGGGGGAACTTTACGACGCACGGATGGAACAGGAAGGCTGGGATTGCCCGGGATTTGACGACAATTCCTGGAAAGCCGGCATCCTGTCAGGCAATGATCCCGCAAATCTGGTCGCCCAGTACGGGGAGCCGGTGCGCCCGGTTCTGGAACTCCCGGCGGTTGGGCTGACGGTCAGTCCCAAGGGGGAGACGATCCTTGATTTTGGTCAAAATCTGGCCGGCGTGCTTCGTGTAAAGACTTCTCTGCCGTCCGGGGCAAAAATCGTACTGGATCATTTTGAAACGCTGGATCAGCACGGGAATTATTTCAATAATATTATGATGGCCGAAAAAATAGGCCGTACCCAGCGCGATGTTTATATTTCAAACGGAAAGGCGTCCTTCTATCAGCCGCATTTTACGTATCATGGGTTTCGCTACGTGCGCGTGAGTTGTGACGTTCCGATCCGCCCGGAAGATTTCACCGCGATTGTCCTGTCCTCCGACAATGAGGATCTCGGAACGTTTGAAACCTCCCGCAAGGACATCAATCGACTTTACGAAAACACCCGCTGGTCGCAGCGGTCCAACCTGTTCTCGATCCCTACGGACTGCCCACAGCGAGAAAAGGGTGGCTGGACCGGTGACATCCAGATTTATGCGGAAACAGCCCTGCTCAATGAAAATGTGACTCCGTTTTTAACGAGGTGGCTGCGCAACGTGACTTGTAGCCAACAAAAAAACGGCGCAGTCCCCGCCGTGGTTCCCAACACCGGCATTTATGATTTCTTTGAACGAGTGAACCGTATTGCGTACCGCAATTTTTCGCCGGTCGGAGAGGCGGGATGGGGCGATGCTGCCTGCATCGTACCGTGGAGTATGTACCAAATGACAGGAAACGTCAGGATTCTCCGGGAACAGTATGACACGATGAAACGCTGGTGTGACTATATCATCACGACAGCGAAAAAGCGCCGCGGAAAAATGAAACTTCCCAAAGAGATCGATCAGTATCTTTGGAATACCGGGCACCAATATGGAGAGTGGCTGATCCCCAGCCAGACGGTAGACGGAGTCGACCGCACCAATGCAAACCATATTGATACGGCAGCGTACTGTGCGCCGATTTTTGGATGGAATTCCTGCAAGATCATAGCAGATACAGCAGCGCTTCTTGGGCACAAGGCGGATGAACAATATTACAGGGGGATTGCCTCCAAAATGAAGACCGCCATCCAAAAAGGTCTGATCGCCGAGGACGGAAAAATGCCGTTTGACATGATGGGCGGCTATGTACTGGCGATTGCCTTTGACCTTGTGCCCGAAAGCAGAAAAAAGAGCATGGCAGGGCATCTGATTCGCAAGATCGAAGAAAACGGGGGCTGCCTTGACACTGGTTTTCTTGCGACGCCGTATCTGCTGGATGCGATTTGTAAAACCGGCAGGGTCGATCAGGCCTATCAACTTTTGCTCCAGACCAAGTGCCCGTCATGGCTCTATGAGGTGAAGCAAGGGGCGACAACGATTTGGGAAAACTACATCGCTTACAAGGAAGATGGGACCCCTGTTATGACAAGCCTGAACCATTATGCCTTTGGCTGTGTGGACGACTGGATGTTCCGTAAGATCAGCGGCATTCAGCCAGCGGCACCCGGCTTTAAGGAAATCGTGATCGCACCGGAGTTGAATGACGCATTCACCAATGCAAAACGCGCCTATATGAGCGAATACGGGAAAATTGCAACTGCATGGGATCTCAAAGATGGCAAGTTCCATATAGAAGTGGATATCCCCTGCAACACTACGGCAGTGGTAAACCTGCCAGACGGAAGTTCGTACAAGATCGGAAGTGGTTCCTATACGTTTGATTGCGATGTAAAGCAGTAATTCCGGGCAAAAACGTCAGATCAGCGGGCGGCGCCGCGATGGAACGCCCCATTTTCCAACACACGGAAAGGAAGGATAACATAATGGAAAACACTGTTACCAAAAGGGAAAAATTCAGCTACGGTATGTATTTTATGGGCCAGAACGTATTCTACGGCCTGATTGGATACATGACCACTTATTTCACGGATATCGGCATCACGGCGGCTTTGGTTGCGGTCGTGGCACTGATCACAAAAGTATGGGATGCCATCAACGATCCCATCTTCGGCATGATTATGGATAAGGTGCATTTTAAGAAAGGAAAATTTCTCCCCTGGCTCCGAATGTCTGTCATCGCGATCCCGGTCTCTACCATTCTTCTTTTCGTGATCCCTACGGGCATCCCGATGGTGGCCAAGGTCATCTGGGCGACCCTTGCCTATATGCTGTGGGATACGGCCTATACGCTTTGCGATGTGCCGATTTTTGGCATTGTCACTACAATGACGCTTGACCAGAAAGAGCGCGTGTCCCTGAACAGCATCGGAAGAATTTTTGCAATTTTTGCCGGCATTGTGACCGGCATCCTTTTGCCGCTGGTCCGACAGAGTTTGGGCGGCTGGGCTACGACTGTGATCGTGTTGTCCATTTTGTCCGCTGCCATGATGATCCCGATGTGTCTGTTTGCAAAAGAGCGCGTGATCGAAAGAGAAAAAGCACGGGATGGAGGAGCCGAGGAAAACTATACGCTGCGCGATATGGTTGAATGCCTGCGTTCCAATAAATACCTGTTGATTTTCTTTGCTGCTCCTCTTATCAGCAGTCTGCTCAATATTGGTGCCACCTGGGGGTTATACATTGCCCGGTATTGCCTCGGCGGCGAAGAAATTGCTTCCTTTGTCTCGATGGCGGTGATCGTTCCGACACTGATCGGTGCGGCGATTGCTGTACAACTATGCAAGAAATATGACAAATTCAAAATTTTCTATTTCTCCTATATGTTTGCTTTGATTTTGGGCATCGTTCGCTACATAGCCGGATATGAGAACATGATGGTCTATGTGATCCTAAACGCACTGGGTGGATTTCCTCTGGGCATCGCCGCGATCCTGCAATACCAATTCACCCCCGATTGTTATGAGTACGGGCAGTACAAAACCGGACTGAAAATGCGTGGCGTTACTTTTGCGGCGCAGACGTTCTTTACCAAACTGAACGGTGCGATCGCAACCGCCGTCAGCGTTTTTGCCCTGACTCTGATCGGTTTCAAAGAAGGTGAGGGCGTCATTCAGGCGGCAGGATTTGCCGATAAATTGTGGACCTTCAGCTGCCTTGGCAGCATCATTGGGGGGATCGGCACGCTGCTCATCCTGCGCCTGTACAAACTCAACGACCATGATGTTCAGCTCATGGCCAAGTGCAACAATGGTGAGATCACCCGCGAGGAAGCGGAAGCACAGATGATCAATCGGTACTAAGTCATCTCTACGTCAATCACTTGCGGCTGAGAAGCACTTTTTCCTGCATCCCTCCCAAAAATCCAATCGGCATCAGAATCCCGGATTTTTTTTGGGGGGGGATTTTGCCGCATGATCCCGTTGGACGATCTGATCGGCTGTTTCTCGTTTGTACGGGAGAACAGCATAAAATCATTTGTTTTGCTAAACTTTGGAGGCAAGTTGCAACACATGAATGGATAACGCCCAAAGGCACCGACGACGAACGGTATAGCCTGCGGGAATTGTTTCAGTTCCTTCGCTTCAAGCCAGTCTGGACGCACTTCCTCACGATTCTGCTATCCACGGTCGGCACCTCCCTTAGCAGTGGCACCGGCACCTTTTTCTACACTTATATTATGAAGGATCTCAAACTGATGTCAGGTGTTTCGGTTGTTTCCCTTGTGATTACGCTGCTCGGCATGGCTGTGGCACCTGTTTTGGCAAACAAACTCGGAAAGAAAAATGTTTTTCTCGCGGGGATCATCGTTGCCGTAGGTGGGTCACTGATCCGGTTTATAGATGTCCGGTCTCTGCTGCTGATCTATTTGGGCGCTGTTTTCGCCGGGATCGGTGGGGGCTTTATCGGACCCCTTGCCTACGGCATTCAGGCCGACAACACGATGTATGTGCAATATAAAACCGGCAAACGAGCCGAAGCCGCCGTCGCATCCCTGTCCTCTTTTGTCTCCAAAGCCGCCCAAGGCGTTGCGGGGGCAATCCCTGGATATATGTTGGCGGCAACAGGATTTATTGGAGGAGCAGCGCAACAACCGCAGAGCGTCGAAGGCGGCATCATCTTCTGTTCCATCATGCTTCCGCTGATCCTGTGCGCTGCTGCCGGGCTGGTTTTTGGGACCTTGTACCCTCTTGGAAAAAAAGAAGTCGATGAAATAACTCTGGCGATTGAACAGGGTGTCTCCACAAAATGACACCCCCAAACACTTTTTCTTACACGCCATCCACCAGAAAATCCAATCGGCATCGGAATGCCGGGATTTATTACGGAAGCAACGCAGCAACCACAGAGCAATGAAGCATAATGCTGCTCAAAAATGCCAGCGCAGAGGAAAAACGGGAGTTCGCGCGGACCTTTTCTGTTGTTTTTCTGCCCTTGGTCATATAAATCTCCGTTCCGGCTGCTCGCCTCTCCTTGATTTCTTTATGACCATTATACCACTTTATCCAGTTCAGCAGCTGCTTTTTGTCTTTAATCCCGTGTTTTTTGCAAATAGTCCGTAAACTGCCACCGCCTCCAAGATAATCTTGCACTGCTTGCAGCTTTAGTTTCCTGTCGTAGTACTTGTTCCTTCTTCTTGACATAATAAAGCCCCCTTAGTGTAGACTTGAAAATTTTTGCTTTTTTAGATGTCTACTCTAAGGGGACTATATCAATTGTCAGCGCATTATCAGTGAATACAACTATTCAAAAATGAGCATTTTGATATATATCATAGGAGATTACGGTTCAATTCCCCAAATTCTTTGTCACCCCCGCTGTATCACCCGATACAGCGGTATTTTTTTATCAAAAAGGAGTTTTCTACCTGATAAACGAGAACAAAATCCGAATTCTGTATATTCAGCCGGGCAAGCATCCGGAAAAACGGTTCGCTATGAATGAGCTGCGCACGCTTCAGCAGCTTGTCGGTGGGGATATGCAAGCCGTATACCCATGGTCAAAGGACGATGTGGCGCTTATCTGCAACGATTCGGGCAAGGTGGATGGTCTGCCGCTGAACCGTTCCCTTGAGGATTATGATATTATCGCGGGCAATTTTTTTATTTGCGGTTTTTCCGGGGAGGAATTTTGCAGCCTGACCGACAAGCAGCTCCGACACTACGAAAAGCTGTTTCGTGACCCGGAGCTGTTCTTGCCGACCCCCATTGGCATTATGGGCATCGCCCTGTCCATTGAACACGGGCAGGGTTATTCCTGCCGTAGCCACATACTGGCAGCTGTCCCATGGAGAATCGTTGCGGCCAGCCTTGAGCAGCTTCAGCACTACTGTGCTGTCAGCAAATTCCGCGGCGGTTTTGGCTGCGGGATCTGTATCTGTGTCGCTCAGATAGTAGCAGTTGGTGGGGTTGTTATTAGCTTGGCCGTAGCCTACGATTTTACTAACATAATTGCCACCAGTGATTTCGCCGACATTATAGCAGTTGAAAATTCGTCCGGAAAGATTATAACCGCAGATACCGCCGGTGTCGCTACTGCCGGTGATGTTGCCGATGTTATAGCAATCGCAGATTATTGTCATAGAACTTGAACTGGGGACATATCCGACAATTCCGCCGACTCTGGCATCTTTGCCTGTGTAGGAGACCGTGCAGAGGCTGGCACAGTTTTCAATGGTTTCTCTCTCAGCGTAGCCCGCAATGCCGCCGCACCACCCCTGGTCAACAGTACATGACACCGAGCCTGCCACCGTCAGTTTCCGGATGGCACCGCCTATTACGCAGCCGAACAGACCGGCGCGCTTGACATCGCCGGTTATGCTCAGATTCCTGACGGTGTGTCCCTGCCCGTCAAAGGTACCGGTATAGGCACTGGATTCACTCGGGCCGATGGGCGTCCATTCCTCATTATTCAAATCAATGTCCGCAGTCAGCACAGCGCAGATTTTGGTTTCATCTGGGGTTTTGGCATTATTCACCTTATCCCGGAACCATTTCAGCCCCTCGGCGGTGGAAATCTGATAGGGGTCGTTCTCCGTGCCGCTGCCGGTGGCAAGCGCGGGGGTGCCGGTGATCGTACCGTTGAATACCAATATGGATTTTTCCCTTGAACGCAGCTTAGAGGATTGTCTAAAGGCCGTTGAAGTCAAGTCTTTATCGAGATATTTTGATGATCAGCTTGATGCGGCAGAGGAATTATACGGTATACAGCTTCACTTCAACTTTAACACAAACGATGTAAAGGTGCTCATCGACAGCTATCGAATCGCATACAGCCAAGAGATATGTGACCGCTGCGAAGCTCTTATACGCCGCCAGATGCTGCATTACGGATATCTTGTTAGATAGATTGAATGCGGGGCAGAGCGAGCCATTAGGCAAGAAACGACAAGATTAAGACTTAATTGATAATTAGCGCCGCCTAGAATTTACAGGTCACTGTATCAGCAATGTAGAATTTCCACAATCGGTAATGTTGAATGCATGCCCTCACAAAATAGAATGTGGCATCAAACTCAATTTTCCAGACACTGACTGGAAAATCTAATAG